>Ga0075157_10000528_pt1 | contig 29996 bp, 23 predicted proteins | sample JI81BgreenDNA_FD_70967 | JGI IMG/M metagenome (GOLD analysis project Ga0075157, IMG submission 70967) | Wastewater effluent complex algal communities from Wisconsin, to seasonally profile nutrient transformation and Carbon sequestration -... | ecosystem: Engineered > WWTP > Effluent > Algae...
TCGACAAGCTCAAGGCCCGGATGGCCACGCTTCGGGTGGGCGATCCGCTCGACAAGAACACCGACATCGGAGCCATAAACTCTGCGGAGCAGCTGGCCAAGATTCGCGAGCTCTCCGACATCGGTGAGGCTGAGGGTGCCGGACGCTGGTCGCCGGCCTGCGTACTGCCCGAGCGTGGTTTCTGGTTCGCTCCGACTATCTTCACGGGCGTGTCGCAGGCGCATCGCATCGCCCGCGAAGAGATCTTCGGTCCGGTGCTGTCGGTGATCACCTTCCGCACCCCCACCGAGGCGGTGGAGAAGGCCAACAACACCCCGTTCGGGTTGTCCGCCGGAATCTGGACCGAGAAGGGCTCCCGCATTCTGTGGATGGCTTCCCAGCTGCGCGCCGGCGTGGTGTGGAGCAACACGTTCAACCGCTTCGACCCGACCAGCCCGTTCGGCGGCTACAAGGAGTCGGGCTACGGCCGCGAAGGCGGCCGGCACGGGCTGGAAGGGTACCTGCAGTGAGCCGCACGGACGTCCGCAAGACCTACAAGCTGTACATCGGTGGCGCCTTCCCCCGCTCGGAGTCGGGCCGCACCTACCTGGTCAACGACTCCTCGGGTGCCTTGCTGGCCAATGCGTCCAAGGCCTCGCGCAAGGACGCCCGGGACGCCGTCAAAGCGGCCCGCTCCGCGTTCGGCGGCTGGGCCAAACGGACGGCGTACAACCGCGGCCAGATCGTCTACCGGATCGCCGAGGTGCTCGAATCGCGGCGCTCCCAATTCGAGGCGGAGCTGGTCGCGACCGGGTCGAGTGCGGCCGCCGCCCGCGCCGAGGTGGACGCCTCGGTCGACCGGCTGGTTTGGTACGCCGGCTGGACCGACAAGATCGCCCAGGTGGACGGGGCCGCGAACCCCGTTGCCGGACCGTACTTCAACCTCAGTTCGCCCGAGCCGTCCGGGGTGATCGCGGTGATCGCCCCCGACTCCGCCCTGCTGGGCCTGACGTCGGTGGTGGCTCCCCTGATCGCGGTCGGCAACACCTGTGTGGTGATCGCCTCGCAGGCCGCACCGCTGGTGGCGATCACGTTCGCCGAGGTGCTGGCGACGTCCGACGTACCGGGCGGCGTGGTCAACATCCTGACCGGCGATACGGCCGAGATCGCACCCTGGCTGGCGTCCCACATGGACGTCAACGGGCTTGACCTGACCGGTGTGACCGACGCCGAACTGGCACGCGAGCTCGAGGTGGCGGCCGCGGACAACGTGAAGCGCGTCCGGCGAGCCGGCGTCGAAGATCTGTCTGCCCCGCCGGCGCTCGACCGAATGACCCGCTACCTCGAGATCAAGACTGTCTGGCACCCGATCGGACTGTGAACCCGCCCGAGGCAACCTTCCCCGGCGCCGGCGCGTAGGGGATGGTGGTTGGGCGAAAGGGTTTCCATGTTCGAGCGGGCGCGCAGACACGCGGAGTTCACGGACTTCGTCGACACCGCGTCGCGCTACCTCAGCCGTACGGCGTACCTGCTGACCGGACGCCAGGATCTGGCCGACGATCTCGTGCAGGAAACCCTCACCAGAACGTACGCCGCCTGGGATCGGGTGCGCCCTGAGGAAGCCATCGGGTACGCCCGTCGGGTGCTGGTCAACCTGACCATCGATCGGCACCGCAGGCGGGAACCGGTGCCGATCGAGTGGATCGACCGGCCCGACGAGCACAATGCACTCGCCCGCTCCGACGATCAGGACGAGGTCGCCCGGATGTTGGCCGACCTCACCCCCAGGCAGCGCCGAATCGTGGTGCTGCGCTATTTCGAGGACTACACCGAGGCCCAGACCGCCGAGTGCCTGGGCATCACCGTGGGCACCGTGAAGTCGGCCTGCTCACGGGCGCTCGCCGCGCTGCGCGAGAAGCACGCCCCGCTCAGGAGGGAACAAACGTCATGAACCTGCTCGAAGAGAAGCTGCGCAGCGGCCTGGCCGGCCTGGCGGACGAGGCCCGGACGAACGTTCGCGCCGACGCACTGATCGGCACTTTCGCCCTGATCGATCGGCGGCGGCGCAACCGTCGACTGCTCGCCGGTGTCGCCGCCGCAACGGCCGCCGGCGTGATCGGTTGGACGGCGCTCGCCCCGCACCCGCTGACGGTGCAGCCAGCTCCGCTGGCCACACCGTCGTTCGCGGCCGGCTCGATCATTCCCCAGTACTTCCAGTTCACGACGGACGCCCCGGCGGTGTCGCACATCGTCAGCGTCGAACTACGTGCCGAGGGCTCTCGTCTGAACCTGAGCGTGACCAACCAACAGGAGTACGCCGCACCCGCCGAAGCGCGCACGTTCGTCGCCGGGGCCGGCGTCTATTTCGCCACGAAGGTGGACGACAACCTGGCCGTCATGGTCATTCCCGATGTCACCAAGCAGGTGCAGGTGATCAGGGACGCGCCCGGCTCGTATCTGGAGTACCGCGTGATCGAGTCGGCCGGCATCACGCTCGTGCTCGAGTGGACCACTGATGACAGGCGGGTGCCGTCGCACCTGAGTTGGTTCGGTTCCGACCACCTGGTGCATGACAGCACCGGCGCGATTCTGCCCGGGGTCGGGCTGACGCTCGGCGACCAGCGGGTGACCATCTTCCAGGATCCAGTGAGCGGCTTCTGGGCCACGTTCCCCGAAGAGCTTTACCTCACCTCGGCGTCCGTACGGCCCGATCCGGACGGCGCCGAAGTCCGGCTGCGGCTGGCGCCGAGCACGTCCATGTCGGTCGGGCGACTGCCGCCAGGCGCCACGCAGGTGACCGTCACGCCCAGGGGCAGCGCTACCTGGACGGTCGGCGCGATGCCCGATGGACGCGTGTGGTACCTGGTCCGGGGACTCCCCTCGAGCAGTGCAGACGTCTCGACGACTCCCCTGGTGAAGTCGATCTCGTACACCGACACCGACGGCAAGAGGGTCGCCTACACCCCGGCGCTTCGCTGACAGTTCACATGCGCTCCGGCGCGACGATCCCCAACAGATCCAGGCCCTTGCCCAGCACCGTGCGGGTGGCCGCGCAGAGCGCCAGGCGGGACGTGCGCACGTCGCCTTCGCTCTTCAGAACCGGGCACTGTTCGTAGAACGTGCTCAGCGCGCTGGCGGTCTCGAACAGGTACGTGCACAGCTTGTGCGGCTGCAGGCTGACCGACACCTCGTCGACGACCTCACCGAACCGGGACAGCAGCAACGAGAGCGCGTGCTCGGCGGGCTCGTCCAACACGGTCACCGCGGCGGGAGTCCAGCCTTCGGCCTCGGCCTTGCGCAGAATGCGGCTGACCCGGGCGTGCGCATATTGAAGGTAGGGCCCCGTGTTGCCCGTGGTTGCGACCATGCGGTCGGCGTCGAAGACGTAGTCCTTGTGCAGCGAAGTGGACAGGTCGGCGTACTTCACCGCAGCCATCGCGATCTCGGGGGCGGCCACGTTCTCGGCCAGGTCGAGCAGGGTGTCGAGCATGACGGTCTTGCCGTCGCGGGTCTTGAACATCTTGCCGTCGGGGCCCAGCACTGAGCCGAACCCGACGTGCTCCAGCACTCCGCTCTCGGGCACCCAGCCGGCCATGCGAGCGACGGTGAACACCTGAGCGAAGTGATGCGTCTGCGGTGAACCGACCACGTAGATGATCCGATCGGCATCGAGTTCGTCGAACCGGTAGCGGACGGCCGCCAGGTCGGTCGCGGCGTAGCCGAAGCCACCGTCGGACTTGCGCACGATCAGCGGCGCCTCGTCGCCCGGCACGAACACCACCAGGGCGCCGTCGTCGACCACGGCGATGCCGGACAACTCCAGATCCGCGGCCACGGCGGGTAGCAGGGCGTTGTATAACGACTCGCCCGCCAGGTCGTCGTCGGTGAGCAGCACGCCGAGTCTTGCGTAGGCGGTGTTGAAGCCGGCCTTCGAGACCTCGATCAGCGAGCGCCAGATGGCCAGGGTCTGCGCATCGCCGGACTGCAGGGCGACCACCCGCAGGCGTGAGGCGTTCGAGAACGCGTCATCGGTGCGGAAGTGCTGCTGGGCCCGACGATAGAGAGCGACGGACGACTCGAGGTCGAGAGCGCTCGCCTCGATGCCTTCGAAGAGGATCTGCTCCACCAGCATGCCGAACTGGGTGCCCCAGTCGCCGATGTGGTTCTGGGCGATGACAGTATGCCCCTGGGCGCGCAGCACCCGGGCCAAACAGTCACCGATGATGGTCGAACGCAGGTTGCCGACGTGCATCGGCTTGGCCACATTGGGTGCCGAGTAGTCGATCACCACCCGCCTGGGCTCGGACGCCTGATCGATCACGTCGTCGGGCTGCTCGAGGATGGAGGTCACCACCCCGGCGAGCACCTTGCTGCGCAGCCGGATGTTGATGAAGCCCGGGCCGGCGATCTCGAGCGGTTCGCACAGGTCGGACAAATTCACTTCGGCGACGATGCGCTGCGCGATCTCGCGCGGCGGCTTGCCCTCGGCCTTGGCCAGACGCAACGCCACGTTGGATTGGAAGTGCCCGAACTGCGGCTTGCTCGCCGGGCGCAGTTCCGGGTCGACCCCCGTGACGGACTGGAATCGTTCGGTCAGCAGCACGGGCAGAGAGAGCACGAGAGACATCTTTCCACGGCGACCGGGATGCTTCGGACCGTCACAGACCCACCTAGGCTCGGGACGTCCACCGATCCTGACCGAGGAGCATCGTGACCATTCCGAGCATCACCTTGAACGACGGCCACACCATTCCGCAGTTCGGCCTCGGTGTGTTCCTGATGCCGCCGGCGGAAACCAGAGAGCACGTGCTCACCGCTCTGGAACTGGGCTACCGGCACATCGACACCGCCGCCGTCTACCGCAACGAGGAGGGTGTCGGAGCGGCGATCGCCGAGTCGGGAATCCCTCGGGACGAGCTGTTCATCACCACGAAGTTGTGGAACGACCGGCAGACCGACGCCCCCGCTGCAATGCGCGAATCGTTGGACAAGCTCGGACTCGATCAGGTCGATCTGTACCTGATCCACTGGCCGACCCCGAAGTTCGACACCTACGTCGAGGCGTGGCTGGCCCTGGAACAGCTTCAAGAAGAGGGGCTGGCCCGCTCGATCGGCGTCTCGAACTTTCACCAGGAGCCGCTGGCCCGGGTGATCGCCGAGGGTTTGATCGTGCCGGCGATCAACCAGTTCGAGATTCATCCGAGCCTGCCGCAGTTCGATCTGGTGACCTTCAGCCGCGATCTCGGCATCGCCGTCGAGGCCTGGTCGCCGCTCGGCCGCACCGCCGACCTGACGGAACCTGAGGTCGTCCGACTCGCCGAGCAGACCGGACGCACCCCTGCTCAGGTCATTCTCCGCTGGCACATTCAGCGTGGCCTGATCGTGTTTCCGAAGGCGTCGTCCCGCGAGCGACTCGCCGAGAACCTGAACATCTTCGACTTCGAACTGGACGACGCCGCGATGCAGGCACTGAACGGTCTCGGCCCGAACAACCGCGTCGGGTCGAACCCGGACGAGTTCAACAAGCGCTAAGGCTCCATCCGTTCGGTCGAGCTTGGCGGAAACCGTGGCGCTGCGTGGTCTCGACAGGCTCGACCAGCCAGCGGTCGGTTGAGCTTGTCGAAACCGGGGGCTCCGTGGTCTCGACAAGCTCGACCAGCCAGCGGTCGGTTGAGCTTGTCGAAACCGGGGGCTCCGTGGTCTCGACAGGCTCGACCAGCCAGCGGTCGGTTGAGCTTGGCGAAGCCGTGCGCTGTGTGGTCTCGACAGGCTCGACCAGCCAGCGGTCGGTTGAGCTTGGCGAACCGTTGCCTGTGTCGTCTCGACAAGCTCGACCAGCCAGCGGTCGGTTGAGCTTGTCGAAACCCTGGCGCATCTGTGCTCTCGACAGGCTCGACCAGCCAGCGGTCGGTTGAGCTTGTCGAAACCGGGGGGCTCCGTGGTCTCGACAGGCTCGACCATGTGGCGTTCAGCGATTGGTGGCGGCCTTCTTTGATCGTTAGCTGGCGGGTTCAAGCGCCGATGACGAGGGTGCTTGCGGCGGCTTCGATGACGTCGTCGGTGATCGTTTCGAGCTGGTTGATCTTGAGGACTCGGTTGATCTGGGGGAAGAGGCGTTCGAGTAGTCGAAAGTTGCCGCGGGTGATGCGCTCGATGGCGGCGATGGATTGAGCGTCGGTGAAGTCGTCGGGGTTCAGGCTGCGGCCGAGTCGTTTCCAGTGGCGGTCGAGGACGAACAGGAGTTCGTCGCGGCCGAGGGCTCGGTAGCGGTGGGAGAAGCCGAGTCGGCTGTAGAGCTGCGGGTAGTGGCGGAATCGTTGGTCGATGCCGGGCATACCGATGAGGATGATGGCGATGCGGGTGCGGTCGTGCCGGTCGCGCAGCATTTCCAGGGCGGTGGGGGTGAGCCGTTCGGCTTCGTCGACGATGAGGAGTTCGACCCAACGGGTCGCGTCTCCGACGCGGGTGTCGGTGACTTTGCCTACGGCCCGTTGGTGCTCGTCGACGCAGACGCCGAGTCGGATCACCCAGTTGTCGATGTCGCGGATGAGTTCGCGGTGTCGGGGGACGACTTCGGGTGTGTAGAAGACGGTGCGGGCACGGTTGGCCAGCGTGTAGTGCTTGATGTCGTCGTAGCTGCGCGGTCCCCAGGTGGCAAGGTAGGGCTCCAAGGTGTCCCAGTTGGCGTAGCGGCGGGCGGAGTTCGTTTTGCCGACACCGGCGTCGCCGTGGCAGATGCCGATGGTGCGCTCGGCGCGGACTGCGTTGGCGAACTCAGTGAAACGGCGATGTTCCTTGGTCAAGATGAAGGTCTGGTTCATTCGTCGTCCTCTTCGTAGGTTCGGAGCCGTCGTCGTTTGGGCTGAACGGCCGGTGGGCTGTTCGGTTCCTCGCGTGAGGCGACAGTGGGGATTCGGTCGTTGATGGCGCGGCGCAGTTGATGGCGGCGGGCGCGGCGCGCGGCTTCGATCTCGCGGAGGCTGAGACGAAGGTTGGGGGCCAGGGTGGGTGACAGGTAGCGCTGGCCCTGGAAGTGGATGCCGTCGCGTTGCACGGTGCGGTGCTTGGCGACGGTGAGGAGCAGTCCGTCGAGCTGTTCGAGACTGTCAGGCATGCGGGGCAGCCAGCCGTCGGCGACCCACGCATCGCGTGGCGTGATGCCGAGTTCGCGATGGGGCCGGTTGTTGTAGGTAGCGACGAAGCTGCCGATCGCCTGGTCGAGGGCTGGCAGGTCCAGGGTCAGCGTTGGTGTTCGGCTGCCTGCTGCGAGGTGGCCGGGCAGGGTGGAGAGGAGTTCCGTGTTGACGGTGCCGTAGAACCGTTCGATCTTTCCGCGGCCCTGAGGGCGGGCGATGGTGGAGTGAATCAGCCGGATGTGCAGCTCGACGGCGGTCCGTTCGAGGTGGTGACTCGTGAAGTCGGAGCCATGATCGACGTACAAGATGTTGGGGATGCCGCACATAGCCCAGCCAGGGTCGGGTTTGCGCCAGATCGCTTGACGCAGAGCGAGCGCGGTCTGCATCGCTGACGGGGCGCCGGTGAACACGGTGTACCCGCAGATTGCCCGCGAGTGGTCATCCATCACGGTGGTGAGCCAAGGACGGTCGGGTTTCTCGTCGCGGCCGACGATGACGATGTCGAGTTGAGTGTGGTCGGCCTGCCAGATCTGATTCGGACGATCGGCACGAAACCGGTAAACCAACTCAAATCGGTCTCGGTACGCCGCGGGACCTTCCAGCGCCAAGGTGACCATCGCCGGGTCCAGGGCTTGCACGATGGCGCGCACGGTCGAATAGCTCGGCCCTGGCAGCTGCCGCCGCTGCGCTTCGCCGAGCGTGAGGCGGTGCAGCGTGGCCATACCGGGGCGGGGCCGGGTCAACCCGAGACGCTGAATGAACGTGACCAGCTCGGGGTCTGTGCGGCGCTGGCCGGCGTCAGCGCGGTGCCGAGGGTCCAGCGCCGCGATGCCGCCTTCTCGGTAGCGCTGATGCCAGCGTTGCATCGTGCGTTCGCCGATTCCAGTGTCGCGGGCGAGCACGGCGAGCGGCACCTGGTCTTCGACGTGCAGCCGAAGCACCCGCCACCGTTCATCGGCGTCCACTCGCCACCTACATTCTGCTGTCCTGGCGGCCGGTGACAGCCTGCTGGTGGCGGTACAAGGTGGCGCGGCTCCAGCCGACTAGCCGGGCCGCATCTTCGGCAGTCTTGCCTTTCGCCCGGGCCTCGGCGGCGATGGCGAGCTTGTCGGCTATCACTTCCGGATCCGAAACCGGCCTTCCGAACCGGGTCCCGTTTTGCCGAGCTGCAGCGATGCCGGCCGTGACTCGTTCCACGATCAGTTCTCGCTCGTACTCTGCGAGGGTGGCGAGCATGTTGAGCATCAGCCGGCCGGTGGGGGTGGCCGGGTCGATCCCGTCGGAGACCGACCGCAGCTGAATGTCGCGCTCGCGGAACAGGTTCACGGTATTTAGCACGTCCATCAGGGACCGGCCAAGCCGGTCAACCCGCCACACCACCAAGGTGTCACCCGGCTTGGCGTAGCTCAGCAGGTTCTTCATCCCTGGCCGCTCGATAGCCGCTCGGCTGCCGGAGGTCACATCAGCGAACACGTCCCGCGGCTCCACGCCGGCGGCGATCAACGCGTCGAGTTGCAGCTGCGCATCCTGGCTGGTCGTGCTAACCCGTGTATACCCAAGCAGCCTCACGGCAGCAGTGTGCCTCAGAAACCCAGATTTCGAACGGAGCCGAGACACTTTGCGGCGAGACTTCTTTTCGAGACGCCAGCGGCCGTTCGGCTGAGCGGTACTCCGGCCAGGTCGAGGTCCGTCGGCTGGTGTCCCGGAAATCTTTACTTTCTGAGACTCCCGCCGCGGTCAGTACGAGCCTCTGCAACGACGGGTAGGTGGTTGTTGCGAGAGGCCGGGCAGGTCCGGCACGATGAGATATCTCAACGACTATTGAGGTAACATTATGGATGTGTTGCTGGCGCACCAGGCTCTGGCCGACGAGAGTCGGCTGGCGATCGCGCAGGCACTGCTGACCCGGGATCTGGCGCCTGGCGAGATAGCCGAACGGTGGGAGTTGTCCAGTTCGTTGGTCGCGCATCATCTGAATGTGTTGGCCGAGGCTGGTTTGGTGGTGCGCAGGCGGGGCGAGCATGACGGCCGGAAGTCCTACCTCGCGTTGCGGCACGACGACCCGCAGGTGGTCCCCCTGGTGAGCGTCGGGGCGCCGCCGGTCCCGGCACCGGGGCGGGTCGCGTTCGTCTGCACCCGGAACTCGGCCCGCTCGAAGTTGGCCGCCGCTTGGTGGCGTCGGGTGAGCGATCTGCCGGTGGTGGACGCCGGCACCGACCCGGCACCGTCGCCGCACCCGTTGGCGATCCAGACCGCGACCCGCCACGGCCTGGCCGTCGACGACACGATGCGCGACGCGGCCGCGACACTTGCCGGCGACGACCTGGTGATCGCTGTTTGTGACCACGTCCACGAGACCTTGCCCGCCGGGCTGCCGCGCTGGCATTGGTCGATCCCCGACCCGGTGCCCGCAGCGTCGCCGGCATCGTTCGATGAGGCCTGCCGCACCATCCAGACCCGCGTCCGCGATCTCCACCAAGCCCTGACCTGAGCACCAGCGCTCACCATCCAACACCCGCTCCTGCCGAAGGGAAACCCTCCATGACCACGACGACCAACCCTCCCTCGGTGCTGTTCGTCTGCGTCCACAACGCAGGCCGCTCGCAGATGGCCGCCGCCTACACCACCCACCTGTCCGGTGGGGCGGTCGAGGTGCGCTCCGCCGGCTCGGCACCCGCCGACAGCATCAACCCGGCCGTGAGGGACGCGATGCTCGAGGACGGCATCGACATTTCCGATCAGAAGCCGAAGATCCTCACCAGTGACGCGGTCCAAGCCTCCGACGTGGTGATCACCATGGGCTGCGGGGACAGCTGCCCATACTTCCCCGGCAAGCGCTACCTCGACTGGGTTCTGAACGACCCGGCCGGGCAAGGAGTGGAGGCAGTCCGCCCGATCCGCGACGAGATCAAACGCCGCGTCCAGACCCTGCTAACCGAGCTGGGCGTCGCAGCATGAGCGGGCCACGCCCGTCGGTGCTGTTCGTGTGTGTGAAGAACGGCGGCAAGTCGCAGATCGCGGCAGCCCTGGCCCGACACCACGCCGGCAGCCGAGTCGAGGTCCACTCAGCCGGCACCCGCCCCAGCGGCAGCCTGAACGACCAGGCGCGGCAGGCGGTCGAAGAAGCAGGAGCCAGCATGGCCGACGAATACCCCAAGCTGATCGACCCGGCCCTGGTCGCCGTCGTCGACCGGGTGGTAGTGCTCGGCGCCGAAGCCGTGCTCGAGCAGCCCACACCGATGCGGGGCACTATCGAGACCTGGATCACCGACGAACCCTCCACCCGAGGCATCGACGGCATGGAACGCATGCGGCTGGTCCGCGACGACATCCACCACCGCGTCCAAGCCCTCCTCGCCGAACTCGGCGCGAACGGCTAGGCCGAAACAGGCACGGGTTGCAGCAGAACGCCGAGTTGCTGCAGCGCACCGGCATTGGCCCGGTAATAGACCCAAGTGCCGCGGCGCTCACCGCTGATCAAACCCGCCTCACGCAACACCTTCAAGTGATGACTGATCGTCGGCCCGGACACCGCGAACTTCCCGGTCAGGTCACACACGCACACCTCGGGTGACCCGGCGATCAATGCCATCAGCCGCAACCGGACCGGGTCACCGAGCGCCTTAAACATCGGCGCGACCCGACTGGCGGTCTCCTCATCGATCACGGTCGTGGCCAGCCCGCAGCACGGCACAGCCTGGATCACAGGCAACTCCCTCATGCGCTCTATCTTGACACACATCGAAACAACGGTCAGAGTGGTGTTTCGACAGATGTCTATTCAAGGAGGTTGTGATGGGTGAGGGAACAGATCTTCGGGAAGCGGTGCGGGCGCGTTACGCGGCGGCCGCGCAGCTCGCGATGGTCGGCGCCGACGCGTCGTGTTGCGGATCGATCTGCTGCTCCGACACCGCCACCGACCCGATCAGCACCAACCTCTACGACACCACCGACACCCCCTCCGAAGCCGCGTTGTCGGCGTCGCTGGGCTGCGGAAACCCGACCGCCCTGATCGAACTGCAATCCGGGCAAGACGTCCTCGACCTAGGCTCCGGCGGCGGCCTGGACGTGCTGTTGTCGGCCCGCCGCGTGGCACCGGGCGGCACCGCCTACGGCCTAGACATGACCGACGAAATGCTCACCCTCGCCGAACGGAACCGGGCCGAGGCCGGCATCGACAACGCCCGCTTCATCAAAGGCACCATCGAGGCCATCCCGCTGCCCGACGCCGCCGTCGACGTGGTCATCTCCAACTGCGTCATCAACCTGTCCACCGACAAAGACCGCGTGCTCGCCGAAGCGTTCCGGGTGCTACGACCCGGCGGCCGGTTCGCCGTCTCTGACATCGTCCTGCTGCGACCCCTGGAGCCGCGCTGGGCGGCGGTCGTCGGGCTCTGGACCGGCTGCATCGCCGGCGCACTCACCGACATCGAATATCCGGCCAAGCTGACCGCCGCCGGATTCACCCACCCGACCGTGGAAGTGACCTGCACCTACACCGACCAGGACCTGGCCGAGATGGCCGACGATCTCGCCGACACACTGCCAGACGGGATCGGCGTCGATGAGGCGATCGCCAGCCTGAACGGAGCGTTCGCAAGCGCGTTCATCCGAGCCGACAAGAGCTGACCCCCGCCCTCACTCAACCTGCCCGTTCAGCAGACCGAGACGACGAAGCCTGCGGGCACGACACAAAGCGGACAAAGAACACCGCCATAAAGCAATGCGATTCACACTCGACCAGCCAGCGGTCGGTTGAGCTTGTCGAAACCGGGGGGCTCTGTGGTCTCGACAAGCTCGACCAGCCGATGGTCTCGACAAGCTCGACCAGCCGATGGTCTCGACAGGCTCGACCAGCCGAACTAGCCGCGCAGCGCCTCGTCCAGGCTGGTCTCGCGCGGACCCATAGGGGGCTGGCGCTGGCTGAACACGTCCCAGACCATTTTGAGGTTGGCGCCGAGCTCGCGCAGGCTGCCGTAGGTCCACAGCTCTTCGTTGGTCTTCACCGTCTCATCGCCGACGCCCCAGGCCTCGATGCCGATCGCCCTGCAGGTGGCCAGTGCCCGCGGCAGATGGTAGGTCTGGCTGACCACGATGGCCTTGGACACCCCGAAGATCTGACGCGCCCGCACGCAGGAGTCGTAGGTGTCGAAACCGGCGTAGTCACCCACCACCTTCTTGGCCGGAATGCCCTTGGCCATCAGGTAGTCACGCATTCCGTCCGTCTCGTTGTAATGCCGGGAACTGTTGTCGCCCGACACCAGGATCGCCTTCACCTTGCCGGCCGTGAACAGCTTGTACGCGACGTCGAGCCGGGCGCGCAGGTAGCGGGACGGCTGGCCGTCGGCGTACACCTCGGCCCCCAGCACCAAGGCGACCGGCTGGGCGGGCACATCGTCCACGGTCATCAGGCGATCGTCGGTGACCGCCTTCACGTACCAGGCCGGGCCCACCACCAGGGCGGTGCCGAGCAGGGCACCGACGACGGCCAGCCGGAGAAACACCCGACCGACCACCCATCCGCGCCGCGCCATGTGCCGATCGTAAGCACCTCGACCACGGCTACGGCGACGCCGCGCTGGGCCGGGCGCCAGGTCGGCGGCTGCCATCCGGCCGGCTCGGAGTGGCACCTCCCCTGCCCATAGACTCGGACGGGTGACCGGATCAGCAGCGAGAGTGGCCGTGGCCGCCATCCGCGATGAGGAACTGGACGCCGCCCGCCTGACCGAAGCCGTCGGAGACGACCAGGCCGGAGCCACCGTCACCTTCACCGGCGTGGTGCGCAACCACGACCACGGACGCTCCGTCACCGGCATCCAATACGTCGGTCACCCCAGCGCGGCATCGATCATCGCCGAGGTGGCCGGGGAGTTCACCGACCGGGCCGGTGTGCGCGTGATCGCCATCGAGCATCGGGTCGGCACCCTCGTTGTGGGTGACCTCGCGATGGTTGCCGCCGTGTCGGCCTCACACCGCGCACAGGCATTCGGCACCTGCTCCGACCTGGTCGACCGGATCAAGGAACGGCTGCCCATCTGGAAGCACCAGCAGTTCGCCGACGGCACGGCCGAGTGGTCCAACTGTCCGTGAACGGCGCGGCGTACGCGATCATCCTCGGCGGCGGACGATCCGCACGCATGGGGCACGCAAAGCGCGACCTGATGCTGCACGGTCGCTCACTCGTGGCCCGCGCCGTCGACGCCTGCCGCGGGCGGGCGGTCGTCGTTGTCGTCAGTCCCGAGTTGCCGCCGGACGTGGATGCCGGGCGAGTGGTGCTCACGTATGAGGATCCACCGTTCGGCGGTCCGGTCGCCGGAATCGCCGCTGGGCTGGCGGCCCTGCCCCCGGCTCGTGCCGATGACCAGGTGCTGCTGCTCGCCTGTGACCTCGCACAGGTAGCAGGCGCCGTGGCCAGGCTCGATCTGGCAGTACTCGGCCCCGATGGAGCCTGCCTGATCGACGCCGACGACACTCCCCAGTACCTGACCGCGAGGTACCGGCGGGCCGCGCTTTCGTCCGCAGTGTCGTCCGCCGATCCACGCAACCGTTCGGTGCAGCGGACGCTCGGTGGCCTGCGATTGACGCTGATCCCGGCAGTCGGCCTCACCGCCGACCTGGACACCCCCGAAGAGGCCGCTGCGGCAGGCGTCGTTCCACCACCGCTCTGACGGCCACCACGAGTCACCTGGTCGCGACGTCGCGCAACGTGCAGGTCAATACCCCTGAGACTACGCAATTCTCCCCGTGGCCTGGCTTCGCACTCAGGCAGAGACTGACGTTTGGCGTCGTCCCTGAGGAGGTTCGCATGTCCGGACCGATCGATCCAACACCCGGCCGCAAGCGCAAGTTCGGCAAACACCAACGCATCGAGCCGCTGAGGCGTGCCGACGGGTCGCTCGAGCATCCTGTCGACGAGTTGCGGCTACCTCCGAAGGGGAAGCGGAAGCGTCCGATCGACATTCCGGTGGAGCGCCCGGTGGACGGCCCGGTCGATCGCTCGCTGGACGTGCCGATCGAACGCCGCCCCATCGACATCCCGGTCGAGCAGCGGGTGCCGGTCGGGGGACTCGATCCGATCCGGCTCGGTGAGCGGATCACCATCGACCCACGCGTTCCACCGGTCCTGCTCAATCCGAACGTCGAGATAATCCATCGAGTGCCCCGGCTGCCAGCGGGCCAGTCGCAGGTGCCGGCCGCACCACCCGCGAACCTCGACCACCACTTCGAGGTGATCCGGTCGTCCGACCTGGTGTCGATGATCGTCAGCTCGGCGGGTTTCGACCTCAACGAGGGGGTGCTGACCACTCCTGCGGACGGCGCCGGCGGCCTGTTGGTGTTCACTCTGCCGTTCCAGCACTTGGGCGAGCAGGCCTTCTACGAGGGAATCCCGGCCCCGGAACCCAACCCGGTTAACCCGAGCGGGCCACCCAAACCATCCACCGGGGCGCCCGAAGTGCCCACCAGTCCGGTCGGCGGCATTCCTGCCCGGGCCAGCCGCGTCGTGCTGCAGGTGCCCGCGGGCGAAACCGTCCACGTGACGACAGCCGATTTTCTCGCCGCACTCGAGCGCTACCCGATGGCCGTGCATCCGCTGGCCACCCCAGGCCCTTCGCGTACCGTCACCTACTTCGACCCCCACCTGCTGAAGGTGCTGAGCGAGGCGGGCGTCCTGCAACGCGTCGTGGTCGACGACGACAACGCACAGGCCTTCGCCGAGGTGCATGCCAGCGACACCGTGGCGGGCATCGCTCAGCGCGCCAAAGCACTCGCCCAAGTGCGCGCCACGCTCGCGGGGCCGGATCCGCGCACCCCGATCAGCGAACTGGTCACCGACTGGCGCATTCCGATCGAGCGCATCCCACCGATCTTCCGCAACCCCGAAAAGCTCAGCCGCCCCCCGGGACTCTCCGAGACCGCGATCGAGGCGCCGTACCGGCTGGTCATCTCGCCCTCCGTCGACAGTGGCTGGACGCACGCGGACGAGCCGGTGCCGGACGATTCGGGCACGGCAGTCGAGCTGTGGCACACCCGCCTCGGGCACCGTCAGCAGGGTTCGGTGGTCGAGGGGCCCGAATGGATCCGGGCCGTCTGGGCCCGTGACCGGGAGCGCTTCGACAATTGGCCCGGCACCGATTTCACCCCCGACAACGTGCCGATGCGCATGTCGCTCAACTCCGCCGACCGACACATGCTGGTGCGCCAGTCGAGCGAGACGTGGGCCCGCAACAGGGTGAAGATCACCGACCCGACGCCGGTGGACGCCGATCGGCTGTTCCTCTCCAGCCTGGGTTCCTGGCTGGATCTGCACGGCCAGTGGACGACCCTGCCGTGGTCGGCTCAGGCCCTGAGTTCGATCATGTCGTGGGACCACGAGGCGCCGATGGGGCGCGACCAGTACGTGCGGGTGGTTTACCCGGGCTACCTGTTCCCGTTCGGGCACAAGGCCACCCTGGTGAAGGTCACCGAGCGCAAGATCAAGGACAAGGCCAACCCGAAGGCGACCCTGTTCCAGCGCAAGTTCATCGTGGTCGGCGAGCCGGTGAAGACCTACTCGGCGCTCAACAACCCGTTCAAGCGGGTCGAGATCCTGCCGACCATCACCCCGATCCTGTCCCCGGAGCCGACCGGCACCGAAGAGATGAATTTCTTCGTCGTCCAAGCCGGCGGCGGCCCGTTCCAATTCGTGCTGCACTGCATCGATGCCGATGATCGAGAGGTGAAACTGCCGACCCCGCTGGTCTGGGTGGCCGAGCGTTACACGATGCCGCTGCCGCCCCCGCCCAGCACCCCGATCACGGCCTTCGCCGGACTGGGCGAGATCAACGGCCTTGGTCAGAACGTATCGTTCGCCCCGTCCGAGCCCGGCGGTGTCGACAACGCCGTGCCCACGGTTGGCGTCGTGTTCACCGGCACCCCGCAACTCGGCACGTCCGTGCCTCGCCTGGTGACCGCCCGGGCCCGCATTCCGGCGGTCGAGCGGATGAACCCGACCGGACCGCAGGAGTTCCGCTACCCCCAGGCTTGGCTCGATCACGGCTTCGGCCCCGCCAACGCCGGGCAGGTGTGGGCCGAGCTGACCGCTCCCACCAAGCTCGGATTCGGCGCCAGCGGGGCGTCCAGCGGCGGATCCGGCGGATTCCTTGCGCCCTCCCTGCCGATCGCGGGCCTGTCGCGCAAGCAGGGACCCGTCGGTGATGTGGCGGGCGTGGCTTCGGGCGACTTCGATCCGGTGGCCTTCCTCGGCGCCGCCCTGCCCAAGCTGTTCGGCTTCGTGTCGCTGATCGACATTCTGGACGCCGTCGGCATCGACCTGCATGACGCGCCTGCCTTGATCACTGAATCGCTGGCCAAGGTCGAAGCGCTGATGAGCGACCTGAAGAAGCTCAAGCAGGCGGTCACCGACGGCGCCGCTCAGGCTCAGGCCGCTCTGAACCGCGCCCAGGACACCGCCAACGACCTGACCGCCCAGGGACGGGGGGCGCTCGCCAACGAACTGCTCGCGAAGGCCAATGACGCAGCCACCACGGCCCAGAATCTGGTGGCGAACGTGGTGGCGGCCGCCGACGGCGTACTCCAGGCGATCATCGACGCGCCGGGCGACCTAGGCGGCGCGGCCGGCAATCTCGCGACGGCGTTGGGCAATCTGAGCAACGCCCTGACCCAGGTCGAGAACGAGGCCGCCAAGCTGACCCCACTGGCCAAGAACCAGCTGTTGGGCCTGGTCAAGCTGTTGCGCGCGGCGGCCGACGATGCCGAGATGGTGCAGTCGGTGATCGACTTCGTGCAGGGCCTCGCCACCGCCGTCGCCGACGCCCGGTTCTCGTTCAAGTGGCAGCCCAAGCTGAAGTCGTTGATCGTGGCCGGCAAGCCTCTGCTGCTGCTGCCTGAGCGCGGCCTGACGCTCGCCGTCGAGGGCCAGGCCGGGCAAACGCCGAAGGTCGACATTCTGGCCGAGTTGCGCGGTTTTGCGCTGATTCTGCCGCCCGGTCTGCCCATGATGAAGTTGCCGTTCGACCATCTGATGTTCAAGGCCGGCAGTTCTGGCAAGGCCGAAGTCGATGCGTCCGTCGGCAACATCGAGTTTCTCGGAATCCTGAGCTTCGTCGAGCGGATCAAACAGCTGATCCCGCTGGACGGCTTCTCCGACCCGCCCTACGTCGACGTCTCCCCGTCGGGCGTGGTGGCCGGGTTCAGCCTCGATCTGCCCAATCTGGCCATCGGCGTGTTCAGTCTGTCGAACATGTCGCTGTCGGCCGACGTCCGGGTGCCGTTCCTGGGCGACGTGGTCTCGGTCGGCTTCGGCTTCTGCACCCGCGATCGTCCGTTCAACCTCGCGGTGCTCTGCCTGGGCGGCGGCGGCTGGTTCGGCATCCGGTTGTCGCCCCGTGGACTGGAGGTGCTCGAACTCGGGCTCGAGGCCGGTGCCTACCTGTCGATCAACCTGGGTGTCGCGTCCGGGTCGGTGTCCATGGCGATCGGCATCTACCTGCGCATGGAGGGCGACAAGGGTTCGCTGACGGCCTACTTCAGGCTGCGCGGAGAAGTCAGCGTGCTGGGACTGATCAGCGCATCGATCGAGCTCTACCTCTCGCTCACCTATGACTTCCCGAGCGGCAAGCTGATCGGCACCGCCACCATCACCGTCAAGGTCAAGGTGCTGTGCTTCTCGAAGTCGGTGTCGATCACCTGCCAGCGCAAGTTCGCCGGCAGCAACGGCGACCCGACTTTCGCCGAGGTGATGGCCGTCCAGCCCGACTTCACCTCTCAGTTGTGGACCGACTACTGCCTCGCCTTCGCGGAGGAATGAAACCATGCGTGAACAGTTCACCGTCGTCGCGTTGCCGTATTCGTGCAGCCCGGACGAGGACTTCCAGGTCTCCCTCTTCATCTCTCCCGACATCGAGGTGGACGATCCGCGCGACACCCTCGCGGTCACCGAGCTCTTCCAGCATTGGCCCAAGGCGCTGGCCGAGGCCAGGTTCGTGCTCGAGGACCAGAACGGCGAGCTCGACTGCGCGCCGCTGCTCGGGGCCATCGAGGACGGCTTGTGGGAGGAGGTGTTCCCGCCGGAGACGCCGGTGAACTCCTACACCCCACCGGAGTGGACGCGGCGTCCATGGCGCACGTTCCACCCCGGCGCGACCACCGGCATCGCCCGGATGGTCAACTTGATGGCCACCATGGTCAACGGTGTCGATGCCCCGACGGTGCAGCAGCTGCCCTGGTTCGGCAACGACGTGTTCGGTCCGCTGTCCGGCGGCGGCGAAGGTCGGCAGCGGATCAACCCGCTCGACCTGGTCGGCCGGTTCGAGACCAGCCTGACCCAGTCGCTCGACCAAGCGACCCGCGAGGGGGTGCCGCTGGCCGAGTTCGGCAGCCCACGCGAGTACTTCGCCAACGGAACACTGCCCGACAACCTGCTGGGCGGCTCCCCCCAGCTCGCGAGCTCTCTGGTCGAACTGCACCGCGCCCGCCGGTTCTACTCGCATCCGGAGGAGGACACCGACTACCAGGGCCGCCCGGACCCGGACAACCCCGGGCCTCCCGAGCCCGAGAAGCAGATTCCCGACTTCCACTCCCGGGTCTCGTTGGTCAACGACCACGGCCCACTGCAACGCAAGCTCGGCCTGGTCGTCGACCTCAAAGCCGACCCCGATCGGCTGGCGAGGAGCGAGTGGCTGTTGGGTCGGGTGCTGATTCCCGGACGTGAGGACGCCACCAAGGTCGTCCGGGTCGCCACCCGACGGATCGGACGCACCCTGGTCACCCGCGCCGAGAACGAGTCCCAGTGGATCAACGGACGCTTGCCCGTCGGCAACGCCGACAGCTTCGACCTGCTCGATCTCGACCCGGACGGTGCGGCGCTCAAGACCGAGCAGTACCTCTCCAGCTATCTGCGCAACGTGGCAGCGGCTCTGCAGGGGGCACCCGCCAACGCCGCTCCCCCGGCCCTGCGCACCACCGGTTTCACCGTGGCACGCAAGAACAATGGCGCCACCACCGCCAAAGCGATGGGTCGGCAGAGCTCTGTCCTGGACGGGGTGCGCAACCAGCCACCCAATCAACCCGCCTCAGACACCCCACTGATGACGACCGAGGACGTCATGCAAGGAGTCCGGGTCGAGGTGCACGACGACAAGACCGGAGCCTGGCGCTCGCTGCACCAGGTGCACGTCACGGCCGACGTCGTGAACGGCCGCCGGCTGGAGTTCGACGATGTCGCCTTCCTGCAGGAATCGTCCCCGACCCACGCCGGCAAGGAGACCTCACCGATCCACGTGCACGAATCGGTGTTCGGTTGGGACGGGTGGAGCCTGTCCGCCGCCCGGCCTGCCCTGCCGGTGGTGAACGAGGGCGGCGTGGAGAAAGTGGTCGATGACCCGCAGCCACCCGCCGATCCGTCCACTCCGGTCGTGATCGAGCGCACCGCGGCGCCCGGCACGCTGCCCCGGCTCAGGTTCGGTCGCCGCTACAGCTTCCGGGTCTGGGGGGTCGACCTGGCGTGCAACTCGCGTCCCCACCCGCTGGGCGCGCCGGCCGACGTCGCACCCGCCGATCCACCGGCCGAGCCGGTCGCGCGAGTGACCGCAGACCTGAGGGCGCTGCGCGCCTTCCGTGCCGGATCTCTCGCCCAACTGCGCGCCCGTCCGATCGAGGCCGACGCCGCCGTCCAGCAGATCGATCCCGGTCAGGGCGGGGCCGGCCTGCAGTTGGCCGAGGTGTTGCCGCAGATCGTGGGGCGCCTGCAGTTCAAGCGCGGCGATCTGTTGGCCGAGCAGGCTCCGTCCGCGGTCGCCGAGGTGCGCAACGTGCTGGCCACCGGACTGGCCGACGACAACCTGGCGCCAACCGCGACCGCGGTGCTGAACCCGGCCGTGATCCGGGGAGGCCTGGCGTTGGATCGCGACGACCTGTTGGGGCCGGTGGGTGTCGCCGAGGCCATGGCTGTCTCGGCCGAACTGCCGTTCGTGCGCTGGCAGCCGGTGCCGCCACCCGCGATCGTGCCCCGCCGACTGTTCACCGAGGGTGAATCGAACCAGGTGCTGGTGATTCGCTCGTGGATCACCCAGGACCCCGCCACGCTCGCCGTCGCCGCCGGAACTCCGGACGAGTACGCGGCCGCCAATGCGGGCCGCGAGGCTACCTGCGAGCGCCACCTGGTACCGCCCAAGACCAGCCAGCTCGAGGCTGAGGAACACGGCGCCTTCGACGCGGCGATCGCATCAGCGGACGCGACGACGCGCAATCTCTGGCTGCATGCCGCGATCCGCGAGTCGGGCACGCTGTTCGACCTGGACGTGCCGCGGCTGGACGACCCGTCGATCCGCGAGCCGCAGGACGGCATCGCCCTGGTGCACGGCCCGGGCGCCTCGCCCGGGGAACTGCGCACTCTTCCCCTGCCGCCAGGTGAAGCACCCGGCTCGGGCCAGTACGTGGTGCACGACACCGGCTTGGTGCACACCCCGTACCTTCCCGACGTGCTCGCCCGCGGATTGGGTTTCGTCTTTCCGGACGCCGGCAAGGAGTGGACGATCGTGCCCCCGTTCGGCGTCGAGGGGTTCACGGCGCGCTATCCGGGCAGCTGGCCCGAGATCGACGGCTACCGCCTGGTGCTCGACGGCGCGGACGAACTGAACGGCCGGGTCGAACCGCACCTGATCACCATCTCGCTGCCACACGGCACCGCACTGCGCAGCAAACTGTCGTCCAGTCTCACCCTGGACGACCTGTCCGTGCTGGGCCCGTGGCTGCAACTACCCGAGGCGCTGCGGCAGTGGCCCGGCGTCGCTCAAGCTGCGGCCAACGGCTGGCTGTGGGCGCTGACCCCGCCGTCGGCCTTGACCATGGTGCACGCGGTGCCCCGTCCGATCGCCGCTCCGGAGCCGATCGCGTTCCGCATCTACCGGGCACAGAACGCCACGAACGTGATGCTGCTGGGCGGTGTCGAGTTGCACGGGCCGAGCACCGATTCGCTGATCGTCGACGCCCGGTGGGACGACGTGCTCGACGACCTGTCCGACCCGAAATGGCACACCCTGCTCAACCAGCGTCAGGTCGCGGCCACGACTGCCATCGAGCCGTGGGAGGACATCGCGATCCTGGCCGGCGGGCATGCCGACCACACCTACAACGATCAGGTCGTCGGCCACGTGCGCTCGCACCGGGCGGTGCACGAGTTCGGCGACACCAAACATCGGTTGGTGCACTACCGACTGCGGGCCACCACCCGCTTCCGGGAGTACTTCGCCCCCGACGAGCTGACTCCGCTGCCGGCCTCCGATGACCCGTCACTGCCGGTTGACGACGGCCGCAGCACCGTCAGCGCCGAGATCACCGTGCACGTTCCGAACACCACGCTGCCCGCCCCGCCGATGGTGCACTCGGTCATTCCGCTGTTCCGCTGGGAGGACGCGACCGAGCCCGACCAGCCGATGGCCAGGCGGCGCACGAGGCGGGCCGGTGTCCGGGTCTATCTGGAGCGGCCGTGGTTCGTCACGGGCGCGGACGAACAGCTGGGCGTGGTGCTCGCGGTGGGTGCCGAGCGTCCGACCACGACCTTCACCAGCCAGTGGGGCGGAGACCCGTTCTGGATGGGCAGCAACGTGGCCGACCGAGAGGCGGTTCAGGTCACCGACCTGCTCAGCGCAATCGGCTACGACGACTACGACTCGATCGCCGGGCCGTCCGGAAAGCCCGAGATTCTGCCGACCGCCGACGATCCCAACGTGAAGGTGATGGTCGTGCCCTACCGTCCGCAGTACAACCTGGAGCGGCGCAAGTGGTTCGTCGACATCGGCTTTCCGGCGCGGTTCTGGCCGTTCGTGCAGCTGTCACTGGTGCGCTACCAGCCCTACAGCGTGGACGGTCGTCACCTGTCGAAGCCGGTGCGCTGCGACTTCGTGCAGATTCCGCCGGAACGCACCGCTGCCGTGAGCCGTACCAGTGAGGGCCGCGTGCGGGTGCTGGTGTCCGGCCCCGTCGGCTATCACGACGGCAACCCTTCGGTGGTCGGCGCCCGTTCGGTGAGCGTGCTCGGACTGTCGGCCGCGGCGCAGGCCTTGGCGGCGGTCGCTGCGGTGGGTGCCAACCGGGTGCTGAGGGCGAAGTTGCAGACCCGGGACGCCGGCGCCACCAGCGACCTGGCCTGGCAGACCGTCGAGCAGACGGACCTGATCGTGCGAGGGTACGCGGGCACACTGGCCAACCTGGTCTGGACCGGTGAGCTGGACGTGCCCGAAGGCCTGCCCTTCGCTCGTCCGACCACACCGGGTACGCACCGCGTCAGGATCGAGGAATGGGAGACCTTCGTCGGCGATCCGACCGATCTCGGCGACCCGCACAGCCTGCCGACTCGGGAGAACCGGCTGATCTACGCCGACGAGTTCGAACTCGGTAGCGAGGCCTGAGCTCGGCGCCGTTGTCGGGTTCAGGAGCCTTCGGCCCCGCGTGCCTTGACGATGGCGCGCCAACCGCCGGCGCGATTGTTGGCGATCACGGCGCGGAACAGGGCCAGCAGGGCGTCCTCATGCAGCTCGTCGCCCTGGAACAGTTGCACGGAGCGCGCCGTCGAGTTGCCCTGGCCCTGATTGACCAGGCCCGAGGGATCGGGCGCGATGGGGTCGTAGATGAACACGTTCAGGTGAGTCTTGGTGCCGAGCAGAGCGGCGATGTTGCCCTGCAGCACGAAATACGGCTGCCGCGTGCGCTTGATCGTCTCTTCCACCTCTGGGTCTGCCCGATGCAGCAGGGTTCGAACCCGCTCGGCCAGATCGGCCTGCCACGGCGCGAGGGTTGCGAGGTACTCATCGACCCGAGGGTCCCGGTCAGCCATGCAAGGCATTGTGCGCCGAGCCGTGCCCCTTGGTCGAGCGTGGCCCCAGTTGGTCGAGCTTGTCGAGACCACCAACCTGGCAACGACCCGGGGTTTCGACAAGCTCAACCAACCGAAGGTTTCGACAAGCTCAACCCACCGACAGGTTTCGACAAGCTCAACCAACCGAAGGTTCGACAAGCTCAACCCACCGACAGGTTTCGACAAGCTCAACCCACCGACAGGTTTCGACAAGCTCAACCAACCGAAGGTTCGACAAGCTCAACCAACCGAAGGTTCGACAAGCTCAACCAACCGAAAGGGTTTCGACGAGCTCAACGACCCACTACGAGACTCGCGCTCGGATGCCGTGCTCCATGCGAGCCACATGCAGGGTCAGGTAGGTGAGTTCGTCGTCGCTCACGTGCAGCTGGAGTCTCAGTTCCAACAGGGCCTTGATGCGTTGAGCGAGTTGGAAGGCTCGACCGCTGCCCTCGCGCACGACCAGGGCGACCTCGGGAATGCCACCGTTGAGTTGACGGTTCGCCTGCGCACGCGCGAAGAAGTAGCGCAGGTGCGCGGCGAATCGGGCGGCATCGATCGAATCGGGGTCGAACTCTTCGCCGTACGCCTGGTGCGCGATGTCGAAGATCTGCCGGATCAGCTTCGACTGCATGAAGGTCTGCTCCATGCTCGGGCTGCCGGTGACCGCATGGAACAGGTGCATCGCCAGCGCGATCGCCTCGCCCTGCGGCATCGGCACCTCGAGCCTGCGGTTCAACTTGTCGAGCAGCACCTCGGCGACGGACAGTTCGTCCGGATGCAGATGCGCGACTTCGGCGCGCATCGGGTACTCCATCACCTCACCCCGTGCGACCCGCTCGATGGCCTGGTGCACGTGGTCAGCCACGGCGACAACCGCCAGCGCCGGTAGCGGCGAGCCGAGTTCACGCATCGCCTCAGCGAACAGGGATTCGACCAGGGCGAGACGCTCGGGCGGAATGTCGGCGAGCACCTTGGCCACCGAATCAGGGTTGTCTGCCGGCACGAACCGCCGGATGATCAACGCCTCGTCGATGGCACCACCGGGCCGGGCCTGGTAACCCACGCCACGTCCGGTGATCACCACCTCGCGCCCGAGCTCGTCGCGGGCGAGCACGACGTTGTTGTTGAACACTTTCAGCACCTTCAGCGCACTCACCCCCGACCTCCTCTCGTTCTGTCTTCGCTCAGACCGTCAGCGTCGCGCCGTTGCTGGCGATCATGTCGCGATACCAGCCGAACGACTTCTTGCGGTATCGGGTCAGGTCGCCCGAGCCGTCGTCGTTGCGGTCCACGTAGATGAAGCCGTAGCGCTTGGACAGCTCCGCCGTGGACGCACTGACCACGTCGATCGGACCCCACCAGGTGTAGCCGAGCAGGTCGACCCCGTCGGCGATCGCCTCGCGTACCTGCACCAGGTGATCGTTCAGGTACGCGATCCGGTAATCGTCCTGCACGGTCTTGACGCCGTCCACCTCGACGAGCTGGTCTTTGGCGCCCAGCCCGTTCTCGACGATGAACAGCGGCTTGCCCCAGCGGTCCCAGAACTGATTGAGAATGACCCGTAGTCCGATCGGGTCGATCTGCCAGCCCCATTCGGACGCCGGCAGGGTCGGGTTGCGGATGCCGCCCATGATGTTGCCCTCGCCGGCCTCGCCACCCTCGGCCGCTTCGCAGATGCTCATGTAGTAGCTGAACGACACGAAGTCGACGGTGTTGTTGCGCAGGGTCTCGCGATCCTCGTCGGTGATGTCGAGTTCGAGGCCCTTGTCCCGCAGCGTGCGCAGGAAGTAGCCGGGGTAGACACCCCGCACGTGCACGTCGCTGAAGGCGAGGTTGGCATGGTCGGCCTTCAGCACGGCCAGCACGTCCGCCGGGTCGGGGGTCAGCGGGTAGATCGGCATCGCGATCACCATGCACCCCACCTGAATGGCCGGGTTGACCTCGCGAGCGATCCGGGTGGCCGAGGCGGACGCCACCAGCTCGTGATGGATCGCCTGGTAGAGATCGGCCTCGCTGAGCTGGTCCTTGGGCGTCCAGATACCGCCGGACATCAGCGGAGCGTGCAGCACGGAGTTGATCTCGTTGAAGGTCAACCAGTACTTCACCCGCTCACCGAACCGCTCGAACAGCGTGCGGGCGTAGCGCTCGTAGAAACCGATCATCCTGCGGTCGACCCAGCCGTCGTAGGTCTTCGCCAGGTGCAGCGGAGTCTCGTAGTGGCTGATCGTGACCAGCGGCTCGATGCCGTGCTTCTCGAGCTCGTCGAGCAACCGGTCGTAGAACGCGAGGCCCTCCTCGTTGGGCGTCTCCTCGTCGCCGTTGGGAAAGATCCGGCTCCAGGCGATGGAGAACCGGTAGACGCTGAAGCCCATCTCGGCGAACAGGGCGATGTCTTCGGCGTAGCGGTTGAAGTGATCGATGCCGACCAGCTTCAGGTTCTCGGGCGTGGGTTCGTCGGTGGGGGGCGCGACGATGCCCTTGGGCATCACGTCCTGGATGGACAGACCCTTGCCGGCTGAGTCGTAGCCGCCTTCCAACTGGTTGGCGGCGGTGGCGCCGCCCCAGAGGAAGCCGTCGGGAAAGGTGGTGGTCATGCGGTGATTCTCCTTCTGCAGGGGTGGTCAGTGGGTGACGACGAGAGCGGTGTCTTGGTGGCTGACCTGGGAGGCGTCCACGGGCAACACCTCGCTCTGAGCGGCGCTGTTGGTGATCAGCAGGACCGTGGTGGTGGAATACCCGGCGGCCTTGATGGCGTCCAGGTCCACCTCGGCGAGCACGTCACCGGCGGCGACCGTGTCGCCCTGGCTGACCTTGGACGAGAAACCCTCGCCCTTCAGGTTGACCGTGTCGATGCCGACATGAACGAGCACCTCGATGCCGTCGGCGGTGCGGATGCCGTAGGCGTGTCCCGAATCCATGGTCACGATCACGGTGCCCGCAACCGGTGCATACACGGTGCCGGACGTCGGCTCGACACCCACGCCGGTGCCCATCACACCGCTGGAGAACACCGGATCCGGCACGTCCGCAAGCGGCACCAGCCGGCCGTTCATCGGCGACAGAACCAGCACCTCGGTGCCGGAGGCTGCCACCACGGTCGCTGCCGCTTGGGGAGCGTCCGCAGCCTTGGGGGCGTCTGCGCCGGCAATCTGGTCGTCCTTGACTCCCCAGAAGAGGGTCATCGTGAAGGCGATGCCGACCGAAAGAGCCAGGCCGATGAAGAACAGGGTCAGGTTCGGCGTGGCGAGGTAGGCGGGCAGACCGATCAGCGAGGGAAACACGAAGGCCGTCGTGCCGGCGCCGGCGATGCCCGCGAAGATGCCGCCGATGGCGCCGCCGACGATGCCGAAGTAGAACGGCAGCTTGCGCGGCAGGTTGACGCCGTAGATGGCGGGTTCGGTGATGCCGGCCAACAGGCCGGACAGGGCCGACGGACCGGCCAGTTTCTTGGTGTCGGCGTCCCTGGTGCGGATCAGAACGGCGAGGGTGGCGGCCGCCTGGGCCAGCACTGCGCCGGCGATCGGGCCGGTCATGGTCGAGAAGCCAGTGGAGAGCTGCTGCACGATGATCGGCACGAGGCCCCAGTGCAGACCGAAGAGCACGAACACCTGCCACAGGCCACCCATCACAGCGCCGGCCAGCCAGGGCGCGACGGCGAACAGCCAGTCGACACCGGCGGCGAGGCCGTTGGCTCCGAGGGTGGTGACGGGGCCGATGGTCATCAGGATCAAGGGCACCATGACCAGCATCGAAAGCAGGGGGGTCATGAAGTTGCGAATCGCACCGGGCAGCGTCTTGAGCAGTAGCTTCTCTAGGTGGCTCTGCACCCACACTCCGACGATGATCGGCACCACGGAGCTCGTGTAGCTCATGATCACCAGGGGAATGCCGAGGAAGGTCAGCGGGGTGGTGCTCGTGGTGAGGGCGACGATGCTGGGGTAGACCAGCGCGCCGGCGATCGCCATCGACGTGAATTGATTGGCCTTGAACCTCTTGGCGGCCGAGATGGACAGCAACATCGGCAGGAAGTAGATCAGCGAGTCACTGGCCGCGTTCAGCACCACGTACTCGGTGCTTTCAGCGCTCAGCCACTTGAAGGTGACGAACATGGCGAGGAAGGCCTTGAACAGGCCCGCACCGGCCAGCGGCCACAGAATCGGATGAAAGATCGAGCTGACCAGCTCGATGAAGCGGTCCAGCACGCTCTTGCCCGAGTTGTCCGGGCCCTCATCGACGTTGCCGCCGCCTTCGAGCCGCTCGATGATCTCGGCGTGCACCAGCGGTACGTCGTTGCCGATCACCACCTGGTACTGACCTCCGGCCTGCACCACCGTCAGCACGCCGTCCAGACCCTTGACCACATCTGTCTTGGCCAGCGAGTTGTCGCGCAGCTCCATCCGAAGCCGTGTGGCGCAGTGACGCGCCGACTTGATGTTTCCCGTGCCGCCGACCGCGTCAATGATGTCGTCGCCCAGGGCCTTGAAGTTCACCGCCATATCCATCCTCCTTGATCGGTTCAGGGCAACAAAAAAGCCTGAGACACGAACGTGTCTCAGGCTTTGCGTCCACTCGGACTGACAACCCTGGTGAAGAACTAACTTCTCGAGAACGGTACAACGCCGCAGGACTCGTTGACAAGTCAATTTGTTCCGGGACTGGACGCCGTGTCTTCCAGCGATGGCCGTCGTCGCGGTGAAACCGCTTGTCAGAGGCCGGTGATCGGAGCCGAAAATACAGCCGGCGCGAGTGCCGCTGATCGTGCGCGCCCGCGGTGTGGTCGTGCAGCTCGGCGGTTTCGACCAACTCAGACCAACGGAGCTCTACTCGAGCCAGTCCTCGGCGTCCCAGCCACGGCGGAACCGGGCGCTCAGGTACTCACCGACCACGGCGCTGCCGAGGTCGGCGACATCGGGGGCCACCACTCGTCCGCCGGAACGCACGGCCAGCTGCTGCAGGAAGCGAGCCAACCCGGGGTCGTCGCCGAGCCGGAAGAAGGTCGGGTTGACGCCGACGCGGGCGAGTTTGTCGACCTCGACCACCGTCAGCGCGATCGTCTCCGGGTCGGGAGGCCAGTAGAAGAATGCGTCCCCGCCGCCGGTCAGGTGAGCCGTCGGCTCCCCGTCGGTGACGACCAGCAGTACGGGCTGCATGCCCGGGTGCTGACGAAAGAAGCGGCTCGCCAGCAGCAGCCCGTGGTGCAGGTTGGTGCCCTGTTCGCGCATCGGTGGCAGGCCGGTCAGCTCGGCGATCTCGCGGGACTGCGCCCAGCGTCCGAAGGTGATCAGCTGCAGCCGGTCGCCCCGGAATCGCGTGCTGACCAAGTGATGCAGGGCCAGCGCCGTGCGCTTCATCGGCACCCACCGGCCTTCGGCGGCCATCGAGAACGACGTGTCCACCAGCAGCACCACCGCGGACGACGTGCGCGCCTCGGTTTCGCTCACCTCGACGTCGCGGACGTCCATCCGTAGCCCGGACGCCGGGTCGCCACCCTCGCTCGCGGTTCGGATGATCGCATTGGTCAGCGAGCGGGTGACGTCCCACGGCTCGGCGTCGCCGAAGGCCCAGGCACGCGTGGCTCCGGTCGGCTCGCCCGCGGCCCCGGCGAGCCTGGTGTCACGGCTGCCCTGGCGACCGGAGAGCTGCTTGGCCGCATCGGCCAGCAAGGCCTTGCCCAACCGGCGCGTCGCCTGCGGTGACAACCGGAGGTCGCCGGACGCGTCGCGGCGCAGCAGACCACCCTCGCGCAGTGCCTTCTCGAGCTCGGCCAGCATTCGCGCGGTCACGGCGGCGTCCTGCCCGAGTTGCCGGGCGAGCGCGTCCAGATCGAGGTCATCGAGCCGTGCGCCGCCGTAGTTCTGGCCCAGCTGATCGCCCAGCTGGTCGAGCTCGGCCAGGTCTTGCAGCACGCCGGTACCGTCGCCCAGCCCGAGCCCCTCGTCGCCGTTGAACTGCTCGCCTCCCGACCAGTCGAGCCCGGGACGCAGGGATTGCAGGTTTCCGTCCAGCCGATCCAACTGCGCCATCAGCTGGGGGGAGCCGAAGGCCTGGGCCGAGAGTTGCATCAGCTCGGCGCGCTGCTCGGCACTCATCGAGCGCAGCATGCGTTGAGCGGCGGCGGAGCGCTGCGCCAGGGCATCGATCAGCTCGTCGACGTTGCGCGGGTTCTCCGGAAAGTGATCGCCGTGCTTGGCCATGAAATCGTCGAAATCCGCCTGGGTGTCCTCTCCACGACGGTGCTTGTCGAGCAGTTCATTGAGGTCGTCCAGCATCGCGTTGATGGCGGCCCGGTCCTCGTCCGTGGCGCTCTGCAGGGCCTGCTTCATGCCGGCGAACCGCTGGTCGAGCAACTCGCGACCGAGCAGATCCTTGATCCGCTCGAACTTCTCGCGCGCCTCGGACGACGCCCAGTCGTAGTCGGCCAGCTCGCTGACCGCGGCGGCGGTGGACGGCGCTAGATCGTCGAGCCGCAGTTCGCGGAAGGCGCGGTCGTCGTCGTTCATCATCGCGTCCCGCAGCAGTTGCTTGCGCTCGGCGTCGACCGCCTGGTCGAGCAACTGCCGAACCTCTTCAAGCGTGCCGTCGAGGCGATACCGGTTCAGTAGGTCGCGGCGCCGCGCGTTGATCCGGCGGGCAAGATCGTCCAGACCCTCGCGGCCCTGTGCGCCCCGACGGAGGTACTCACGCAGCGCCCGCTCGGGACTGGAGCCGGCCATCACGTCGTTACCGATCCGCTCCAGAGCCTCGGACAGATCCACCGGAGGCGCCAGCGGATCCGGACCGCCGGCGTAGCGGCCGTAGCGTGAGGAGCGTCTCGGCGACATCATCCGTCCTAGCCGTAGATGGTTTCCGCGCCGTCGGAGTCCTTGGCGATGCGGCGCGCCAGGTACAGGCCCTCCAGTGCCAACTCGACCGCGCTGGCCCGTCGTCCAGCAGTGTCGGCCTCGAACCGATCAGCGATCGCGTCGTACACGCCGCCGGCCTCAGGCAGGCCGTCGAGGAACTCCGCGGCGGTCACCTGCTCGCCG
>Ga0075157_10000530_pt1 | contig 29795 bp, 57 predicted proteins | sample JI81BgreenDNA_FD_70967 | JGI IMG/M metagenome (GOLD analysis project Ga0075157, IMG submission 70967) | Wastewater effluent complex algal communities from Wisconsin, to seasonally profile nutrient transformation and Carbon sequestration -... | ecosystem: Engineered > WWTP > Effluent > Algae...
CTGCCAACATTAAAGATGCTTGCTAATCATTTTACAAATGGTAGTATAGAAAGCTTATTATCCTCATCTAACAAGAAAGTTCTTAAAAGTAAAAAAAAGTACCCTAATTCTCCAATTTTTTCATTATTTCCTTAAAATCATTCATTCCCAAAAATCAATTTTTATGACTATTAGAGAAACCTCCGAATTTAAAAAAATCGTTGTGCCTATTCAAGTTAAAAACATGAAAGGGGCATATAATCCAACAGATGTTATTATCACCTCTTCTATTAGAGAATCTTACGAGAAAGACGAAGAAGGTAGGGATAAGCGAATATACATTAATAAGGAAGATAAGATAATAAAAGGGCATTTAAAGCCTGAATATGTAGAAATGTATGTAAAACATGATGATTGCTATATTCTTGTCAATATTCCTGTCGCAGATTTAAAGCTAATCTTAGCTAAAACAATGGAAATAGAGTCCATAGAAATACAAGATACTACTGAAAACTTCAATAAACGAAATGACTAAGAAAAACCGCCCCATCACTCAAAAACGCTTTTTGAAAGGTTATCCTTTCTTTATAGCTGGAGAACCTAATAGAATATACAACTATTTACCTGAACCTGAAACATTGGGTTTTATTGCAGAAAACAAGCATTTCAAAGCTGATGTAATTCAGACTGGTGATGATGGATTTAGTTTTGAAGTAGATATTTTAGGTGAGTCAATGGTTCGTACAGTCCGTTTTTCCAATTGTATAGATTATGAGTTCTCGGAATTTGCAGACAAACAAAAGGCTGTAAACGAATTGGAGGCATAAAAATCATTGTCTTGTTTGGTTATAGTTTGCAACTCCTGATGCAAGACAAAACCTAGACCCTCACAGGTCTGGGTACTAAGCTCAAGAAGCTTGAGCAAAACGTTCTTTGAAGATTTTGAAAAGGAAACCCATCGGAAGTTTGAGGCTTACGCCCTTTCCTTTTCATTATAGTGTTGCAAAAGGTGAAAAAGGCAAGGAATTAGAGTCCTGCCTTTGTCCTTTTGCGATTCAATAAATATGATGATTAAATAAAGATTATTATGGATTCAGATTCAATAGTACCCAAATGTGAGATTGAGACCCTTTCAAAGAAACATTATGAGGAGAGTATAAATGTTTTAAACAAGCAACTAAAGCTTTCTACCTTTTTATTAAAGGTCTTAGAAAGGAAATCAGATATATATATCATTTCTCCTGATGGGAACATATCAATCATGCTAGAGGCAGGTTTTACAAGAGAGGAACAAGAAGAAGTGAAAGCCTTTATTATAGACAAAATATATAAAAAGAGAAAAGATTTAGACAATGAACTTGTAGAGATTCAGCGAGAGGGCTTCTCAAGAAAAAAGATTTCTGTAAGGTCGAAAAAGAAAAACAGTAAATCATTAAAAACTATAAAAGATAGGCGTAAAGCAAGATATGGAGTTAAAAATTGTGCTGTTTGTGATGCTCAATTTCAAGTACATGATAAAAGAGCAATTTATTGCTCCAAAGCTTGCAAAACAGAAGCTTATAGACAAAAGCATGGAATACAAAACCCTTTTCCACAATCAAAAACTAACTAATCTATGTATAAAGAAATGGACAATGGATATATCCCTAGTGTTTTTCAGGAAAAACAAATATTCACCAAAGAGGATTTTTTAGATGGAAAAGCATTTGAAATAGGTACTAATGGAAGATTTGAGCTTTCAAAAAATACATATTCTTTTTATGCTGGTGAAGATTTTCAAGAAATCAGCAATCAAAATGGAGATTATGAGGCTGATGTAATTAAAATAACGAAGACCTACTTCACTTTCGAGGCTGTAAAGCTGAATCAGCTCATCAGACGCAAAATATTCTTTTCTGACTGTAAACACGCCCAATAATGGAAAAAGAAGCTTTTAATAAGGCACAAGACAACTTGTTAGCTCAAAGAAACATTCAATGGTTTTTGAGTGCTATTGAGGATTTTCAATCGAAAGCTGGAGACTCCATTAAAAGTATGCAAATCTATAAAAAAGATAGGTTTCAAATAACCCTAGATTTTCAATTTTCTGATGAAATAGATATTTCAGGGATAGCTGTGAAACACTTAATGAATATGTCAAACGAGCTGAAGGAAAAAGCAGAATCTTTAAAAGAGCAATTAGAAACTGAATTTAAAGCTATTTAAGCCTATATGTTAATAGAAATCACCAACCCCGACAACGCAGCTATCATAGCTACAACAATGCGAGAAATGGACGTAGATGCTGACGCAGCTCTAAACCTTCTTATAGAAATTGGTTTACACACCATTTTAACCTACCCAAAGGATTTTCCTGCTAAAATTCACAATGCTCTGCATGATAAGCAGCTTTTAGACAAGTTCAAAGCTTACTGCAAAGTGATGCAAAATATTTTCCAACACTAAAAACCTAGAAATAATATGGAAAAAAGTACAAATTTAGGCGTTCAGGGATTGAATATTGATAAAATAAACATTTCCTATGATGTAAGTAAAAGCCCTGATATTGATATTTCCCTTCAATGTCGAATGAGTATGAATTTCTTGAGTAGTCTTTCTACAACTATTTTAGAGAAAAGCTTTGAGATGTTTGGCATTAGCAATCCCTTTGGAGCATCAAAAGGTTCAGAGCTGAATATCGTTGTTAGAGACCATGAAGCTTTTGAAGAGTTCCTAAACAAATGGAGTTTTGAGATTAATATAGGAGCGGACACTATAAAAGCCTATCCCAAAGAGTATTTCATTCAATATCTTAGAAATGTTAATAAAGTTTCATCAGAGGTTTCAGAAAGCGAAGTTTACGAAAACTATCTAAAAGAACCTATTATAATCAATCGTCTTGGCATTATCAATGGCTTTTTAAGAGTAAACGATTTAGTGGCTGTTGAGTGGTTGAAATTTTCTAGTAGCGAGCCTAATTTTGATAAGATAGATACAGAAGAATTAGAGCATTTTATTTCTAAAGACCTAAAGAGTTTTGAAGACTGGTTTTTTCCTGAATATGGTATGGACTTAAAGAAGGCACAAGAGAAATTTGATGAGGAAACAATCAGGAAAGCATACGTTGAATATATCATATCTGATAAAAGTAGATACGATAAATTCTACTGGTGGGTAATGGGTGATAAAGATGAACAAGCTCCTAACTAAAAAAGCTATGGATAGTAAAGAAAAAGCAATTTCGATAATGAAAGCTTGCGGGCAAACCCTATATACTGACGAATTATCAGATATGAAATTTTTGATAGAAGAGGGCTACGATGCTTCAGAGATTTGCAACTACTTAGATGTAAGTAAAAGGGAATACAGGGAAACAATAAGGTACATTTTAGAAGTTGGAAAAACCCTTGATGGACAAGTTGTGAAAATTCTGAAAACTCCAAATGTAGATGAGAACTATAATACAAGCAATTTACAAGTAGGTTCTACACATACAATCATAGAATCCCCATACGAAAAATATGGAAATTATCTGAAAAGTGTTTGGGTGCAAAGTGCTGATGGGAGACCAGTGCGACTATCGCAAGGAGAATTTGAGATTGTAAATTTAGAAAAAGCTTTCAAATAACACCTTAAAGTGGAATAAACAAGAAACTTGCTTTTTGAGCAATGTTTCTTCAAAGCTCAAGAGTTTGGGCAAAATGTTCTTTGAAGATACCCTTTTGTAGAACCTTCCTTCGCATCAATGATTATTGGGAAGACTGTATCTGCTTCATGGAGAAGAAAAAGCAGTAATCGGTTACAAAAGGTAAATCAGAAAGTTTGGTGTAGCTAACCAAGCTTTTGATGCACCTGTAAGGAGATGGAAGCCCTTACAGGACAAAGCTCGAATGAGCAAAACGTTCTTTTATAAAAAAAACAAATGTATGAGTAATAAGGAAAAAGCAAAAGAGCTGATGATACAAGGTTTAGAATCACTCAAAGAAGCTGCAATGCTGGCATTAAAAGAAAAAGATGTATTGGATTTAGCATTGAAGGCAATAATAGAGGGTATGCCACACCTTGCAGAAATAAGCAAAGAAGACCAAGAAGTCGAACTTACTAGACTCCTGAACCAGTTTAGGGAATTTGATATAAGAAAAAGCTTTGAAAATGTAGAATAAAAACATAAGAACATGAAAAAAACGGATAATAATACTTTTATAGAGGTTTCAGTAAATAGAAATACGCAAAAGCAAAGAGCTTTTCTGAATGATATGGAGCATTGTGGAGGTGCTACTGTTAAATCAAGAGTAGATATGAACTCATACAGCATAGATATATCAGATTGTAGCAATGAAATAACTCTGCATGGTAATTTAAAATCAAAAACTGCTATTTCCAATGCTTATAGAAAAATAGATACCCTCTTATCCGTTTTGAGCAATGCAAGGGAGTTCATCAAGGAGCATGAGGTTGAAATGACAACCAAAAAGCCTAGAAATACCCTCAAAAAACTAAAAAAAACTACTAAGCCACCATTACACGCATTGCCTAAAGATGGAATCAAGTAGCATCATTGTACTTTCTATTGTCATTCTATTTATAATTTACATCATTCCCAAAAAAAAGAAACTATGACCGAGACTAAACTAAAAATGTATCTCCTACTCTTAGGCTTAGAATGGGACTCTTTTAAAGAGTTTATTATTGGAAAAACTATCTCCAGTAATGAAAAGGGAGAAAGTATATACTTTGATGCAGATATAACTTATTTTGTTAAAACACACTTTTCAACATCAAAAATGATACAAGTGCATGAGCAGCATAAAGCAGTATTAGAAGGTATCTTGAAGATTACTGAAGGTGTGCAAGCATATAAAAAGTCGCTTGATGGTAAAATCACAGAAATAAAGTGTCCTACTGTTTACATTGAATTTAGTTTGGTTGATGGTAGTGTAGAATCTCAAGTAAAAGCTTATAATACTTTCCTGATGCTTTTCAATTCGTATTTGTGGAGTGAACGCTTAGGTGTTTGGGGTGGTCGAGAAACTGACCTTAAACCAAAAGTAAAACAAACAACCTTTTTTGAGGTAAACAATGATTGTATTGGTACAATTAGCGATAAGGCAACTATGCTCGCTATGGCAATGAATGTTGTGGTAGAAAAAACTATTTCTACCAATGTCCAAACAGGCACTTTGAAGTTTTCTGATAGTTTCTCCTATAAAAAGTATTAGCATGATTGAGAAATTCAGAGATATAAAGCTTTCCAAAGCTAATAAGAAGAAACTTGATTATATCAATGATATTATCAAGGAATATCAAGATGCTGGGTACATAATGACCTTGAGACAGCTCTATTATCAGCTTGTGAGTCGTGATGTAATACCTAATGAGCATAAGGAATATGCAAAGCTTTCAAACTTGCTCAAAGAAGGTCGTATGGGTGGCATTGTGGATTGGGAAAGTATCGAAGACAGAACAAGACAAATGGACGTTCCTTTGAGCTTTGATAACCCAAAAGACCGAATAGACACAGCAATAAAATGGTATAGGAGAGATAGACAAGAAAACCAAGAAGTATATGTGGAGGTTTGGGTTGAAAAAGATGCCTTGAGTGGCGTTCTAAAGGTTGTTACTCAAAAATTTGGTATTCCTATCATGGTAAACAGAGGCTACTCATCAGCATCAGCCATGTATAGCAGCTTTCAAAGATTTAGAAGTGCTTATTTTCAGAATCAAAAAGTGGTTGTTTTATACATTGGAGATTATGACCCTAGCGGTATTGATATGATAAGAGATATTTCCAAACGCATATCTGAATTTGCAGAAGGTTATTTCAAACCCGATTTAACAAGACCTTTTGATTTTACCATCAATCCTATTGCCTTGACAGAAGCCCAAATAAAAACCTATAAGCCTCCTAAGAACCCTGCCAAACGTTCTGACCCACGAGCAAAAAAGTTTATTCAGGAACGTGGAAAATCCTCATGGGAAGTAGATGCTTTGCCTCCTGATGTACTTAACAACATACTGGAAAAGGCTATCCTTACAGAAATAGATGTCAATACTTTTCTGATGTCAATAGAGCAAGAAAAACAGGATAAAGAAAAACTTGAAGACTTAAAAAAATACCTATAATATGGAAAAGAACGTAAAATTTGAAGTTTTTGGATTGTTTGTGATGGCATATTTCTCTGAAATAACCATAGGAGGACATTTTTTTATTGGAATTGTCTTTGAAGCTCAAAGTCAAGATGGTACAATAAAACTCCTCCTAGATGCAAATTTCATTGATATTGCATTTCATAGAGAAAAAGATAGAATAGATTTTTTAGAGTCTTCAATCAATGAACGTTTTGCGAAAGCCAAGTTTCTCTTACAGATGGAAAAAATCAAGAAAAGAACAGTAAATGAGGTCATCAATAATATTGATGCTCGCACAGGTCTAAGGCTAATGAATATGACTGATGAGGAATTGATAAGAGACTTCAAAGCAAGAATAATTCTACTGCAACAAGAAAAAGAGCCTACAAGCTAACTATAAATCAATTTTCAACTAAAAACCCTAAAAAAATGACAAAAACGGCAGAAAAGAAAACAACTGGAACAAAAGCAAGTGTTCCTGTACCCAAAACCGAAGTAGGTGTAATAGGTGTATTTCTTGCTGGACACTCAAAAGCAGAGATTCCTTTGCTCCAAAAAGCTTTAGAAAACGAAGCTCACTTCAATAGAATAGCTTCAGAGAAAAAAGACGAAAAAATAGCTTCTATGGCTTTAGTGATGTGTTTTGGTGGTGCAAACCTAGAAAAACATGAAATTTCAGCAGCTTTTGAAAAAGCTGAACAAGTATTGAAAATGAAAGCTGAAGCTGAAAAAGAAACAACAGAAACAGAGGAATAAGCCATGACAACGAAAGAATACATTCAGGTTGATTATCTGACTTATGATAGAGATAAAGCCGTTTTTACTGTTGCCTCTGCAAAGCATATTTGTATTGGGGACTTAGTGAACATCAAACCAGCAAATGCAAACGTTACGGACAGCGAATTGTATATTGTTTCTGATGTAATAGACTCAAGACCTCATAAAACAGATAACAACCTGACTGTATTTTTTTTGAAGCTCGAAAGAAACTCATTGCCACCTAAGCCCAAGAAAAATGGAAAAGGAAAATAATCATCAGGAAACAAATATCCCTGAAAATAACACACATGATAATCCTCCAAGTAATGAACCTAAACTTGTAGTAGGTTTATTTGTAGAAGAAGATGAAGAGCATCACCAATGCCCAAACCCCGATTGTGGAGCTGTTTGGGGAATAGAAGAAATTTGTTTTCAAGAGTGTTTTTCCTGTGGCTATCCTGATAGTGATGATGATGGAGATTGGGACGATTGGGAGGACTTTGAATATGATGATTATTCTGAAGAAGAAGAAGCTGAAATCAGACAAGAAGAGGATTTTTATAATGGTATAGAGCCTTTAGAAGACCAAGACCAAGAATGTAGCAATGATGATGATTTGCCATTCTAACAAGAAAAAAGCGTTTTCAGCTTGCGACTAAAAACGCTCCAAAATTAGTTTTTCATTCCCTTAAAAAACATTTTTTTATGAACCCAAATGTAGATAATTCTTTGCAAAACAGCAAAGAAACAGAGAAGAATTTTACACTTTTTATATCAAAAGTGCTTTCAAGTACAAAGAATGTAAGAAATGTAAAAAATGAAGATAGTACAAAATATGGTACTGGTAGAGCTGTAAAGTTTATATTCAATTAACCTTAAACTTCAGCCTGTACCATGATAGACTTAGTAATTAATATTGGTTTTTATATACTCATTTTCCTTTGTTTTAGATACTCTAGGAGCAATCGAAAAGAAAAAATAGGCTGAAGTACAACAAATAATTTTGAAATCATTAAAAGCAAGGAAACAAGGGCGGTCAGGGTTGCTACGCTTGACGTAGCAATCCCCTACCACCTTGAAATACTAAACTAACCTAATAGAACATGAAAAAGCAGCCTAAATTCCCTTTTTTAAGTGTACGTAAAGCCCTTAGAAAATGTAGAAAAATAGTTAAGATATACAATCTAGGTAAAGATAAAAAAGAACAAATAAGATGTGGCAGAAAGATTTTAATTGATGAATTGGCGTACTTTTATGTAAAAGAGTGGGAGGCATTTGAAATGCAGAATGGTAGCCCATCAGAACCCATAGCTTTTCGCACTAATCGTAAAGCTTTAAGTAATCTCACAGGACTGGGAGAAAGCACCATCTTTGAGAACTTGCAATTCTTACAGGACGCAGGGTTTCTACATAAAGAGTTTCGAGGCAGAGAACTTGGCTTTGATATTTACCTTAATCCACAACTATTTTTTGAGTCTGAAGATGTGGATAACCTTGTTTATAAGTCATTTTCAGACGATATAGAGGTCATTTCTTTCCAAAATCAAAAAATGCTCTCATTCATTTCATTAAATAGTTATGTTCAGATTCTGACGCATACTAATGCCAAAACTAAAGTAAAAACTATTAATGAGAATGTTGAAAAGTGGATAAATCCACAATCAGAAATAGAAAATGCGGAAACTAATGCCAAGAAAAATTTCATTTCATCTGACGATTACATGAAATTTTTTGAAAAAAGCCAAACACAAGGAAATCAAGGAGCGGATTGGGTGAAAAGTGAAAAAAAAGGGGAGGTTTGCCCCGACTTTGAAAATCAAAGTAAAAAATATCCACATATCAAACCTGAAAATTTGAAGCTTCTGATAGATTTATCCCTGAAAGTTTGGTTGTATGCTAAACAAAAGCTATACCCGAATTTCAGAGCCTACAATGACCATGCTCAAGACAGGATAGAGCAAACGATACTTGATTATCTTGTCCACGAGTATCATAACAATTTATCACAATTTGTAAGCCCTACCGATTATTATTTGCAGCTCTGCAAACGGATAGATATAGTTCAAAAATATATACAACAAGGTTCTGAAGATAAACCTCGCTATGTGATTGCACCAGTACAATACTTTGATTTTAAAAATACAGCATCAGGATTTATCAAAACAAGACGTTGGTATGAGGAAAACAAGGCACAATCCACAAGGCAAAAGTATGATTTACTCTTACAAAGAGCCTTCAAAGCTTTTAAAACTAAAAAAATCAATAAAAAAACAAGAGGGATATTAGAGATATACGCTCATTTTGAGGTTTTAATCAAAAAACAGCCTTTTGAAGATATTAAAAAGGCTTTCTACCTAGAGGCTCAAAAGTTTGTATCAACTCAAAATGTTTACCACTATGCTTAGAAGCAAGAAAACTTGTGAGCTTTCACCACTCAAACTTTGGTGTAAGCTTACCACCCAAGAGAAACACGAAAAAGGTGTAAGTTTTTACTTAGGATGCGAAAAAAGCAAAGACAATCCTAACATTTTTTATGGAATTGAGAGAGCTAAATACATAGTAGAAAAGCTAAATAGAAAGGGTTTTGTTCATAGAGCATACTTGTATCGAAATAATATCGAAGGTCGCCCATTGCTTGCTATATACAATACTTATAAAGATTGTTTTGAATATGCAGAACATCAATCTAAGCACGTTGAAAACCCAAAAGGTTGTTACAGTCCTTATGATGATGATTTGGCAGAGCTGGAAGAAGTGATAAGAAAAGTAGAAGAGTTTTTAGCTGATTCTAAAAAACAAATAGACTTTATTTTATGAAAATACGCAAATTCAATACAAGCAGGCTCAATGTTTCTCTTGAAATTAATAAGGTTGAGAAATCTGCACTCAAGCAAGAGCTTGAGAAATATATTGCTAAGAATAAGTTTTATACTGACGATTCCCTGTACTGGGAAAAGCTTCAGAACTTGGGTATCTGCTTGCAGATACTCAAGAAAAAAGAACTTGTTGCTTTCTTTCTTGATGATAAACCAATGGCATTTAGTATTGTAGAAATGGCATTTTTGGCAAATATGGAAACTGATGAGGTTATTTTTGATGCTGCCACACTTGAAAAACTCCAAAAGAACATTTTAAAACTCTCCAAAGTATGAATTACCTAAAATCATTATATCTGCGGGCTTTGGTTACCAAGTATTTTGAGAAACCTAATAAAAAGCCTCTGACATTGAAACAGTATCGTTGTTTTGTAAAAACTCCATTAAAATTCATTCACAAGTATTTAGAACAAGGTAATTTATTGTAGAGTATGGAAAAAGAAATTAAAAAGATAATTAGCTCCAAGATAGAGGCATTACATACTGAACTAAATGAGTTCTCTACATTGAAATATACACTCCATGAGTTGTATAGGCATCAAAGAGGCTTACAATTTTATGCTTCTCTAATGAATTTAGCTCTTAAAGAAGGAAAAACAAGTATAGAGGATTATCACAAGAAACTTGCAGAGCTGGATTTAATTAAAATCATGCTCAAAAACCTAGAAATTGGAGCAGATGGTATATGCTTTGATTTTACCCTAAAAGGTGAGCTTGTGAACGCTTCAACACATCAAGAGATTAATACCTTTGATGAGCTTGTAGAGCTTCTACAACTCGTTAAAAGTGGGAATTTTAAACCTAGAGAAGAGATAGAAAAATTTTTTGATACAATAGAAGAAGTTCAAAAAATGAAGGAATCTATATCAAAATACAATGATATATGCCCAAAATGCCAATTTTCACCCACAATGCCCTTTGAGCATGAGGAAAAACAAGCGTATGAATGTGAAATGTGCGGTTTTAAATATTGTATAGATAATGAGCTTTAAAATAGGTTGTAAGAAGGTTTGTAGTAACTGCCCTTACAGAAAAGATGCCCCCCTTCAGCTTTGGGATATATATGAGTTTGAAAAGCTTTTGGAGCAAGATAAAGCACAATATGGACTTGGAGCTGTTTATGATTGCCACAAAAAAAATGGTTCTGTATGCAAAGGTTGGCTTTATAGTCAAATAGAAAGGGATTTTCCAAGTAATATGCTTCGTTTGGTACTTATTAAAAGTAAAACAGATTCAAAAGAGCTTGATGCAGTCCTAGAGGCTAATAAAGATATAGAAATGTATAAAAGCATTGAGGAAATGAGTTTTGCTAATTATCCTGAACTAAAAGATTATCATAATGAAAAAACAAATTTTTAAAATATACTATCAATATTCCACTTCGGATTTTTTTATTGATAGAATAGATGAAAAAAAAGAAAAACCTATTAATTCTGTGTATTTAGGTGCTTTTGATAGTTCAACTTGTGAAAAAATTACAGAAAAAAAAGATAGAAATTTGATTGCATTTGCCTATTCAAAGAACACAAATAATTTTAGTTACTCAAAACCAAAATCTTCTTATGGTTTGGGTTGGATAGTTTTATCAACTCGAATAGATGAGTCTTTAGCACGTGAATTTGTTAGAATCTTCGATATGGCTCATTGGAGTAATGTTCCTCCTGAAAATAATTATGCTTATATGGAACAAAAATTTAGAGCTTTCTTAGAAAACTCTAAGTTATTAAGAGCTTTAATTTTAACAGAATGTTTTTTTGAAGGTTAAAAAATGAAAGCAGTTGATTTTGTACGCAAAATGCAAGCTGGAGGCGTTGCATTTGTTGGTTCAGGAATAGATGAAGAAAAGAAAAGAATAATTATACAGGCTCTTAGTGTTCATCACCACCTTATTGTAATTTACAATGGTGAGGAAGATTTTAATAACAAAGAAGTCAAATTCACTGATTCTGACCTTTTACCAACACCAACACCTGCTACAACAAGAAAAAAAAGGTTAAACCTTAGAGATATTACTCCAATCGCATTAAAAAATCAAGGTTTTACAGAATATCTTTATAGTTTCATAGAATTTCCTCATACCAATTCACTCAAACCAAAACCAAAAAAAGAGAAAAAAAAGAACTGGTGGAAAATTATAGGTAAAAACGTCAAAAGAAAATGATAGTCAAATTATTTAGATTTTTAGGTATTAAGAACCTGAAACCAAGACAAAAAATGTTTTTTGGTGTTCATGTCCATCAATGGAGCAAAAGAGCCTTTTTTACAGGCAAGGAGCGTCAAGACTGGAGTACAAACTGTACCGATAAAACTAAACTTAAAAACGATAAATAGAAATTTATATGATAGAGCGTATTGATAAACTAATCGAAAAAAATCCACGCATGGATATAGACATTTCATGTAAAAAAGTAAATGTTTTTCTAGGCAAACCTTATGTTCATAAAGAATCTCTTATTTACGAAATGCTATTTAAAGCTTGTGGTGGCAATTATAAAAATGTTCAATTATCACTTTACGATTGCAACATAGACGATTTAGAAGACTATGAGCGACCAGTTCTAAAAAAGAATATTATTGTTGTTGATTGCTTTATTTATTCTTATCCTCCTTATATAAAATTATTAGCACAATTTATATCAGAATGTGTCAATATTAGAAATAAGAACCAATTTTTTATCACAACTGATAATCCTTATATGTTAGCTACATTGATTGAAAATATTAAACCTGAAAATTTGAATATTGTAGAGATATTTCAAGATGAAAAGGATAAACCAATCAAGATGGAAATTATATCTCAAGACAGGTTTAAATATGTTGATGCTTTTGATATTTTCTTTAATCTAAAATGAGTTTAATAAACCGCACATTTTTTTAAACTCTGATATTTTACTCAAGAAACCTTTTTTAATAAAAATAAACAGTTCACGAAACTGGTTTAAAAAAAGAGTTTACATTTTATTCAACATCATAAAGTTTTTTATACTAATGAAGTATCAATTTTTTAAAATAGAAAGGCACATTGAACAATCTTTTAGAAATATGACCTTGTTTAATGAAATTATTATACCTGTAAATTTTGGTTTATTAGCTGGTTTGGCATTTGAATCTCAAGAAGCTGCTTGTGATTATTTCAATAAAAATGAAGCTCACATAAAAAGTGAACTATCTATTGATGATAATGCTATTGGTTTAGTTTTATTACCTGTTTTCTATATAAATGGAAAAAAGTAAAATATCCCTCGAATTTACTCTTTCTGATGTACTCAATGCCCCTTATGGTGGAGCTTGGAAAGAAATGTGTGAAAAATATGGTTTCAACCTTTATTGTGTAAGTGATGGAGCTGATGCAAGTACACCAGTACGAATATCACTAAAAGATGCTGAAAAATGGGGACTTATAAACCACGAAGAAGAGCTATGATAAAAGCACCTGCAAAATTTTGGAAAAAAATTAGTAAAAAAAGGCAAAAAAAGCTTTTAAGGGAACTAGATAAGTTAGAGCTTTCTTCAACTGTACTGATACCTCAACAGCTCCTTGCTCAAAAGGCTGATTACAGAATCAAGAAACTATTCAGTAAATACAAGTATAATCTTGATGCTATTGAAAAGATAGCATCGTTTGATAAAACGATTCTAATTTGGGATAAACAAACGATTTACAACTATTGCTTTGTTGCCTTAAATGTAAAAAATAAAGCTATCAAAGAGGCTATAAACGATAAATTAGAATACCAATTAGCACTTGTGTATTTAACAATGACTATTAATGAATTGCAGAAAATATGTAATAAACATAAACCTCTTTTTGGAAATATGGACATGATATTTACATTATTCTACCCTAAATATCCTTTATTATGCAAACAATAACATTTTCAAAAGATGATTTTTTAAAAGTATGCCCTGAATGGCATTTTAATAATCTTTTTAATAGCAATGAAAAAAGAAAGGTGGTTTATGGGAAATATACTGGGAAAATGGTAACGGAAGCTGAATTAATTCATTTGTGGCTTTCTTATAAATTTGATGTAGATAGTTCTTTTGATAAACAAAAACAACTTCTAACTATTACTGGAGAGGAAAAACAAATTTATAAGGCATTTCTTGAAATAGGTAAGCATTTAGGAATGATGGAGGCAGGATATTAATGAGCAGAACTATCAATGAAAAGAAAAAATTTATAGGCTTATATAAGCCACATAAAGGCAAACAAGGTATTATAGACAAAAAATGGGTAAAAAAAAGAAAAATGAAGCCTATGCTTGCTGATAATAGAAGAAATTATGGAAAATTAACTTATTTGGATAGTATGGACATTCCATATTCTTTGAGAACAAAGGCTATGAAACTGGAAATAAAAAATGCAAACAGGTCTATCCAAAAAGCAGATAGGCGTAAAGCTAAAATCAGTATAAAAAAAGAATTACAATCTTTTAGAAACAAACAAACTTTAATCGTATGAAAAATTTAGAAAAGAAAGTACAGGAATGTAGAGAAAACATTATGAATTTTGTTGCAGAGCTTCAAAATAAAATGCCAAATCCAAAAGATAGGGTTGTATTTGTTGATAATGGAACTGTGGGCTTTGGAACTCCTGCTATTGGTATTTGGGTAAATGGTAAGATTAGTATAGATTATAACCCTACTGATGAGAATGAAGAGTATATTTCAAGATTTTATGATGAAAGATTGCAGGTTATAGTTCCTGAATCTGCTTATGAAAATCATAATGGATTAATTGTAGTAGTCAAAGATAATGATATAGATTTTGCTATTATGGAGCTTTCGGGCTGGGTAGATAGATTGAGAAAGGTAAGAATTAATGAAGTTGCCCCATACGTCAAAGAAGCTTCTATAAACCCTCAAGGTTATTATTTGAGTGTTTAATAATTATTTTAACAAATTTCTTTAAGTTTTATATCTAATTGTTCTTCTGTCATTTCCACATTGAATACACCCAAGACTTTTATTGCCTCTTTAGGAGATAAAAGTCTTTTCTTTTTAAACACTTCTCCACCCAAATCATGTATAAATAATCTTGTTTTATTAGAGAATGTTCTCATACTAACACCTAGAATTTGTGCAAGTTGAGATTTTGAACATAAAACAGCCATTTTTTTATATGTTTTTATACAAAAATAACTGAAATGTGTTGAATTTTAAACTTTTTTTCAAGCATTTTCGGGAATTTTTAAGCATTGAATATACATTTTTAAGTATTATAACTGCACTAACAAGCATCACTAAGCATTATAAAGCATCTTTAGGAAGCCCTATTGCCTATATTTTTCTTTATTCTCTACTTTGTATAAAGTTTTTCCACAAAATATCATAACATGGGAGCGACAATAAAAGTAGCAACGGCAGTAGGAGCAATCGGAGTCTTTTCATGGGCTGCTTACGCATATAATTTAAAAAGGTCAGGCAGTAGGCTTGTAATAGAGCCAAATTTAAGCTATGGAATTAGCATGGAGGGATTGATAGTTCGCTCAAAACCTGTTATAAAAAACCCCACCAATACTGTATTTCAAATCAATCACCCTTTTATTGAGGTGTATGGTTCAAATGAAGTAGAAGTAAAAGAAGGAAATACTTCACGTACAGAATATCAAAAAAGCTCTTTAATAGGAAGCTCTAATCCCGAAAATCGTCAGCATACAATTATAGCCAACGGCTCAACAAATATCAATACTATTGAAATTACAATCAGATGGAGAAATGTGCCTGCATTGCTTAAACAAGCTTTGAGGGGTAAAATTGTTCTTTTTGTCAAGTCAAATGTTGGTGTAATCCTAGATAGATTATTTGGAAATGTTTTGCCTATTTCTGATGAAACAAAAGAAGAGGTAAATACTACTGAAGCCATAGGCTTGATTAATACCATTAGAAATTTCTTGAAAATATAATCTAATGGAGGCTTTATTTAAAAGGCGTATTAGAGATGGGAGTGAGTATAATGAATTTTTCCCAAACTCAAAACAGGTAGATACAGTAATTAAAAAAGATGCCTATTTGCCTGATACCATTAAACTAATGATGGGCAAAGCTTTTTGGATAAGTGTTGAGCAGACAAAAGATATTGCTCAAATTTTAAGAAAAAGCAATGTAAAAGATACTTGTGAAAATGTTTGGAACTTTGTTTACCAGCATATTCAATATACAAGAGACGAAAAAGGTAAGGAACAGGTCAGAGTAGCAGCTCGCACTTGGACGGATAGAAAAAGAGGGGTTGATTGTGATTGTTACACAGTTTTTATATCAAGTATTCTCTACAATTTAAGAATCAATTTTTTTATCAGGATAGCCGAATATAAAAAAGAAAATGGTTTTCAGCACGTCTATCCGATTGTAATTTATCCACAAGACCCAAAAGGTTATCTAGTATTAGATTGCGTTTTGGATAGATTTAACAAGGAACATACGCCTTTTATTAGGACTAAAGATTATAAACTTATGGAAAAGGAAATAACACAAGATAATTCAGAAATGGGTTTTATACCCATATTGGCATCACTTGTTACTGGTGGAGCTGCTGCTAATGCTGCTGATATAGTTAGTAAAGGTTCAGGGCTTCTATCAAAAGTTGGGGGAACTGTTCAAAATGTTGTCGGCTCTGTTAAAAATATTTTAGGCATTGGCAAAAATAAAGAAGGAGCTGATGCTGCCGAAGCTGCTTTGGCTAAAGCTAGAGGGGATTTGCAAGGTTTAAAAAGCTCTATGCCTCAAGAAATAGCACAGTTGGAGGCACAAAAAAATGGATTAAAAGCTTCCCAAGAAGCTGAACTTCAACAGCTTGTTCAACAACTTAACTCGATTTAGTCATGCTTACACAAGATAATATAGAATTTAGGGGTTTAGGAAATTTATTGTATCAACAAAATACAGCTTACCAAAACCAAGAAGAATTAGAGGGTTTAAGAGATTTATTTGCTCCCCACGCTGTACGAAAAGAAAATGCAGAAAAAGCATTGCAGGCTGTTCAAGGTGAGTTTGAAAGTCTAAAAGCTTCTTATGAGAGACAAATTAACAATATCACTCAAGAGGCTCAAGCAAATCAGGCAAATTTTGACAGACGTAAAAGTGAAATTTTGGCTCAAATAGAGGCTAAGAAAGCTGAAAAAGCTGCTGCTGCCAATAATGCTGCTGTTGCTGCTAGAACTACACCTACGGCAAAAACTACTGAAACACCCACCGAAAATAAAGGTAACAAGGGTTTGATGATTGGTATTGGTATCGGGGCTGTGGCTCTTACAATAGCTGGAATAGCTTACGTAGTTAGTTCTAAGAAAAAGAATAAAGAGAAGAAATAATGGAACTGGCAATGTTAGAAGGTGTATCTAAACAATCTACTGCTGATAACACCGACCAAGATACACCAGTAGTTGAAAAAGAAAATTTTTTTGAAAAGCATAAAACTAAAATTATAGTTGGTGTAGGGCTTTTGGCTGTGATTGGAATAGGTTACGCTGCTTATAGTAATTCACAGACAAACGAAGAAGTAAACGGCACATTAGAAGGTGTACGTGGTAAGCTTAAAAACCACAAGAAAAAGCAAAGGAGGTCAAAATGATAGATTTAGAAGTTATCAAAACAGCACAGCTTCAGGAAGAAACAGAAATTAGAGAAAATACTTCAGTCTTAAATATTTTCATGCCTACTGTTGTTCCTGATTCACTTGTGAAACCTAACAAGCAGGAGTTTATACAAGATGCTGAAATAGTGAAGCCTCCAAAGGGTAAAGATGTTCAATTAACACCAAATGATGAGGCTATCAATCAGTCTATCGAAAAAGCAGATATAGAAGCTTTAAGCAGAAGTGGAGGGGTAAGTGTAACCTCTACCTCAACACCTGAAGCAAAAAAAACAAGGGTGCATTGGCTTGAACTGGGTTTGTTGGCATTAGGAATAGGAGCTTTAGGTTGGGCTGTATTCCATAAAGACCAAAAGGAACAAGCTGCCACGCAAAAGAAAAAAGAAGAGCCTAAGAAAGAAACTGTTGATGGAGTTCCCAAAGGAGCAAAATCTAAAAAACCTGCTGCCAAAAAAACAAAAGGTAAATACGAAATACAAGGCTTTGTGAAATGAAAACACTAGGTATTTTACTTTCAGGAGCGGTGGGCTTTGGATTAGCTTACATGATTCCTACCAACCATGAAATTGCCGTAGCTGCTGGAACTCTTGTCATTGCATCAGGAGAAATAGCAGAAAAAAAAGCCCTCAAAAGTGCTGGAATAGGAATTATAGTAGGGGCAATCGTTAAAAATTCTCAAAATCCGCAAAAAACGGAATGTAAAGATACTTCACAACATCAAGCTCAAAGTTCTAAGCCTGAAACTGAAACTATTCAAATGGAGCAAAATGGAGAGTTTTATGAAGTAAAAGAAGTAAAAATGTAGTATTCACCAAAAACAAACATAGAATGAAAACAAGACTCAAAATTCTGCTATTATTTAGCATTTTGCTCTCCTTTGTCGTTCTTCCTTTTGGTAGCGTGGCTGCCAAAGGAAACAAAGAAAAAACAGTTAAAAAAATTACTGTTGCTGATGAGCAAACCATCAACCAAGCTTTTGGGAATAGTGTGTATAAAAGCCCTGAACGGAGCTACTACATTGATTATTTCTATAAAGATTCTGTAAAAAAGACACGAAAAGTAAATCCTCAATTAATTTTTTTGAAAGATGATAGATTATTGTCGTGTGATGAGGATAATTTAAGAGTCATTTAATCAATATCTCCCCAAACTCTTGCAAAATTAATAATTCCCAAAAAAAACTTGAAAACTGTATCATTTAAAAATTAATCAATAAAAAACTATGAGCGATTTAATGCAAACATCTGACTTAGCAGGTATAGCAGAAGAACTAAAAGGAATGACTCCATTACAGCTACAAGCGATTGCTACGGCTGCATTGGTTGAAGCCGCAAAACCCGCAAGTCGTGGTTCTCGTGCTGAATTTATGAAGTATCGTTCATTACTTGAACCTGAAGTAATGAAAAAAGTGGACGCTGGTAAATTACAAGTAATTGATTACACAATCATTACAGTTGTAAAAATTGCCAATGGTGCAGGTAAAAAAGTAATTCGTTTATTTGAGCCTCAACTTATCCGTAAGGTAGGTTTGCAAACGCTCAATAACTCGAAAACCGAAAAAGATTTCAACATGATTATCAGTGAAATTGGTATCAATGCTGCTGTTGTTACGGCTGCTGGTTCAGAGGCTACTGATGCTGAAATTTTAGCAGGTAATTTCCAATCTATTGAGGCTATTCCTTCACTTCGTAATGGTTTCTTGAAACTGTGGGCAAATGATAGAATCATCTTCAAAGACAAGCCCCTAGATGATTTCTATTTGTTAAATACAGGTGTTTCTCAACCTGAAAAAGGTTTGGTTACCCTTGATAACCCTAAATTCTTGTATGCAAACGAAGAATTGCAAGGAGAAGTAGAGATGTTGGATAGCACAGGTGTTGCTAACCATACCTACATCAAATTCAAATTGAAAGGTTCTGCAACGATTCCTAAATAATCGAAAAACAAATCCACATAAGCAAAAGGAAAGCGGTTTTGCTTTCCTTTTTTTATAAAAAAATGATTTATGGAAAACATGGAAAAGAAAAAAAATGCAGAAATACAAAGAGTCAGACCTTTAAATTTCGATTTCACAGGTGCTTTAGGTCAAGAGCTTACAGATGAAGTAGAAGTTGATACAGGTTATGATAGAATTATAGGCATAGAGCTTTTATCAACCTATTACGCTGACCCTTCGGAAATTGTATCGTTTGATTTTGATGGAAAAAAAGACAAGTTCCCTCGTGGTTTACTTGGAAACTTTTTTCAGGATAAAGTTGTCCCTGTAAACTTTGACAACATGGAACTTAAAAAAGTGAATCTTACATTGAAAAACAATGTAGCAGCAGCAAGAAAGGTTCAAGTGGTTTTGTATTTAGAGAAAAGCAAAAAAGAGAATGAATAATATTGAAAAAGTATATAAGCTTATTGATGCAAGGGGTACAGATGACAAAAATACCTTCGATTTTACAGTACCCGAAACTGGTACTTATAGAATCGGTAGTATTATTTCTAGTCCTGTTGCCAATACTACGCTATACTTTTCAATCCTGAAAAAAGATTTGTGTTTGTTTGCTTCAGATATAAGACATCATACTTTTTCTAATAATCAAACAAGTTCGGGAAATATTGCTTTAGACAGCTCGGTAAGCAATTTACACAATGAAAGTGTAAAAATGGCTAAAAAAGCAACTAAAAAGCAATTTATTCATATTGAACTAAAAAAAGGAGATATTCTTCATGGAGCTTATCAACTACTTTCAGCTTCAGCGTCCATAGGTCAAGTATTCATTGAAAAAATTCAAGGCTTATGTTAGATGTAATTGTGAAAAACCTCAAACAAAACTTCAAAGCAAAAGAGTATTCGCTCAAGTTTCTTGAAGTTACACAAGATAGAAAATTTAAGGCAAATGAGGTTTTTATTTGTCATACACACAGCTCAATAGGTTCTCCTACTGGGTATGTTTCAGAATCGGAACTTATTCAGGAAAATCATTATCCTGATGAACATATTTATACAAAAAATACAGGCTTTATTCGATTTTTTGGAAATTCTCCATCAGCAAAAGGTTATCTTTTTACTGTTTTAGAGGTTGAAAATATTGTAATACAGCTTGCAGTTGATGATAAAAAAGAAGTACAAAAAATTTATGCCCATGAAAACGAAAATTAGTAGTGAATACGTACTTGATGAATCAGGTGTAAAACTGGCTATGAACGCAATCAGTCAGCTTGTCAAAATCAATAATAAAATGGTTTTTACAGTTGATTTAGGTACAGCAAGAGTGGCAAATATGGTAAACTACAAGCAACTTCAAGAAGAACTTGATTCTATTTTAATCAATGATTATGAAGGGGCTTACCACGTAACTGTATATCAATACAATTCACCAAAAGAGCTAAAGCATAACTTTGAGTATTATTTTAAAAAGAAAATAAGCGACATCATCAAAAAAAATCCAATACCAATTAGCGAAAATGAAGAAAATGGTAAGCGGATAAGTGCAGAGGAACTTGGTTCAATCGTGCAAAGAGAGGTTCAAACTTCTTTGAATGGATTTAAGCTAGAGTATGAGCATGAACAGCTCAAAAAACAATACAATGAACTTGATGCGAAATTTCATAGGCTTAAATCTGCTTATAAAAAAGTACAGAAAGAGCATAATGAAGAAATAGAGGACTTAGAAGGAGATGTTGAAAAGCTTCAGGAACAAATTAAGAGTTTACAAGACCAAGCCAACATTGGCAAAAATGTTTTAGAAGGCGTAAAGCAAGCAGTTCCTTATATTTTAAATAACCCTCAAGTGGGTAGAGTTTTGGAGGGATTTTTACCACCAGCTCAAGAGGAGCAAGAAGAAACTGATAGTTATACAGATGAGGAACAGGAAACAATAAATTTTATTTTAGACGCAAAAGAGCAATTAGGAGACGAATTTCACAACATCAAAAATATTATTTCATATCTAATCAATAATCCTAATATGATAATGGAAACAATTACAATGTATCAGTTGCATGAAGAAGATAAAGCTGCAAAAGCGGCATCTTAAATAAAAGTACAAAATTTTTAAACCCTTACAACTATGTTCCAAATCACAACAGTAGAAAAAGAAAAACAAAAGCCTTTACAAGCTTTAGAGGCACACGATTCAGAAACTTTAGAGACTCTAGCCTCTATTAAAAAAGAAGATTTAGCCAAACTTGCTTTGGCAGTTAAAAATAACCCAAGTTTGCTTAAAATGGCTTTGAGCTTTGCAAAATCTCCAAAAAAATAACATTTACTTATAACTATGAAAACTAATAAAAAAAGCCTTCTACGCACATCTGCCGAAACAGGGCAGCTCAAATGGTTTGTGATTGGCACATTAGCCGTTGGAGCTATTGGCGTTGGAGGCTATTTTTATTTGCAAAATCGTATTAAAGCAAAAGTAGCAGAAAAGAGAAAAGAACAGGTTGAGCAAAATTCACACATAGAAGGCTCAATAGAAAATATAGCCAAAAAGATAGCCAACGAGCTTGAAAAATCTTGGTATGAAAATACTAATCAAGCAGCCGTAATAGATGCTATTAGGCAAATCAAATCAGAAGCAGACTATAAAAAATTAATAGAAACATATAAAAGACTGACTGGGAAAATACTCAATGAGGAACTTTCAAAAAGCCTGAATGAAGAAGAACAAAAAGCAGTTGAGGACATCATCTATTTAAAGCCTTCTAAAGAAGGAAATACAGTTTCAGATGCAGCTATTAGGGCAAAGGCAAATGAATACGCTGAAAGAATATTTAAGGCAATAGATGGCGTGGATTGGTGGGGTACATCAGGAACTTTGGTGCTTCAAGTTTTTCAATCTTTGCCTGACTTGAAAACTTACAAAATGATGGAGCAAATCTACAATGAAAAATATGGCAACCTGTGGGAAGATATTAGTAGTGAAGTGAAAATTCGTATAGGTTATTCGCTTGAGCAAGGCAAAACATACTACACCGCAATTCAGGATATTGTTAAAAATTTGAAATAAAACGACTATGAAAGCTAAAACAAATAGTAAAGGAAACAAAAATGCTAAAAAAACCTCTAAAAAAGGTTTAGGCGAACCTCAACAAAAAGGTGTAACTATCACTTTTGAGCGAGTGGCTTTGTATGGACTTGGTATTTTGACAGTAGGGACAGTTTTTTGGTTTGCAAAAAGGCAATTAGAAATCCTTACACAGCAACAAGCCAATAATAACAATAAAGATAATAAAGATACCAAACCTGACCCTGCTCAAGCTTCAGTAGTTGCTTTGCCTACTGGTGGAGGAACAACGCCTAGTGGTGGTGGAACACCTGCTGGAGGTGGTGCAAACATGGAGGTTGAAATTCCTCCAATCTCTGCAAATAGAAATTGGGGTGGTACGATTGCACAGCCTGACGAGTTCCCATTGTCAATAGGCAAAGGAGGCTTACGTGTAGAAGCTATCCATAGAGCTTGGCAAAAACAAGGTTTAATCACAAAACCCACAGGCTATTTTGGTACAGTAACGCAAGGTCTTGCTCTTAGGCTACTTGGAAAAGCAAGTATTTCAAGAGAAGATTTTATCAAGATTATGAGAGATGCAGGCATGACAAGGCTTGAAGGTGTGTATGAAGAAAGTAGTGTATTTGCTTTAATGGGTATATAACAATGGCAGAACCAACAAAGAAAAAAACGTTTTCAGAGAAATGGAAACGTTTTTACTCGAAAAATAAAGGGCTTGTAATTGCTGGGGCTGCTGCTGGTACAGTAGGTTTATTGTATCTTGTTTATCGAGCTGGAAAAAAGAAAAACTTTAATCCTTCAGGGGGTGGTTTTGATACGGCTGCTGTCAATACAGGTGGTGGAGCTTCTACGAGTACAGGAGGCGGAACTTCTACGGCTTTACCTGCTGGTGGTGCAGTTGTAAGTGGGCAATTTCCTTTAGTTTATCAATCAAAAGCTCCTTATACAGTTGTTTTTGAGGTTCAACAACTTCAAAAAGCACTCAATACTTATCATGGAGCTGGTTTAAATCCTGATGGAAAGTTCGGAGATGGAACAAGAAATGCTTTGGCTAGATTGTTTCCAAATTTGGATTCTACCCGAATTTCCGAAACTACATACAGGCAAATTATTTCGGGAGGAGGTAAAAGTCAAGTTGTGTCGGCATCAGTAGATAGAACGTATCTTGATGGTTTGATTAAGATATTAGAACGTGATAAAGCTACTTTGGCAACTTTAAAACGAGAGTTTAATGCAGCAGGGTTCAACATTGCTCAAGCAGCCGTAAAAAGTGCTGAAATTGCAAAATTAGAGAAGAAAATAGCTGTTACTCAATCTGACATAGATACCACAAAAGCAAAATTAGGCTTGTCAGGTTTAGATACTGAAGAGTCAGCAGTTTTGATGCTAGGATTTATGTAATATGGTGAATTTTCAAGTTACAGGAAATTTTTGGGTAGATAAAGAGGGCTTTGCTACATTTTTCACAAATATTCAGAAAAACAATCAAGCTCTTTTCCCTCATAAACTCAACATAGAAAGCTATGAAAATTTCATGTATAACTTAAAACGTTGGAGTGGGCAAAAGAGCATCACTCTTTATCAGTTTCTTGGAATTTTTTTGGCTGTTTATCAGGAAACAGGAGGCAAGTTTGAAAGTATTAGTGAAATAGGTTCAAAGGATTATTTTGCTAATACTGCATACGGCTACAAAGCTCGTGGTCGTGGCTACATTCAGGTTACTTGGGATTATAATTATAGAAAAGTTCTCAATGCTCTTGGATATAACTATGATGCTCTTACTTCTGAAGAACTTGATATACTTTTTCTTGAAAATGAAAAAGTAGCTTTTGGAGCTGTAAGAATTATGCTTTTAGAAGAAAGTTTGCTTGCAAAAGCATTTAGGGAATTATCTCAAGGCAGATTTGCAAGTTTTGGAACAAGACTCAACGGCTCAAGTTCATACGGAAATTTGCTTGAAAATAGGGCTAATTTCATACTAAAGGCACTAAACGGCAAGAAACTTCAAAACTCTCTTTTTTTAAGGAACAAAAGAGTGATTTATCGCTCCATACTCATAGGGCTTGCTTGTGTTGGTGTTGGAATGGTAATCTACTCAATTAGAAATAATAAAGAATAATTAAAATTTACTGACTATGGCAACTTGTAACACAAAACCTCAATCAAAAAGCTGTAAAGCGGCTTTTTCAAAAATGAAAAAAGATGGAACTTATGATAAAAACAAAGCTCCTAAATCTAAAACAAACAAATCTAAAACAAACAAAGGTGTTTCAGGAACTCCAACAAAAAGGAAAAATGCCTCCAACAAAAGGAAACAAAAATTGAATGGTGTTGATGGTGTTGGAACAAAAACACTTTTAATCACAAGCATTATTGCTGTGGCTGCTGGTGTAGGTGTTTATTTTGGGCATCAGGCTGCTAAAAACAGCGAAATTAAAAAAATAGCTGGTATGTCGCATGATGGTAAACCCGAAGCTGAAGTAGCTAAAGAGGATAAGGAAGCGGCAGAAAAAATGGCTAAGGAAAAACTTGGAAAATTCAATGCTTATACTTTGTGGAGACTCCGAAAACTAATGGAGAAAATGCAAAAAGAAAACTTGAATTTCGACCAATTAAGCAAAAAAGAGCAAGAACTACTTATTAAAGTAGGAATGAAACCATAAATGATACAACGCCTTTTAAATATTGCCAAAAAACGTAAATACAAAATATTTACACGCCCCTATGAATTAAATATTTGGGGTGAAAGGTCTGATAGTGTCGAAGCTGGAAAGTTTGATGATGTTATCTACTGTTTTTGGTATAATGAAAAAGGTAAACTAGAAGATGTAAAATTCAAGGTTAGTACCGACCCTGCTACATTTTGGCTTCAAAACCCTATGCAATCATTAGGGGCTGCTATCTTAAAACAGGGTCAGTATCTTGATACTTGGCAAGCTGAATACAATACTCGTTTAGGCTTTTATGCCTTAGAGCTGGTGCAAAGGCTCAAAATGGTAAGTATTATCAGAGATTACAATAGAGATGCTATTTTAGATTTCTTGAATGGTACAGTTACAGTAGGCTTTTATGGAATTAATATTCATGTAGGAGCTAATCCAAATCAGGTTAGTATAGATGTTGGTCGCTGGTCTGCTGGTTGTCAGGTGTTCGCTTCGTGGGCAGAGTACCAAGTGTTCACAAAGCTTGTGGAAAGGCATTGGAAAATTTATGGAAATAAGTTTAGCTACACTTTAGTAGATAAGAGAGCAACGGCAAGGGCTAACAGAAGATTAATCTTGAACGCTTCACTTGCGATTGCTGGAGGTCTTGGACTTGGGTATTATGCTTACAAAAAACTTACAAAAGCTGCTGCATGATGGAAAAGCCAAAAAAAAGGAATAAAATATCAGTAGTTCGCTTTCTTGATAGATACGGAACACAAATAGGAGGCGTTACAGGAACAGTAATAGGCTATGAATTAGCAAAAAAATACAATCGAGATGTTTTTTATTACACAATTCTAGGGGGCTTTGTTGGAACAATTTTAGGAAATGCCCTAACAGATGCAATAGACTAATAATTATGAAAAGAGACTTATCAAATATGGATTATTACTTTTTGGGTGAAATTTCACTTCAAAATAAAGAAATCAATACTATCATTAAAGGTCTTGAATTAGCCTATTCTGTTGCAGAAACCACAAAAGAGAAAAAAGATATTCGTTTACTTATAGATGGATTAAAAATAGCTTTAGAGGCTGCTGATGAAGTAGCACCCAAAGCTCAAAACCTTTTTGAACTTATCTCAATTTTTGATATTGCTACTGATGAGGCTAATTTTCAGCAAAGAAAACAAGCTTATTCAGAAAGAAGCGTAGAAAGCATTTTAAATGCTATCAGAAACAATATCTTTAATTGGAGTGAGTTTGACCCTATCACACTTTGGTTGAGTCCACAGGGCAAATATTATGTACTTTCAGGACACTCAAGACTTGAAAGCTTTAGAAGAGCCTACCAAGAGGGTTACACCAATTTTGAATTTATCCCAGCAAAAATTTTTGAGGGAACTTTGAATGAAGCAAAACAGATAGCAAAACGCTCTAATACTTTATCTACCAAAGAAACAAGTGTTGAAAGAGCTGCTTTTTATCGTTCAATGATTTTTGAAGAAGGGAAAACTTATCGTGAAGTTTCAGAGCTTGCCAAAAAGCAAGAAGATAAAAATTGGAAATACATTATCAATTTGGCTTATCTCAATCCAAACGGCTCTATTATTTTGATGCTTGAGGAACTTGGAGAAAATGATAGTATCAATAATATTAAAAAAATTGCTGATTATGTAGGTGAAGCTAGAAGTAAACATTCAGCTCTTACAAATTCACATGAAAACGAGCTTTACAGGTATCTGACAAAAAATAATAGAATAGTTAAATATTCAAAAACAGAGTTTTTAGGAGAAATTCAGAAGTTTTTTAATAGAAATCAAGTTTTTTCCTCATGGACTCCCGATATGCCTCTAAATCTTGAAAATTTGGTATCTAAAAGCCAAGTGGAATTGAATTATGATGAGAGAGTAGAAGCTGCTAGGAAAAAACTCAAAGATGCTCAAGAGGCTAGAGAGGATAAGAAGAAAGAACTTATTAACTCTATCAAATCTCGTGAAAACAGAAGCCCAAACAATGAGGAAATCAAGAAAATACAAGAAATCTTGTATGAGAACGGATTTGATGCTGCTGTGAAAAAAGCTGAACAAGAAATGTTGCTTTTGGATAGCCAAAAGGGGCAAATTAAAGACTTGGCTAAACAACAAATGTCTCTCTTTGGTATTGGCGAAATTTATGGTAGAAAATACAGAGTAAACGACCAAAAGCGTGTAGAACTTGTATTTTCTTACAAGGATTATTCTGCTTTTACTGAAGAAGAAAAAAACGAGCTGAAGAAACTGTTTTTGTATGCTCCGTCAAAACTGCTTTGGTATTCAAAATCTGAACACCCTAATTATGCTGTATCTGCATTTTTAAAGAAATTTGATTTTGAGCCTTTAAGTGATGATGAAATCAAACAACTTTCCACTAGAAAAGGCACAGGTAACAAGTTCAAGAAATTTACACCAAAAAGCTCCAACAGCTCCAGCTCTAGTGCCTCCACGCAAAAAGAGACAAAAGAGGTAAATACAAGTTTTGCTAGTGAGAAATTAGCTGCCAAATATCAGAAAAAAGCTGAAAGTTTTAAGGCTCAATCAGACCAAAAAAACAAAGAACTTAAAACAAAATCGACACATACGCCAAGAATGATGAGGCAGTATATGTCAAAAAGAACAGAATCTACCATGCTTTCTGAAAAGGCTAAAGTTTTCTTTTGGGTTGCCGAAAAACTAAGAGCTGGTACAATGCCCAAATTGGTAGAAAAAATGTTTAGTGTTCCTCCTGATGAAAGTGAAGTAAAATATTTTTTAAGGTATTATAGTTCTTCAGGGTATTATGATGCTCATATATCTAGCAAACCCTATTACCAAGATTATATTGTTGATTATAAAAAAAGAAATACCTGAAAAACTGCAAAATTTTGGTTTTAAACAATATTCGGATTTAGATAGAGTCCATGAAATTATTCAGGGTATTTTAAAAGGAGATGGAACTGGTGGAGAGCAAGAAAATAATGAGAAACTTGAAAGATTGCTTTCCCAAGTGAAATTTGCCAAAATAGATGGATTTGTGCCAACGCCTCGAAGTTTTGTTGAAAAGTTGTTAAAAATAGCAGATATACAAGAAGGGGAAACTATTTTAGAGCCTTCTGCGGGTATTGGTTCTATGGCTGAAGTAATTAAGGAAATGTACCCCGATAATGACTTATCAGTTATTGAAATCAATTATTCCCTAAGAGAGATATTGAAACTAAAAGGTTTACCAGTTGTTTCAAGTGATTTTTTAGAGTACAGGACAAAGCATGATGTAATTATAATGAATCCTCCTTTTGAGAACATGGCTGATATTAAACATATCACACACGCATTTTCTCTATTAAATGAGGGTGGACGTTTGGTGGCTATTGCTTCTGCAACTGCTTATGACCCAAATAGCATTTATAAGGCAAAAAAAGAGTTTGCTCAATTAGTTGATACTTACGGATATTTAGAGGGTAATTATGATAATGTGTTTTCTAAAGGTTTTGTCCAAACAGATGTAAGAGTAAGTGTAATTGTATTGGAAAAAGGTTCTCAAAAGCCTAAAACTACTCAAAAAACACAAAGCTCTTCTGCATCTTCTACCAGTTCTACCACCAGTAGCAATACAAGTAACAATATGAGTAAAGAAAAAGAGGATATACAACTGCAAATTGATGGTTTACAAATAGCTTTAGAAGTTGCGGAAATAAATGAAGTAGATGGTATTTTACTTTTGATTGAAGGTTTAGAAATAGCTTTAGAAGTTCTATAAATGGCAAGTGGCTGCAATGGATATTGGAACACTCAAGTAATTGATTCAGCATTTGTCAAAAGAAAACTTCAAAAATGGCAAGGCTGCTATCAAGCACCCAAGTTTAAACTTGGTTTAGATGTTTATCTCTGTGAGCAAAATGAAATAGTTTCCAATAGAGTTGTAGGATGGACACTTTTTATTTTAGATGAGAAAAAGAATTTTAAGAAATACCAAAAGGCTATTGATTACATAGTCGAAAAACTGAAGGAAAAACAGTATTTGGAGCTTTTGAAATGTAAAACTTTAGGAATAAAAATAAAGCCCAAACTTTTACAAGAGTACCCACAATTAAGAGATAAAGAAAGGTTAGATATTAATAAAATTGAATTAGAAGCTTTTTGGAATTTGGTGCAGATGCAAAACATAGGTTATTTTAACTCAAAAGCATCTGATTATTCTCAAAAGGTTTCTGCAAGCCAAAAAACAGATATAAAAAAAGCTATTGAGGCTTTTTTAGATAGAGATAGAGATGTATTGAGGAAAATATTTGAAAAATACAGCTTTGTAGATATTTCTCCAGTATGCCCCAGTGCAAGAAAGAAATGTCGAGCAAAAGATAGAGTAGCAAGAGAAATTTATTATAGCACTAATCAGATGCTCAATTTCTTGAAAAGTGGTAAAGATGAAATACTAATCATTATCAAAGGTTTGGAAATAAGCTTAGAAGTAGCATCAGAGAAAGAAAAAAATGAAATACAAGTAATTATTGAAGGTCTTAAAATCGCATCAAGTTATGCCTAATGATGATAAAATATTTCAACCTTATGGTGATGGTTTAGACGAGGCTCTACTCAATGGAGGAGAGGAGACTCTTTTTGGGATAGACTTTGGGCGTGTGGATAATGAAAACTATAAACTCATTGAAACTGATAAGGGTTTTATAGTGGCTTTTAATGGCAAAATTTCTGATAATGATGCAGGAATTTTACGACAAAATGGAGTTGTTTTTACACAAGCCGCAAAAGGTTACATCTTCCCAAAAGCAAAATTTTCTCAAGAAGATGTTGAAGGGTTTGTAAATG
>Ga0075157_10000531_pt1 | contig 29791 bp, 23 predicted proteins | sample JI81BgreenDNA_FD_70967 | JGI IMG/M metagenome (GOLD analysis project Ga0075157, IMG submission 70967) | Wastewater effluent complex algal communities from Wisconsin, to seasonally profile nutrient transformation and Carbon sequestration -... | ecosystem: Engineered > WWTP > Effluent > Algae...
CAGTAGAATACGTCCGTTTTTTTCTCGCCGTATTGGAATAGGCTTTGATACCATCACTAAAACCATTGTTCAAAATCCAATTATTTATGGAGCAAGGCTTAGTGGTAAGGTGAATAAAGATTGGCGAGTAGGTTTACTCAATATGCAAACAGGTACACAACGAGAGAAAGGTATTTTAGGTGATAACTATACTGTAGCTGCTTTTCAGAGAACCGTTTTTAAACGCTCTAATATTGCTGGGATTTTTGTAAACAGACAAAAAACAGCCGATTCTTTAAGAGATTTCACATTGAATACCAACGATTTTAATCGTTTGGTGGGTTTAGATTACAATTTATTTTCTCAAGACAACAAATGGAATGGAAAAATATTTTATCATCAACAAATTAGTCCTGATCCTAAAATAGACCAATTTGCTCATGCTGCTTATGTTGGTTATAACACCACAGAGTGGAACATTGCTTGGAATCATGAGTATATTGGTAAAAACTATCGTATCAATGATATTGGTTTTGTTCAACGCAATGGTTTATATCGTTTTGAGCCTATTGTTTACAGAAATTTTTTTCCAAAAGGGAGAGCTGGCAAAAAAGTAGTTCGTTACCAAATAGGACAATATAATAATTTTTATTGGGATACAGATTTCACCTTAAATGATAGAAACACATCTTTAACGTTCAATATTACTTTCCAGAATACTTCATATTTCGAGATTTGGACAAGAAACACTTATACTCGTCTATTTTTCGACTTTGACCCCAGTGGAACAGGTGGACAAAAACTGCCTTCAGGGACAGCATACACCAATAATTGGGCTGAAATGTTTTATCGCTCTGATCGTAGAAAACTTTTTTCTTATGGAGGATTTTTGGGTTATGGGCAATATTATAATGGAAAGCAGTTCAATCCTTATATGTTTCTTAATTACCGATTCCAGCCTTATGGCTCTGTTGGTATAGAAGCTGATTATTATAGAATACGACTTCCTGAAGGATTTAACAACTCTGATTTGTTGCTTTTAAATACTAGAGTAGATGTTTCATTTACTAAAAACTTATTTTTAACCACATTTTTACAATACAACAATCAGACACAGAATGTAAACCTCAATGCTCGTATGCAATGGCGTTTCAGACCTGTTTCAGATATATTTTTGGTTTATACAGATAATTATACCTCTCAAGATTTCTCTATAAAAAGTAGGTTTATTGTACTAAAAGCTACTTATTGGCTCAATTTATAAATCAAAAGCCCTCTTCTCAGAGGGCTTTTTTTATTTTACAGCAATACAAGATATTTCTACATTGGCATCTTTGGGTAAACGACTTACCTCAACTGTTTCTCTGGCAGGTGGATTTGCTTCAAAATAAGTTCCATATACTTCGTTAATTGCTTGAAAGTTATTCAAATCCTTTACAAAAATGGTACATTTCACAACATTATCAAATGTCATTTCTGCTGCTTCTAAAATAGCTTGCAGATTTTTCATGACTTGGTGTGTTTCATCTTGGATATTATCCTGAATCATCACACCATTTTTAAGGGCTATTTGCCCCGATACAAATAGTTCGTTGCCGAATTGTATAGCTTGGCTATAAGGTCCAATAGGAGCTGGTGCTTTTTCCGAAAAAATAACTTTTTTCATTTATTTAAAATTTTGCTTTGAATGCCTGCAATATACCAATAAATTTATTTTATTTGCAACTGTTTCTGTTTACATCTAATCATCATTGTATGTCTATTCATAAAGAAGGCTTTAAAACTATTTTTTTAGTTTTGATAGTATTCACAGCTCTCTATTTAGGCGTTTCTTGGCTTTTGGCTGGCAACCCTGATGTTGCTAAAATTGTATCAAATATTGTATTGGCTGTTGGTTTGGTTATTTTTGTAATTGTTTTACAATTTTTCCGTAACCCCACACGCAAAACACCCAAAAACACCAATCATATCATTGCTCCTGCTGATGGAAAAGTTGTTGTCATTGAAGAAGTTGATGAGCCTGAGTTTTTAAAAACTCGTTGCAAACAAATTTCTATTTTTATGTCTCCTTTCAATGTACATGTCAATAGAAACCCTGTTTCTGGTGTGGTAGAATTTTGTAAATATCATGCAGGAAAGTATTTAGTTGCTTGGCATCCAAAGTCTAGTACAGAAAACGAAAGAACAAGTATTGCCATCAAAACATCTGATGGAAAAAGAATTTTATTTAGACAAATTGCTGGTGCATTGGCTCGTAGAATTGTTTGGTATGTAAAAGAAGGTACTCCTGTAGAACAAGGTGAAGAATTTGGCTTTATAAAATTTGGATCGAGAGTAGATATTTTTATACCTTTAGAGGCGAAAGTATTAGTGAAAATAGGCGATAAGCCTGTAGGAGGCGAAACTGTTATTGCTGAATGGTAACAGCTCAAACAAAGCATTATTAAATCAACTTAATTATAATTGTATCTGTAAAAAAGGTTTGAGAACTCAAACCTTTTTTAATTTATTCTCATCTGTATATTCTAATTCCCCAACTTCTATAATTTTCTGTAAAGCTTCTATCAAAGCCTCTCTTGTTTTTGGGTTAATTACATTTAACAATTCTTCAATCGTTAATGATTTGAATTCCAAAGCACTTAATATTCTTTCTCTATACAATTCATAGTAGTTTTCACTCAATCTATGTTCTTTCTTTTTTTGCAAACAGACATCACAAACACCACAAGGTTCATAACTAATTTCTCCAAAATATTCTAAAAGCAACTGTGTTCTACAACGATTCTGATGTTGTACATAATGCCCTACCGATTTTGCTTTTCTTAAATCTCTTTCTTTTCTTGCTTTTATTTTCTCCAAATCTAAAGCCAGATTATCAGCATGTTGACGGGGTATCACAAATGTAAGCTGAGGTTTATTTTTTTGTTTTTCATAAATCAATACTCTTAATTTTTCTAAATGTTCCAATGCTTTTACTACATTTTCTACACTTGTCTGAGCATTTTGAGCAATGGCTTGTTCCGAAATTTTAGAAAAATGTGTGAGAGTTTCCCCTCCATACATTCGTAAAATTAACTGAATAATAGCTTCTAAATTTTTATTTGCTAACTGGAATGCATATAAATCGTTTTTATTCAAAATAAATAAGATTTTAGAAGGGCTGTAATACGCTTCACTTAATTGAATAATATTTTCATCACAAAGTATTTTCAAAGAAAAATGCGTTTCTGTTGCATCTAAGTTGAATTTTTTGACAAAATCATTCAAATCAAAATCAAAACTTGCCATTGCTCCACTTCCAACGGCTAACTGATATTCGTTGGCTAGCATCTGATACACATTCTTAATAACTCCTATATTTGGATAGGCTCTTAAAACATTTATTTGAAGTTGTTCTATATCATTTTTGTCATACAATGCTACTGCATAAGCTTTTTTTTCATCTCTACCTGCCCTTCCTGCTTCCTGATAATAAGCCTCCAGTGATGAGGGTAAGTCCCAGTGTATTACAACTCTTACATCAGGTTTATCAATGCCCATTCCGAAAGCGTTTGTGGAAACAATGACTCTTATTTTATTTTTTATCCAAGCATCTTGGCGTTGGTTACGTTGTTCGTTGGTAAGCCCTGCATGATAAAAATCTACACTTATTTTATTTTGTACTAACAGCTGTGTTATTTCTTGTACTTTTTTACGAGTATTGGCATAAATAACAGCTGAACCTTGTACATTTTTAAGGATTTGTAGCAACTTTTGAGTTTTATTCTCTTCATAAAAACAAGAGTAAGAAAGATTAGCTCTCGCAAAACTTATCTGAAATACATTTTTATCAGCTTTAAATAGTAATCTGTCTTGAATATCTCCCTTCACCACTTCAGTTGCAGTTGCTGTAAGAGCCATACAAGGTACATCAGGAATGAGTTTTCGTATTTCTGCAATTTGCAGATAAGATGGTCTGAAATCGTACCCCCACTGAGAAATGCAATGAGCCTCATCTATTACAAGCATACTCACTTTCATCTTCTTGATTCTCTCCTGAAAAATATCTGTTTGCACACGTTCTGGTGAAACATACAAGAACTTTACTTTTCCATATACACAATGGTCTAATGTAATATCAATTTCTCTTCTACTCATGCCCGAAAAAATAGCATAAGCACTAATATTTCGTTTTTTTAAGTTTTCAACTTGGTCTTTCATCAGAGCTATGAGTGGCGAAACTACTACACAAGTACCTTCTAAATACATAGCTGGTACTTGAAAGCAGATTGATTTACCACCTCCTGTAGGTAGTAGTGCTAGTGTATCATGTCCTTCTAAAATAGAGATGATAATATCTTCTTGTTTTGGTCTAAATTGCTGATAACCCCAATATTTACTCAGTATTTCGTGTGCTTTCTGTGATAGTTCGGAACGCATAACTTCTATAATATTTAGACAAGAAAAGAAAGCCTTATAAACAACTAATTCGTTTTAAGCTTATTCTACAAAAATACGATTTTTTATAGATAAAAAATCAAAAATAAAGGCTCTAAGGATAGATTTTTTTGCTATTTTTGTCTCCCTAAAAATTATTTATACAATGTCAGAACGTTATTTTATAAAAATTGCTGCCGAACTTTCCATTGGTATCAAACAAGTAGAAGCAACAGCTCAATTATTACAAGAAGGGGCAACAGTACCTTTTATATCTCGTTACCGTAAAGAACTAACAGGTAGTTTGGATGAAGTACAAGTAGCTGCTGTTCGTGATAGATTAGAACAGTTAGAAGAGTTAGATAAACGTAGAGAAAGTATTTTGAAGTCTATCAAAGAACAAGGAAAACTTACTGATGAATTGGAGCAGAAAATCTTGGGTGCTGAAACCATGAGCGTTCTTGAAGATTTGTATTTACCTTATAAACCTAAAAAACGTACAAAAGCAACTATCGCAAAAGAGAAGGGTTTAGAGCCTTTGGCAATGCTAATTTTAGAACAAGGTAATATTAGCTTAGAAACAGAAGCTCAGAATTTTATAGACGCAGAAAAACAAGTAAATAGTGTATCTGAAGCATTAGAAGGTGCAAGACATATCATCGCTGAATATATCAACGAGAATCAGGAGGCTAGAGCAAAAATGAGAGATTTATTTTTGAAAAATGCCCTGATTGTTTCAAAAGTAATTCCAGATAAAGAAAAAACTGAAGAAGCTCAAAAATTCAAAGATTATTTTGAATGGTCTGAATCTATTGCAACCGTTCCTTCTCACAGATTGCTTGCTATGCGTAGAGGTGAAAAAGAGTTATTTTTAACTTTGGATATAGCCCCTGAAGAACAAGATGCCATTGATACACTTGAAAACGAGTTTATAAAAAGCCGTAACGAATGTGGTCAGCAAATTAAGCTTGCCATTGCAGATTGCTATAAGCGTCTGTTAAAACCCTCTATGGAAACGGAAATCCGTTTACTTTCTAAAAGAAAAGCAGATGAAGAAGCAATCAATGTATTTGCTGGCAATGTAAGAGAGCTTTTAATGTCATCTCCGCTAGGCGAAAAAACGATTTTAGCCCTAGACCCTGGTTTTAGAACAGGTTGTAAATTAGTCGTTTTAGATAAAAATGGGAAACTATTGCATAATGAAACTATTTATCCCAACGAACCACAAAGAGAATTTGCAAAGTCTGGTTCAGTTGTAAAAAAATTGTGTACTGAGTATAATGTAGAAGCCATTGCTATTGGAAACGGAACGGCAAGTCGTGAGACAGAATCATTTGCTAGAAATTTGGAAATTGCCAATGTACAAATTATTGTAGTAAACGAAAGTGGAGCCTCTATTTATTCTGCTTCGGATGTTGCAAGAGAAGAATTTCCTGATAAAGATGTAACTGTTCGTGGAGCTGTTTCAATTGGCAGAAGATTACAAGACCCTCTTGCTGAATTAGTTAAAATTGATCCTAAATCTATTGGTGTTGGGCAATACCAACATGATGTAGATCAGAATGCTCTTAAAAAGAGCTTGGATGATGTGGTTATCAGTTCTGTAAACCGAGTAGGTGTGGAAATTAATACTGCAAGTAAGCAACTTCTTACGTATGTTTCAGGTTTAGGCGAAAGTTTGGCTCAAAATATTATTAATTATAGAAACGAAAAAGGAGCCTTCAAAACCAGAGATGAACTCAAAAAAGTACCTCGTTTGGGTGATAAAGCATTTGAGCAATGTGCTGGTTTCTTGAGAATCAGAGAAGCTCAAAATCCTTTGGATAGCAGTGCTGTTCACCCTGAAGCCTATGCCGTAGTAGAAAAAATGGCTAAAGATTTGAATTGTACTGTAAAAGATTTGATGCAAAAAGATGATTTGCGTAAACAAATTGACCTTAAAAAATATGTAACTGAAAAATTTGGTTTGCCAACTCTACAAGATATTCTACAAGAATTGGCAAAACCTGGTAGAGACCCAAGAGCTCAATTTGAGGCTTTTGAATTTGCTGAAGGTGTACACGAAATTTCAGATTTGCGTACAGGCATGAAACTCCCTGGTATTGTAACCAATGTTACTAAATTTGGAGCTTTTGTTGATATTGGAGTACATCAAGATGGTTTAGTACACATCAGTGAAATTGCTGATAAATATGTAACAGACCCTGCCGAAGTGGTGAAGGTGGGACAAAAAGTACAGGTTACTGTTTTAGAAATAGATACTGATCGCAGACGTATTGCTCTTTCTCTTCGTGGAGAGGCTAAACCAGAGATGAAAAAATCTGAGAAGAAAGACCTTAAAGATCGTAAAAATCAAGGAAAAGAAGAAAGCTACGAAGATAAATTAGCAGCTCTGAAAGCCAAGTTTGGATAAATCAAAAAGCCCTAGGAATAGGGCTTTTTGATTGTATATTTGAACATATACATGGTTTACATTTTAACCAAATAAATCCCATCTTCTTTTATTTCAATCAGCTTTTGCTTGTAAAGTGTCCCCACAGCTTTTTTGAATGTTTTTTTACTCATTTTAAGTAATTCTTTAATATCTTCGGGATCTGAATCATCGTTCAGCTTTAAAAAGCCACGACTGGCTTTTAATGTGTCTAAAATAGTTTGGGCTGAAATATCCACACGTTCCATTCCAAAAGGTTGGAGAGAAACATCTATTTTACCATCAGGGCGTACATTTTTAATATAGCCAATAATTTTATCACCAGTACGTAAATCTTCAAATACTTCATTTTTATACAAAAGCCCTTGATGTTTTTCATTGATAATCACATTAATCCCCATTTCGGTGATATGAGAAACTATCAAATCCACTTTTTCTCCGTTTTCAACTGTAATATTTTCATTATCTAAAAACTGACTAATTCTACTAGAACCAACCAAACGATCTGTCATTTCATCCATATACATATAGATTAAATAAAGATGCCCTTGCTCCATAGGACGAGCTTGCTCTTTAAAAGGAACAAACAAATCTTTTTCCAACCCCCAATCCATAAAAGCACCAAATTTATTAGTATAATTCACTCGAAGCAACGCAAATTCATTTAAAAGGATATAAGGTTTCAAAGTCGTGGCTACTGGTCTTTCTTCATAGTCAAGGTACACAAAAACCGTAATTTTATTGCCAATCGTAAAATGCTCTGGAACATATTTATTGGGTAGCAAAATATCTTCACTAGAATCAGTTTTCTGATTGGGTACACCTAAATATAAACCTACTTTGGTTTCACGGAGTATGGTAAGTGTATTGTATTTTCCTATTTCAATCATTGGGAGTATATTTCAAAGTAGTAAAGATACAAAGAGAAAAGGCAATTAAAAAACCTCGTTGGTACAAGCTATAAACTTGCACCAACGAAGCTAATATTTTGTAATGTCTATTTATTACTTATTTCTAACCATTGATGAGTTTCCATCCTTATTTTTTTACAAAGTTCTCCATTTTCTATCAGAGACTCCTTATAGCTGGGTATCATTTCTTTTAATTTAGTTTGCCATTCGGGGCTTTCCATTTTCTTTGGGAAGCACTTTTGTAAAAGTTCGAGCATAATTGCAACACACGTTGAAGCTCCTGGTGAAGCTCCAAGCAGGGCAGCCACCGTTCCATCTTTTGAGTGAACTACCTCAGTCCCAAACTCCAAAACGCCTATTTCCTCTTTATCTTTTTTAATAATTTGTACTCTCTGCCCTGCTTCTCTGAGTTCCCAATCTTCAATATTAGCTTCTGGCATAAATTTTTTCAGGGACACAAGTCTTTCTTCAGGACTTTGTGTAACCTGACCAATCAGATATTTGGTCAGAGGAATATTTTGTATTCCTGCTGCTATCATAGGAATCAGGTTATCAAATTCGATAGAGCCTACCAAATCCATATAAGAACCTTTTTTCAGAAATTTAGTCGAAAATCCTGCATAAGGTCCAAAAAGAAGAGCTTTTTCTCCATTAATAACTCTTGTGTCCAAATGTGGAACAGACATAGGTGGTGCTCCTATTTCAGCCTTTCCATATACTTTAGCTTGATGTTTTTCAATAATTTCTTTCTTTTTACAAACCAACCATTGCCCACTCACAGGGAAGCCCCCAAAACCTTCTGCTTCATCTATATCAGTTTTTTGTAAAAGTGGTAAGGCTCCTCCTCCAGCTCCAATAAATACAAATTTTGTATCAATATATCGTTTTTCACCTGTAGATAAGTTTTTGATTTTCATTTGCCAAATTCCTTCCTCCTCTTCTACTTTATCTATATCTTTCACTTCATGGTTTAAGAATAGAGTCACCCCTTCTTGTTCACAAAGATATTTCATAATAGCTCTTGTCAAAGCCCCAAAATCTACATCTACTCCTATATCAATCTTAGTAGCGGCTATCAAATCATTTTCATTTCTGCCTTCAAACATCAAGGGTATCCATTCTTTTAGCTCATTTTTATTTTCAGAGTATATCATTTCTTCAAAAAGTGGATTATTTTTAAGCGATTCATAACGTTTTTTCAAGAAATCAATATCTTTCTCACCAAATACAGCACTGATATGTGGAATTTGGTTCATAAAGCTCTTAGGATTTGATATGTATTGTTTTTTAAGCATATAAGCCCAAAGCTGTTTGGAGACTTCGAACTGTTCTGCAATTTTAAGAGCTTTTTTTACATTCACTGAACCATCTTCGTTCTGAGGTGTATAATTTAACTCACAGAAGCCAGCATGTCCTGTTCCTGCATTATTCCAAGCATCAGAACTTTCTCCTGCTACCACATCCAATCTTTCATAAATTTCTATGGTAAGTGTTGGGTCTAATTCTTTCAAGAGTATTCCTAACGTGGCACTCATGATACCAGCACCTACCAAAACTACATCTGGACGGGCTGTGGTGGGAAAACGTGGATCAAATATATTCGACATAAATAAAGTTGTTTTGAAATAAATGTAATTATTCTTTTTGTTTCAATAAATCATAAGTAAGATTATTTTTTTATGGATATAATTAATATTTTTGCACGAAAAAAATTCATTTCCAATGAAACATTCAGTAGAAGAACTCAAAAAAATAGCTTCTCAAGTACGTAGAGATATTGTTCGTATGGTTCATGCGTGTCAATCTGGACACCCAGGTGGCTCTCTGGGCTGTGCCGATTTACTTGTAGCATTGTATTTTGAAAAAATGGAGCATAATCCCAAACCCTTTGATATGAAAGGCGAAAATCAGGATATGTTTTTTCTTTCAAACGGACACATTTCACCAGTATTTTACAGTGTTTTAGCTCGTAGTGGCTACTTTGAGGTTTCTGAACTGAGTACATTTCGTAGAATTAACTCTCGTTTACAAGGGCACCCAACTACTCATGAAGGCTTAGAGGGAGTTCGTATCGCATCAGGTTCCTTAGGACAAGGGCTTTCTGTGGCTATTGGGGTTGCTCAAGGCAAAAAACTGAAAAAAGATGAGAAATTAGTTTATGTACTAATGGGCGATGGAGAGCAACAAGAAGGTCAGATTTGGGAAGCAGCCATGTATGCAGCTCATCATCAGGTAGATAACCTGATTGCTGTCATTGATTACAACGGTCAGCAGATTGATGGACCTGTAGATGCAGTCATGTCTCTCAAAAATTTAAAAGCAAAATGGGAAGCTTTTGGATGGCAAGCATTAGAAATGGATGGCAATAATATGGAAGACGTTTTGAAAGCGTTGGATGAAGCTAAAAAATTAAGTAAACAAGGTAAACCTACCCTCATTTTGATGAAATCCGAAATGGGTTTTGGTGTAGATTATATGATGCACTCTCATAAATGGCATGGTGTAGCCCCTAACGATACCGAGCTAGAAAAGGCATTAACTCAATTGGAAGAAACTTTAGGAGATTATTAATTTATGGAGAAAATACTCATTACTGGTGGTGCTGGCTTTATAGGTTCTCATGTAGTTCGCCTATTTGTCAATAAATATCCTCATTATCAAATTTTTAATTTGGATAATCTTACTTATGCTGGCAATCTTGCTAATCTTACAGATATAGAAAAAGCTTCTAATTACACTTTTGTAAAAGGAGATATTACAGATGCTAATTTTTTAAATCAGCTTTTTACAGAACATAATTTTAAAGGTATTATCCATCTAGCCGCCGAATCTCATGTAGATAGGTCTATTTTGAATCCTTTAGAGTTTGTAATGACTAATGTTATTGGAACAGTTAATTTACTGAATGCTGCTAAAACTGCTTGGAAAAATGATTTAGAAAACCATTTATTCTATCATGTTTCCACAGATGAAGTATATGGTTCATTGCATAATCCAGAAGATTTTTTCCTAGAAACAACACCATACGATCCTCAATCACCATATTCTGCTTCCAAAGCAAGTTCAGATCATTTTGTAAGAGCATACCACAATACATACAAATTGTGTGTAGTCATTTCTAATTGCTCCAACAATTATGGTCCTAATCAATTCCCTGAAAAACTAATTCCTTTGTTTATTCATAATATTCAGAAAAACAAACCATTACCTGTTTATGGTAAAGGAGAAAATGTAAGAGATTGGTTGTATGTAATAGACCATGCCAGAGCTATTGATATGGTTTTCCATGAAGGCAAAAATGGTGAAACTTACAACATTGGAGGCTTCAATGAATGGAAAAACTTAGATTTAGTACTGCTATTGTGTAAAATTATGGACAAGAAACTGGGAAGAACAGAAGGCGAATCTGAAAAACTGATTACATACGTAACAGACAGAGCAGGTCATGATTTGCGTTATGCCATTGATGCTTCTAAAATCATGCATGAATTAGGTTGGAAACCTAGCTTACAGTTTGAAGAAGGATTAGAAAAAACAATTGATTGGTATTTAACTAATACTACTTGGCTCGAAAACGTTACTTCTGGCGATTATCAGAAGTACTATGAAACCCAATATGCTCAAAGATAAATAAAAAAGCCACTTGTAAAGTGGCTTTTTTATTCTTCAGTATTTTCTTCTTCTTCGTCTTTTTTCTTTTTAGATTTTACCTTTTTCTGTGATTTATTTTTTGATTTCTGAGCTTTTTTAGCTTTTGCTTCTGCCTTCGCTTTTGCTTTCTTTTGAGCTTCTGTTAAATCCGAATCGCTGGTAACTGTTTTATCTTTAGGAAGTTCCTTTTTAGGAGCATAACTCATCGCACACCTAAATCCTACTGTAGGAGAACTTTTATCCATTTCTAAAAATCTTCTTGTACCTGGAGCAAGCCAATAAGCTACATCTTTCCAAGATCCCCCTTTATAAACTTTAAAATTTTGCATTTTTTCTTTAGGTAAGGGAGTAGCTGGAAGTCCTAATAAATTTTTACCCAAAGCACTTGGGAAATTCATTAGATTTTCTTTTGCTATGTCAATTGTATCTTTATATTGTCTTTCCAAATTTTGCTTTTTACTCTTCATAGTAGTATCAGACCTACCATAAAGAAGTATATCCATAGTCATTTTTGTTTGATAAGTAGAGTCTGTATATGTTATCATTCTTTTAGCCTGTCTCAAATCACCATAATCTTCCCAACCTTCAATTACATAAGTATCTTCTACCCATTCATTTACATTTCCTGCCATATTATACAAACCAAAATCGTTAGGAGGATATGAATAAATGTGAGCTGTTACCATTGCTCCATCATTTTGTCTTCCAGCTATACCTGCATAATCTCCTCTACCACGTTTGAAGTTTGCCATAAATAAACCCGTATTGGGTTTATATGGGTTTCTTACATAACGTCCATCCCAAGGATATAATCGTTGCTTTGTATTCCTAATATCATCATATTGTGTTGAGAACATTGCTTTGGCAGCATATTCCCATTCTGCTTCTGTTGGTAAGCGATAATCGGGGTATTGAATAATATTGGAGGTATCTGTTTTATTTTTAGAGGTTTCAAAATGACCAACTGTCAATTTCCCATCTTTTTTTACTCCTGTATAAAATTGACTTTCTTGTACATAATGATTTACCATTTTGGTTCTCCATTTACAGAACTCTTGTGCCTGAATCCAAGAAATTCCAACTACAGGATATAATCTAAATCCAGGATGTCTGAGGTAGTTGGCAACATAAGCATCATTTACTGAAGCTTCAGAAGCCCATACAGTTGTATCAGGTAAAAGGATTTCTTCACTAAATTCTTCAAAGGTAAGACCAGCAGGAATGGAATCTCTATTTCGATAAAAGAAATTCATAAACTCAATCCAATGAATATTGGCAATTTCTGTTCTATCCATATAGAAGGATGGAATTGTAACTTTTGTAACTCTATTTCTAGAAAGGTTTATTACATCTTCTTCAGTAATCCCCATTACAAATGTACCTCCTTCAATAAAGACCATATTGGGAGCATTAGGCATCTCCACATACTTTGCCACTGACATACTATTATCAACAGTAGAGTCGCTGTAGGGAATACCTGTAACTTGGCTTACTTGTCCATTCAGGTCAGTTTCCTCAAATGATTGTTTATCATTTTTGTCTTTCTTCTTGAACAGAGAACAAGCTGAAAACGTAATTGCTAAGACGCTCAACACCAATCCAAGACGCTTAGAAATCTTTTTCATAAGATAAATTTTTGAGTATTAGCTCAAAATACACGTTTATAATTGAGAAATTTAAGCCACAAATACAAAAAGGCTTTGAGCATCAAAGCCTTTTTGAAAAAGATTGCAAATGCCTTTATTATCTATACTGACCGCCTACTTTTTTATTCTTGCGGCGACTTTCACCTTGCATTTCGCCAGCCATAATCATAGCACAACGGAAACCAATGTAGTCAGTAGCTTTTGTTTTATCTAAAAATCTTCTTGTACCTGGTGATAAGAAGTAAGCAACATCTCTCCAAGAACCTCCTTTATATACACGAGCATTGTCTGTAATTAAAGAGAATGGGCTACCAGCTCCTTGTGTATTAGGTTTACCTTTTATTGTAACTACATATAAACCAGCAGAGTCACCAAATACAGATTTTCTAGGGTCAGCTTTTAATTTTGTAGAGTCTAATTGAATACGTCTTACAGGATTCAAATCAGACATATCTTCATAAGCCAAAGGACGATAAACATCTTCTACCCACTCTGCTACGTTACCACCCATGTTATACAAACCAAAGTCATTAGGAGGATATTGATAAATCCACTCTGTGATTAAAGCTGCATCGTTTTGCTTTCCAGCAATACCTGCATAGTCACCTCTACCTCTCTTAAAGTTCGCTAAGAAGAAACCCATTTGTTTTCCGTAAGGATTACGAGTAGCATGACCATCCCAAGGATAGATACGACCATTTGATTGGTTTTCATCTTCATATTGTGTTCCAATCATACCTTTAGCAGCATACTCCCATTCTGCTTCTGTAGGAAGACGGTAGTCAGGGAATTTAAGACCACTTTCAAGAGGAATACTTTTTACATCCTTACCTTTATATTCAGCAAGTTTACCATCTTTATCTTTTAATACTTGTTTAGCTAAGAAATACTCGTTTGCAGCTCTTGTACGCCACTTACAAAATTCTTGAGCTTGTACCCAAGATACACCCACTACAGGGAAAAATCTGAAGCCAGGGTAACGTAAGTAGTTTTGAACGTAAGAATCGTTAAAAGCTGTTTCTCTTGCCCAAACAGTTGTATCAGGTAATAAAATTTTTCTTCTGAAACTTTCATATAAAGGAGCAGCAATTTTATCCCTAGGGTCAGCAATCATTGGAGCTTTAGCATTAGGATCAGGAATTTGTGCTTGATAGTTTGGATCAGGAATTTTTCTCTTTCTAGACTCAGGAACATTTCTTGTGTCATTAGGATCCACGATTTGTTTTTGTGGCACTGGATTAGGGATCATAGGTGCGACAAAAGCAGGATCAGGGATTTGTCTTGCATTCGGATTAGGAATGGAATCCTGATAAGCTGGATCTATTTGGTTTTGATTTGCTGGTTGTTCATAATGTTTCATGAATTCTAACCAGTGGATGTTTGCAATTTCGGTTGCATCCATATAAAAAGACTGAACACTCACGGTTCTCTCTCTGTTATCACGTGTTGTAAGGATATCCTCTTCACCAGAACCCATTACGAAACGTCCACCTTCAATAAAAACCAAGTTTGGAGCATCTTTCTGACCAAAATATTCTCTAACCAGCAAAGACGTATAAGCTCCTGAATCTTGACTATTATAAGGAATTCCTGTAACTTGGCTATTCATGCCTTTTTTATGAACAGTATTACTATATTGAGTTTGAAACTCAAACCCCCCTTGTTTGTCTTTTTTCTTAAACAAACTGCAAGAACTGATTGTTCCTGCTACAACACCTGCATAAAGCAAAGCCTTAACACTTTGATTCATAATCTTATATGTTTAAACACCATTTCTTAATACGACAAAACTACAACACTAATTGTACCAAAGTTTGCATTTTTTTTTCAGTCTGCAAAAAAAATTAAACTTTTTTTTAATTCGTAGTTTTTAATGTTACTTAAAAATACGACATTTTGTCATATTTTTGCAACCATTTTATTATTTTTGAGGTTGTAAAGGTAAATATTTTTTTGATGAAAAACAATTTAGACATACAAACTGTCAAACAACGATTTGGCATTATAGGAAATTCACCTCTTCTGAATCAAGCTCTTGAAAGAGCCATTCAGGTAGCAGCGACAGATATAAATGTTTTGATTACAGGCGAAAGTGGAGTTGGGAAAGAGTCTTTTTCTAAAGTGATTCACCAACTCAGTATGCGAAAACATAATAATTTTACAGCTGTAAACTGTGGAGCTATTCCTGAAGGAACTATAGATTCTGAGCTTTTTGGACACGAAAAAGGTTCATTTACAGGAGCTATAGAGGCTCGAAAAGGTTTTTTTGAAGTTAATAATGGAGGTACTATATTTTTGGATGAAATAGGTGAGATGCCTTTGAGTACACAAGCAAGGCTACTTCGAGTATTGGAGAATGGTGAATTTATCAAAGTGGGATCTTCTAAAGTTCAAAAAACAGATGTGAGAATTGTAGCTGCCACCAATGTAAATTTAGAAGATGCTATTAGAAAAGGCAAATTTAGAGAAGACTTATATTATAGATTGAGTACTGTTCCTATTTATGTTCCAAGCCTACGAGAAAGAGGTCAAGATATGTTACTGTTATTCAGAAAGTTTGCAACAGATTTTTCTGAAAAATATAGAACCAAGCCTATTGAACTTACAGAAGATGCAAAAAATACACTTTTAGATTATAGATTTCCAGGCAACATTCGTCAATTAAAGAATTTAGTGTATGATATGGCTATTACATCTGATAGTCTTTTTATATCTAGAGAAATTTTACAAAAATATTTACCAAAAGCAATACAAAATAATTTACCTGTACTATTAGACCATAGTCAAGAAGGAACAAGTCAGAATTTTTCTGATAGAGAACTCTTATACAAAGTTCTCTTTGATATGCGAAAAGATGTAACAGAGTTAAAAAAACTTGTTTTTCAACTACTTACTACCAATGTAGCAGGTGCAGATGTACTACAACAACATCAAGATTTATTTCAAGACGTTCAAAATATTAAATCTACCATAGTAGATACTAACAGACAAACATCTATTGTCCCTCTCAACGAAAATATCATTCAATTACCAGATGAACATGAAACCATTGAAGATATTAGTCATGAAACAGAGGAAGAGTCTTTATCTTTAGAAAGAAAAGAAAAAGAAATGATTGTAAAAGCTCTGAAACAACATAATGGAAAAAGAAAATATGCAGCAGAAGATTTAGGAATTTCTGAACGAACTTTATACCGAAAAATTAAACGCTATAATCTGGAATCTGTATAACTATGATTAGTTTCCCTCATGCTAAAATAAACATTGGTTTATATATTACTGAAAAACGAAGTGACGGCTTTCATAATTTAGAATCTTGCTTTTACCCAATAGGCTGGAGTGATATTTTAGAAGTGATTCCCTCAGAGAATACTCACTTACAAATTACTGGATTAGAAGTTGATGGAAACCCTGCTGAAAATTTATGTATAAAAGCATTCAATTTATTAGCAAAAGATTTCCAAATACCCAATACTTCTATATTCTTGCATAAAGTAATTCCTATGGGGGCTGGTTTAGGTGGTGGCTCTGCTGATGCAGCATTTACTATTAAGCTACTCAATCAAGTATATCAGATTGGCTTAAATGATGCTCAAATGCAAAATTATGCTCGTTTACTGGGTAGTGATTGTGCCTTTTTTATTGAAAGTAAGCCTTTGTATTGTTATGAAAAAGGGGATGTATTTAAAAATACTACTCTAAATTTAAAAGGGAAGTATTTGGTACTAGTATATCCTCATATTCATATTTCTACCAAAGAGGCTTATGCAGGTGTAAGTCCTCAACCTTTGCATTTTGATTTAAAAAGCTTCTTAGAGACCTATCCTTTGAATACTTGGAAAGATGTTATCAAAAATGATTTTGAGACTCATTTATTTGAAAAATATTCTAAACTAAAAGAAATAAAAGAACAATTGTACCAGCAAGGAGCTTTTTATGCCTCTATGTCTGGCTCAGGTTCAACTATTTATGGAATATTTGAAAAGAAACCTTCTAAACTTGAGTTTGATAAAACCTATACTATTTGGCAAGAAACTCTCAAATAGAGAGTTTCTTGCTTATTTTTCTTGAAAATTCAAGTCTTTTCCAAAAGTTTCTTCTAGCTGTGTAACAGCCCATATTGCTAACAAAAACACTACTGCTCCTACCCACATAGCACTTTCAATCTTACCCAAAGGTTCTTTTAAAAGATTATAACAAATATCTACCAATACAAATGAGCCTCTTACAAAATTAGGAACAGTTGTGGTAACTGTTGCCCTCAGATTTGTACCAAAATGCTCAGAAACAGAAGTTATAGAAATCACCCAATAGCCCGAAAATACTCCTAAAATAAAACATAATCCATAAAACATTTCCAAACTTAATTGCGAACTTGTAAGATATACCAGACTCATTACAGCTCCTAATGCAATAAAGCTATATTGTACCTTTTTTCGTGAACGAGTCCATTGGCTGATGATACCACTTGCCATATCTCCTACACTCAAACCTGCATAAGCAAACAAGATAGCAACAGCAGGTTTCGGAATTTCAGGCATGTGAAGAGCCTGCCCAAACTCTTTACAAAAAGTGACCAAAAGCCCAATTACATACCAAACAGGAATTGTACATAATATAGATGACAGATAAGTTTTTAAACGCTTGGAGTTTGTTAAAATCATAGAGAAACTGCCTAGCTTAACCCCTTCTTCTTTTGCTTTATCAAATAATCCAGATTCTGCTACACTCACTCTGAGTAGTAGCAAAGCTACCCCCATTCCCCCTCCTATCCAATAAGCAGGTCTCCAACCAAATTGCTGGCTTAGAAGAGATGCAAAAACAGCCCCCAAAAGACCAACAGAAGCAACAATCGTTACACCGTACCCCCTTTTTTCTTTACTCATAATTTCATTAACCAGCGTAATACCAGCCCCTAGCTCTCCCGCCAAACCAATCCCTGCGATAAATCTTAAAAATACGTATTGTTCTATATTTTGCACAAAACCATTGGCTATATTGGCTAGTGAATAAGTAATAATAGAGCCAAATAATACAGATAACCGTCCTTTTTTATCCCCCAAAGTTCCCCATAGAAGTCCTCCTAATAAAAGTCCTATCATTTGGGTATTGATTAGAAGATGTCCATAGTTTTCGATGTCTTTGTCAGAAGTATAACCTAAGCCTTTTAAACTGTCTATTCGAATAATACTAAATAATAGTAAATCATAGATATCTACAAAATAGCCTAAGGCAGCTACCATGACAGTTATCCAGATTTTTTTAGACGAAGGTTGTGAATTTGATAATGATTGCATGTTGATGTTTTTTATTGAACTATTATTTTGTCTCCAACTTTCAGTTTACCCAATCCATGATGAACAATATTCTGTCCAAATAAGACTTTATTATTTTGTTTTCTGTATTGATTGAGTGTTATTAAAGGTTCCTTTCCTTTTATTGCAGTTTCCTGATCAATTGTAGTTACTAGACATCTGGCACAAGGTTTGGCACAAGTAAAAGGAATATTATTAATCGAGAAATTTTTCCAAGTATCTTCTACAAAAGCCTCCCCACCAGTAAATACAATATTTGGTCTAAAACGATTCATAGGAATATATTCACTTGTTTTACTGTTTAAATCATCCAATGAGCCTTGCCCTATCATTAAAAATGGGTATCCATCCGAAAAGCTTGTTAACTCTCCTCCTGTAGCATATTTTGTATCTACCAGTCTGTGTGACTGGTCTGCCATATACACCAATTTAATTTCTTGTTTGAGTATATCAGAAAAAAACTGATTAATAGTTTCAGAAACTATATTTCCTTTGCAGATATCATCCCAAATAGCTACACTTTGGTTTTCAGACTGATATTGGAATGGAATAAAAATATTTTGAGACGGATATTTTTTATGATAAACCTCCAGACCGTCTTTTTTTATTATAGGTTGAAAAAAGCAGAGTTCTGAATATTCTCTTTGACTCAAAAATCGTCCATTTTTATCTATAAGCATCCATCTTCTGTCATACTGAAATCCTCTGTCCGTAATTTCGGCTTCCTGAAGTTCAATTCCTGCAAAAGATTTAATAGGATAAATATATAATTGTTTAATAAGATACTCTCCTTTCATATACCAAATAAAGACTTTCGTAAAAATAACAAGGCTTTTGATAAAATGGTAAAAGTCTAATCAAAATCTTTATTATACTTTTGAATCATCAAGTACATCAAAAACTTAAGATGCTTTTTAGAACATTATTCATATTGCTTTTTATGGTAGCGATTACGCTCAAGGCTTCGGAGCAATGGAGATGTCCTATAAAAGTATCACAAGAAGAAACAAAAATTGATTTTACTTTAAAAAATGATTTGGCAGTAAGGGTAGTGGTGGCAACCGAAAAGTCTACCACAGCATTAGAAAGTAGTGCAGTATATCGATTTGAGAAAAATGCAGGTGAGAAGATTTTCTTAATTAGAAAGAACGAACCTAAAAAACTCCTTATTACTGTTCAAAAAAGTCATAAAGGTAAAACATTCAATATTTCGCAGTTGCTTTAATTCTCCAGTTAAATAAAAATTGAACATTTACATTAATCCTTTTAAAATCATGAAAAAATTAATTCTTAGCTCAGCTTTAGTATTTGGTATGGTTGCCATGAGTGCGTTTAAGTCTAACAATGCAGATGCAACTATTACAATCACAAAAAAGCCTAATGGTGAAGTTTGTTTCAAAGTAAAGAATGATACAGGTGGATCTATTACATTACACACTGGTTCTGGTACTGCTCCTATGAATAGTGGTGTTCAGAAAGAATTCTGTATTCAGGAAGGAAAAAAACTAACAGTAGCAGAAAAAGGACAACCTGGTAGATTATTAATTAAAGTAGATGGTAGTGTTGCTGGTAAAACTTTCAAGTTATCAGAACTTATGTAGTTTTAAGTTAAATAGGTAGTTTTGCAAAAGGTTTGATAATTAATCAAACCTTTTATTTTTTTATAATACTCTTTATTCTCAAAATATTATCTAAGTTTTTTTTTCAGTTACAAATTAACATTTGTCACACAATATTTTTCCACTTATATTTAAAGCAAGTTTTACAGAAGCCTAAAACACTTAAAGCTATATCTTTATATGAGTGAAAAAGTATTGAAAGCCATTATACAACTCCTTGCAGCATCTGCTCAAGTAGATGGCGTAAATGAAAATGAAAGGTTATTGATTCAAAAATTTTTAGAAGATAATTTTGGAGAAGAATATATAGATAAATACTTGGAGTTATTTGACAAATATGTTTCTCAAAATGTAGATGTTGCTAATATTTGCCATAACTTAAATGAAGAACTAACTCGTACACAGAAGGTTATAGTCATTACTAATATTTTGGAAATGAATATTTCTGATGGTGTTGCTTCTGAAAAAGAACAAAATTTAGTCAAAAAAATAGCTGAGCTTTTTAACTTAGACCCTAATGAATATGAAACCATTAGGAAATTTGTTTTAGAAAGTTTTTCTGAGGACAACATTCATCAGAATATTGTTTGGATTGACGGTATTGCTAAGACTGATATAGATTATAAACACATTTATAGAGATAAATTGGATGGAGCTATTGGAATTTTACGTATTCCAAGCATGGAAATGTATTTGCTCCGATATGCGGGAAGCACTAATATTTATCTGAATAGTGTAGGTATCAAAGATCGCCATGTTTATACATTTCCAGTAGGAAGTAGTATCCGTTCTGATAAATTTGATCCTGTTTATTACAGTGATGTAGTTGGATTATTTTTAAATGAACATCGAAATCAGACTATTTCTTTTGAAGCTTTAGATATTTGGTACTATTTCCCTAATCATAAGGTTGGACTCAGAAATGTTTCTATTGCAGAAGAATCAGGTAAGTTAATAGGCTTAATGGGAGCAAGTGGTTCAGGGAAATCTACTCTACTCAATGTTTTGAATGGCAATTTAAAACCAACCAAAGGACAGGTTTTAATCAATAGCATAGATATTCATAAAGACAACGAAAGTATTTCAGGAGTAATTGGATATGTGCCTCAGGATGACCTACTTATTGATGAATTAACTGTTTATCAAAACCTTTATTATGCAGCAAAACTTAGTTTCAGCAATGCTTCAGAAGATGAAATTGATGCCCTTGTTCAGAAAACTTTACATAGTTTAGGTATTCATGAAATACAAGATTTGAAAGTAGGGAATCCTCTCCAAAAAACGATTAGTGGTGGGCAGCGAAAAAGAGTGAATATAGGTTTGGAATTACTTCGAGAACCTTATGTCCTTTTTGTAGATGAACCAACATCAGGACTTTCATCTAGAGACTCTGAAAATATTATGGATTTACTAAAAGAGCTTTCTTTAAAAGGAAAACTCATTTTTGTAGTTATTCATCAGCCTTCTTCAGATATTTTTAAGATGTTTGACAAATTGCTGATTTTAGATGTGGGTGGATACCCGATTTATTATGGTAATCCTATTGAAGCCATTACTTATTTTAAAAGTATTGCAGGTTTTGTTGATAAAGATCAAAATGTTTGTGTTGAGTGTGGAAATGTAAATCCAGAACAAATTTTTAATATCATTGAAACTAAAATGGTAAATGAGTATGGAACATTTACCAATCAAAGAAAAATAACACCTCGTAAGTGGAACGAATATTTTGAGAAACTTATCAATCCACCACAAACACATACACATCAAGAGAAGCCTGCTACCCATCTAAAAATTCCTCCAAGAATTAAGCAGGTTAGCATCTTCTTAACAAGAGATATATTGTCTAAATTGAGCAATACACAATATATGACTATCAATTTGTTGGAAGCCCCTCTTTTGGCTGTTATATTAGCATACATTGTTCGCTTTTATCAAACTAGTGATGGTGGGTACATTTTTTCCAAAAATAATAATCTACCAGCCTATATTTTTATGTCAGTTATTGTTTCTTTATTTATTGGCTTATCTGTCAGTGCTGAAGAAATTATTAAAGATGCTAAAATGCTCAAAAGAGAGGCTTTTTTACATCTTAGTAGAGGCAGTTATTTGCTTGCAAAAGTTTTTCTACTATTTGCCTTTTCGGCAGTACAAACATTAAGTTTTGTATTAATAGGCAACTGGATTTTAGGAGTAGAAGGTATGAACATATCTTATTGGCTTGTATTATTTTCTACTACTTGTTTTGCCAATATGCTAGGTTTAAATATTTCTGCTACATTCAATTCTGTTGTTACCATTTATATTCTCATACCTTTACTTTTAATACCTCAATTGCTTTTAGGAGGAATTGTAGTTCGATTCAACGAAATCAATCCAAGCCTTTCCTCTGATAAAAAGGTACCTTTATTAGCTGAAATCATGGCTTCTCGTTGGGCTTTTGAAGGATTAATGGTAGGACAATACAAATATAACGAGTATCAAAAGCATTTTTATGAGTACGATCAAAAGATGTCTCAAGCAGAATATCATAAATCTTTGTATATTCCAGAATTGGAAACGAAACTAGACGATTGTTTGAATAGTCATAAAATTGATTCTCTAAAAGGGCAAGTAAGACAAGATTTACTCATCTTGAAAAATGAAATTATGCTTCAAAATGAAGCTACTCCTCATCAGTTCACACAATTTGAAAAGTTCACCCCTAATCAGTTCGATTTAGATTTATACAACAGTTTAAAAAAGCACCTTCAAAATTTAAAGAAGCACTATATTAAAATTTATAACGAAAATAGTCAAGCTAAAGATCAAGTAATAGGTAGCCTAACCAAAACTGCTATAGAGAGAAAGGAGTTTTTAGATCTCAAAAACAGGTATCACAATGAGGCTGTTGAACGTCTTGTAACAGCCACTGAAACCCCTGAAAGGATTGTAGAGACAAATTCACATCTTATTCAAAAAGTATATCCTATTTTCAAGAATCCAGAAAAAAGCAGTGCTTTTGATTTTAGAACTCATTTCTTTGCACCAAAAAAGCGATTTTCAGGAATGCTTTATGATACATTGGCATTCAATATTGTCATCATTTGGGTAATGAGTGCTTTTCTTTATATGACATTATATTTCAATGCTCTTAGAAAAATAATAGAAGGGATTGGTAATTTGTATGTTAGAATTTTTCATGCTAGAAAAAATTCAGCTCATTAAAATAAAAATATGCTTCATACAAGTTAAACACTTGCGTATGAAGCATATTTTTCTTCATTGTAAACTTCTTGGAGATATGCTGATTCAAAAATGTGCAAGCCTTCTCTTCTTTCTTTTGTAATTTCGTACATAGACAAAGCCACAACTTTAGCTTCTATAGGTTTATACTTTCTTAATCCACCTATCATAATAAACTCTAAACCTTTGGCTACAGCTTTTCCAATTTCTTCACCTAAACGAAACTCATGGCGTTCCCCTAATAATAAAGATGGGCGAATAATATTACAACATTTAAACTGGAGATGACCAATAGACTCTTCTACTTCTCCTTTTACACGATTATAGTAGAAAGTGGATTGTTTGCAGGCTCCCATTGCCGTAACAATGGTAAAAGAGGATGCTCCATTAAATTTAGCTATTTTAGCTATTTCGGTAGGATAAATATAATCTACTAAGTAGAACTTTTCTTTGCTTTTAGCCTTTTTAATAGTTGTTCCTAGACAACAATAAATATCAGTAGCTTTGATGAGGTGACTATAAGCATCCAAATTGTCAAAATCTATGATGTGTTGTACCAATTTAGGGTGCAAAATATTTACTTTTTGGCGTGATATTACTATAATTTCCTCATAGTAATCATCATTAATCATCTGAAAAAGCAATTCAGAACCTACTAGCCCTGTAGCCCCTATCAATAAGGCTGTTTTTTTACAATAAGAATTATCCATTAAAACACTTATTCAACTTTTCAAAAAACGGAGTAAATTTACAACCTTTATTGGATATAGCCTATCTTTTATTTTAAAAGATTTATTTTTTTAATTTCAAAAGCATTAATTACCTGAAAAACAAATACTTATAATTTTATTTAGTTTTTTTAATAAATTTTTACTTACTTTGGCATCATTCCTGATTATATTTGTTTAAACCAAATTTATATTTTTATGAAGAAGTCATTTATCTATTTATTAGCTGTTACATTTTTAGCTACTGCTACAATTTCTTGTAAAAAGAAAGACAAAGTAAAATTACCTGAAGGTGAAAAAGAAGTGGTTGTACCTTGCTCTGGTCCAGAGTTTTTTACAGACAAAAAAACTTTCCGTGCTAATGCAATGGGTGAAAGCCAAGACCAAATGGTTGCAAAACGTAAAGCATTGAGTAACACTCGTGATGAACTTGCTCGTAGCATCAATACCAAAGTAAAAGCTGTTACTGATAACTATGTAAACTCTCGTGAGTTCAACAACAAAGAAGAAGTAGAAGAACGTTATGAAAACTTAACCCGTGAAGTGGTTGATCAAGAATTAGCAGGTACAAAGACTATTTGCGAAAAATTGGTAAAAACTCAACAAGGAACATACAAATACTACATTGCATTAGAATTGACTACTGATGATTTATTAGAGTCTTATAACAAACGTATGCAAAAGCTTTCTAATGATGAGCGTATCAAAATTGATTACGATTACGAGAAATTCAAAAAGACTTTTGAAGCTGAAATGGATAAGTTAAGTAGTGGAGGAAGATAATCTATTTTAGATAACCTATAAATTAAAGCCTTTTCTAATAAATATTGAAAAGGCTTTAATTTTTTTATTGGATTTTATATCTTTGAGTTTTACTCTGCAAGACAGCATGTATGTTACAGAAATACAGTAAGTTAATAAAAGTAAGTTACTCTATAGGTGATTTAATAGCACTCAATTTAGCTTTTTTGATAGCCTATTGGTTACGTTTTAAAACTTTCTCTGGAATAGATTTAGAACCCTACTGGTATGTAGGACTATATTATAATGCCATTTGGATTGTTATTTCCATTTTTGCCAAAACCTATCAGATCTCTCGATTAGATGATTATTTAACCACTCTTCGCAAAAATTTAAGAGCTATTGCTTGGCATTTTGCTTTGGTAACAATTTTTTTAGTTTTATTACAAGTAAAAGATTATTCTCGATTTCATTTAATAGCTTCATATACCTCCTTTAGCGTGCTTATATTAGCATGGAGAGGTTTAATTATTTGGATGCTAAGACTCTACAGAAGATCGGGTTACAATCAGATTAAGATCATTATTGTAGGCTATGGAAAAGCAGGATTAGATTTATATAATTTTGTAATAAAAAATCCTGATAGAGGTTATCAATTTATGGGTTTTTTTGATGATAAGTTTAGTGAAAATTCTCTTATTAAAGGCTCATTACAAGACTTAGAAAAATATATTTTAGACCATGAAGTTGGTGAAATTTTCTGCTCTTTAGATAGAGTTAATAGAGATCAACTTAAGAAAATCACCACTATTGCAGATAATCACTTAAAAAGGATTAAACTTTTACCCAATTTAAAAGATTTTACAGCAGCTGAAGTAGCTCTTGAACAATATGGCTCTATACCTGTTGTTCTTTCAAGAACAGAGCCACTCAATGATGCCATTAATCAAATTCTAAAAAGAGGTTTTGATATAGTTTTTTCAATTTCAGTAATTTTGTTGGTTTTTACTTGGCTTTTTCCTATATTAGCTTTGATTATAAAAATCAACTCAAAAGGTCCTGTATTTTTTAAACAAAAGCGAGCTGGAAAAGATAATAAAGTATTTTGGGTATATAAGTTTAGAACTATGACTTATCGAAAAAATGCAGAATTTGTGCAAGCTACTCAAAATGATAATAGAATTACTCGAATAGGGCGTTTTTTGAGAAAAACAAGTATTGATGAGTTGCCTCAATTTTTCAATGTTTTATTGGGGGATATGACGGTGGTTGGTCCAAGACCACACCCTCTTGAATTGAATGAAACATTTAAACATATTGTAGAAAAATACATGGTAAGGCATTTAGTTAAACCTGGCGTAACAGGTTTGGCACAGGTTAAAGGATATAGAGGAGAAACGAAAGATGTTCGTTCCATGATTAATCGTGTAAAAATGGATGTTTTTTATATAGAAAACTGGTCTTTTTGGTTGGATATAAAAATTGTACTTTGGACTATCCAAAGTATGATGAAAGGTGATAAAAATGCATTTTAGTATTATGAAAAACAGATAGGTAAGAGCTTATCGCAATAGGTGTTATGATGATTTATATTTTAGTAGCCACATTTTTGGCTGCATTGGTGATTGCTTGGATAAGTATTCCTGTAATTATCAAGGTAGCTGAGCAGAAACATCTTTACGATGAACCTGATGAGGCAAGAAAATCTCACGTAAGCAAGATTCCTACGCTAGGAGGAATTGCTATTTTTGCAGGAACTGTTATATCTGCAAGTTTTTTCGCACATCAAAGCAGACATTTAGATTTAGGTGCATTTCTTTCTGCAATGACTATTCTATTCTTTACAGGTATTAAAGATGATATTATTCCTCTTCCTCCATATAAAAAATTTTTAGCCCAACTTTTAGCCACTTGTATTATTGTATTTTGGGGGGAGGTTCAATTAAGTAGCTACTATGGTTTTTTCTTTATTTATGAGACTACTCCTATTTGGTTAAATTTAGCTACAATATTTACAGTTATTGTTATTATTAATGCATTCAACTTAATAGATGGTGTCAATGGTTTGGCAGGAGGGATTGGTTTAATTGTATTGGCTACTTTTGGGTTATGGTTTTATTTACACCAAGAAGAAAGTTTGGCGATTTGGGCATTTGCCACTTGTGGAGCTGTTTTAGGATTTTTAAGATATAATTTACTAGTTCATGCTAAGATTTTCATGGGAGATACAGGTTCTTTAATACTTGGCTTTATTTCGGCTGTATTTGCTATTCAATTTATAGAAATGAATAAAACAGAGTTAAGTTTTGCAGGTGGTAAAGCTCCCATATTTGCTGTTGCTGTTTTAATCATTCCATTATTTGACACCATTAGAGTTTTTGCTATCCGGTTAGTAAACAAACGCTCTCCCTTTTCTGGTGATCGAAATCACCTCCATCATTTGTTATTAGATATAGGTTTTAATCATATACAAACTTCTTTTATTTTATATGGTATGTGTTTAGGAGCTATACTGATTGGTCATTATATGCGTTTTTTACCCGCTTATGGCTATTTAGGGATTATTCTTACATTTATTCTTATCTTCACACAAATACTTGTTATTTTGAAGAAAAAACAACAAAAAAAAAAACTAACAAATAACATGGAAGAACTTCAATACAAATTAAGTTCTAATTCAAGATAAATTTCTTTTTGAACCTTTCTTATGAAAAAACTTAGCCTTTTAATTAGTTTATTATTTATTACTTTCTCTTGCAGAACTATTAGGGAAGTAAAAAATTTTGCTCAATGTGAGTTTAGTACAACTACTATTGAAAACATGCGTTTAGCAAATATTAATGTACAAAATGTTTCAGAGGTATCAGATATCAATCCTTTAGAAATTGCGGGGATTCTTAAATCAGTATCTCAAAAAACATTACCTCTTTCTTTTGTTGTAAACATCAGCATTAGTAATCCAAATGAAAAGTTAGCTGCACTAAATTATTTGGAATGGATTGCTGAAATTGATAATGTTGAAATTGCAAAAGGAATTGTAAAACAACGTTACGAAATTCCATCAGGAGAGAGTATTGTAATGCCTCTGAATGTTGCTTCAGATTTATATAAAATTTTCTCTCAAAAAGAAGGAAGAGAATTAATTAGCAAAAGTTTGAATGTTAAAGATGATCAGAATAAACCTAAAAACTTAAAACTTAAGGTAAAACCTTCAATATCTATTGGAAAAGGCTACGTGAAATATCCTGGTTATATTACAGTAAAACAAAAAATATAAATAAAAAAGGGAATTTTACATTCCCTTTTTTATTACACTAACATTAATTTGAATATATAAAATAGTAACATTGATAGCCCAATAGAAACAGGGAGTGTTAGCAACCAAGCCAATGCAATACTTTTAATTGTCGATTTTTGTAAATTTTTCACACCATTAGCAGCTATCATACTACCAGCCACACCAGAAGATAAGATATGTGTAGTACTTACAGGCAAGCTATACACAAAAGAAGAAAAACTAATCGTGGCTGTTGCAATAAGTTCTGCTGAAGCTCCTTGAGCATAGGTTAAATGTTGTTTTCCTATTTTTTCTCCAATAGTTACTACTATTCTTCTCCAACCAACCATCGTACCCAAACCTAAACTTAAGGCTATGGCTACAATTGTCCATGTAGGTGCATAATCAGTAGTTCTTTTCTTAAATTCTGATAGGATTGCCTTTGCTGATTTTTCAATAGTTGGTTCTTTCTTATAAATTTCTTTAAAATCTTTTTCTATCTTAATAATATTTTTACGAGCTTCTTTGATATCGGCTTTTTCAAGTTTTTCTTTTGCAAAAATATTTTTAAGAACAACTTGTTCTTCTCTGATGTTATCGAATGTATTACTTGGATAATTTTTACCAAGAATTACTACTTTTTCTTCAAAAGTTTGATATGCCTTTTGATAATCTTTTACATTAAAATCAGGATTAAGAGCATAATGTGCAGGTAATATTCCTATTAGAACTAACATCAGCAATCCTACACCTTTTTGTCCATCATTAGAACCATGAGCAAAGCTAACACCTGAACATGTAAAAATAAGTATTGCACGAATCCAATTAGGAGGAGGAGTATCACCGTCAGGAGCTTCAAAAATCCTCTTATTCTTTACAGAAGCTCTTAATACCCATAATAAAATAGCTGCTAAACTAAGTCCAATTAGTGGAGCAAATAATAATGACATTCCTACTTCTGCCGCTTTTGACCAATTAACACCACTAATACCTTTACCAATATCTAAAGAGTAAGCTATTCCAACACCTAAAATTGCTCCTATTAGAGTATGAGAACTTGATGATGGTATTCCTAAATACCAAGTACCAAAATTCCAAATAATAGCAGAAAGCAATAATGCTAGAACCATAGACATTCCCAACCAAACATCTCCTTGTAAAAGGGCATCTGTAGGGAGTAAATTGATAATACCGATAGCTACACCTATTCCTCCAAAGAATACACCTGCAAAGTTTAGGATACCAGAAAGCATAACTGCCGTTTGGGGCTTTAAAGATTTAGTATAGATAACCGTGGCAACGGCATTGGCTGTATCATGAAACCCATTTATGAACTCAAATACTAATACAAAAGCAACACTAACAAATAAAAGAATGATAACAGATATTTCTAAACCTTCTAACATAGAATCATATTTCGTGGAACAAAAATCACGCAAAGTTAAGAAAATTCGTGTGTGTTGTTAGCCATATATCATTTTTTAACATAAAATTAATATTATAACATTAGCTCTTTACTAGGGTCCCAAAAATGTGCTTTAAAATCTTGTATTTCATCTTCTTGTATTTCTAATCCTTCCTTTTCTAAAAGCTTTTGCATTGTTTCAGGAGTTTCAAAGAAGCCTTTACCTGTAAGTCTTCCATTTCGATTTACTACTCGGTGAGCAGGGATGTCTTTTTCGGTATGAGCTGCATTCATAGCCCACCCAACCATTCTGGCTCCACCTTTTGTTCCTAAATATTGAGCTATTGCACCATAAGTTGTTACTTTTCCTTCAGGTACTAGTTTTACAACTTCATATACTTCTTTAAAAAAGTTTTTTTGCATATATATAGTTTTGATTTTAAGCATAAA
>Ga0075157_10000538_pt1 | contig 29591 bp, 20 predicted proteins | sample JI81BgreenDNA_FD_70967 | JGI IMG/M metagenome (GOLD analysis project Ga0075157, IMG submission 70967) | Wastewater effluent complex algal communities from Wisconsin, to seasonally profile nutrient transformation and Carbon sequestration -... | ecosystem: Engineered > WWTP > Effluent > Algae...
TTGGATGACCTCAAGGCCGAATGCTTGCGCCGCGGGCTGTGGCGCGAGGAAGGCAACCATGTGCGCCGCGGTCCCTTCCCGCCGCCGACCCCGCAGGTGGACATTCGTGAACTCTCCGTCGAAGAAGACGGAGACGGTCGCACGTATCTGAAGGTGGAGCCCCTGCACGCGCCGGCCATCGTCTTCGAGACTGGCGACACGGATCCCACGCTGTCATCCAGCCCCGTTCCTACGCCGGCGCGCTTCGAGGCCACGGCCCTGCGCTACCGCTTCCTGGCGCACGATCCGGCAGACCTCACCCGCGTCAGTCCCATCAAGGAGTGGACCGCCAAGGTTCGCCTGAAGTACCAACTGCACAACCGCGGCGACCACTTCGAAGTGGAGCTCCGTGCGTTGCCTCGGGTTGCCGGCATCGGCATCCGCTACACGACCGATGGTTCCGCCCCCACCCATGTCGGAGCGGCCACCTACGACGGCGCGTTCCGCGTACCGGCGGGGAGCCGAGTCGTTTGCGCGATTGCCGGCGCGAGCGAGTTGGGCGTGTACTCCGAAGTGCTCCGCATACCGATTCCGCAGAAGAACGATACGGGGCCCAAGCTCGATCTGACCAAGCCAGCACGCTGGACGCAGCGCGCCAAGCTCGACGATGCCGGCGCGGTGTGGGACTTCATCCAACGCTTGGACGAGGCGGCCACCGTCATCGCCTTCGATCTGCAACTCACCGCCGAGAGCGCCGACGGCCTTCAGCATGTCGAATACTCCGGTGCGCTGGACTCCGGCTACACGGCCAGCGCCATGAAGGCTGCGGCTGACAAGCTGCAGGAGATCGTTGGCGCTGGCGCCCTGCGCATGACGGTGGGCTCTCTCGGCTTCGCGACCGGACAGGCCTTGCTAGATTGGCTGAGAGCAACCAATCAGCCCTTCGACGCCTCGAAGGCGCAACAGCAAGCCTGATCCATGCCAAGTACCTCATCCTCACGCGCGGCAGGCGGCCGCAAAGCTATTGGCCTTGGGTTCCTGCCCGACGAAGCGCGCCATGGCTTCCTTGTCGACGTGCCAAAGGGCAGCGCCCCATCCGAGATGGTCTGCATCTCCGAGCACCGTGGCGCCGAGCTTAACGGCCTGGGCGAACGACACAGCAGCCCGCTCAACCCGGCCGACGGCGCGCTGCGAGTGCTGATCGACCGCACCCGCTGGCTCGCGCTGGCCCCCGCCTTTTGGGACGACGCCAACCGTCGGCTGCGCGCCAACGGCCTGCCCGTGGCCAAGTTCGTCAAGAACCCGGCCAAGCCGGTGCCGCTGCACGCGTCCCTGGGTAAGGAGTTGTGTGTGCTTTGCTGGGCCGTGGAAGAGGCGCAGCCAGCCGATATTCCCAACGCCCTGCGCAACTGGGAAGCGCTGGCGCCCGAGGAGCGCTGGTGGCTTTACACCATGACCGTTGCTACCACGGGCCAGGCACTGCAGAAGGGCATCGGCTGGCGCAAGGCGCTGCGGGCGGCGCTGGCCGACAACCCTTTCGTCAAGGGCGAGGGCATGTCCCCTCGCGCCCGCCGCGAGCTGCTCGGTCATTCGCAGCTCACGCTGAACCTCTAATTGCCACCCACGATGCCCGCTTTCATCGAAACGCAGTTCCCCATCGCGCGCCTGTCGGCCGAGGCGTACAAGGAACGAAAGGCTGGTGCCAGCCAGACGCTTACTGGTTTAGGCAAGTGGTGGGGTCGCAAGCCGCTGATCCTGGTGCGTGCCGCCATCCTGGGCATGCTGATGCCCGCCAGCGGAAACGCAAAGAAGGATCGCGAGACCTTCCTGCAGATCCTGACCATGGACGACGACGGCACGTGGCAGCGCTGCAAACCCGACGAGGCTCGCAAACTTGGCCGCACGCAGTTGCAGGCTTCGCCGATGGCCGAGCTCGCCGAGCGGCTGCGTGCGGCCGAGCGGGCGCGACAGGATGCAAGACCGCTACTGGCGCGCCTCAATGCGCACTTTGGCACCAGCGCGGAGTCGCTCGCAGACCTACACCGCGCGCTGGGCGAGCAGGTGTTCAAGGCGATGCCTTATGCCGATCGCATGGCGCTGTGCGAACGGCCCGAGAACGTCGCCGGACCGGATGAGCAAGTCTGGGAGGCCATCAACGCGCATCTGGGCACGCAGGCTGCCAACCTGCCAGAGCTGGTGCATCAACTCGGACAACGTACCTTTGGCCACCGGCCGCGTGTGGGCGACAGCTTCTGCGGCGGCGGCTCTATCCCTTTCGAGGCCGCGCGCATCGGCTGCAACGCCTACGGTTCAGACTTGAACCCTGTGGCCGGGCTGCTGACGTGGGCCAGCCTGAACCTGCTTGGCGGCGGACCGGAGGTTCAGCAGGACGTGATGCGCGCACAGGCTGCGGTTCTGAAGGCCGTCGACGAACAGGTCACCGCATGGGGCATCGAGCACAGCAGCCGTGGCGAGCGCGCCGATGCCTACCTGTACTGCGTAGAGGTCAAGCCCGAAGGCTGCGATTACTACATCCCGCTGGCACCGAGTTGGACTGTCGCCGACAAATACCAAATAGTTGTGGAGTGGCGCCGACAAGCAGGTTCACCGCATTTGGCCGCTGAGGTCAAGAGCGTCACTGCTGCCGAGTACGAACGCTACAAGGCCAAGAAAGGTGCAACCCTCATCGATGGTCGGGTGATCGATCCATTTGACCCGGCGCGCAGTTGGAGCGTCGAGGCGCTTCGAGGGAGCAACGGTTTGCGCCGGTGGACGAACGATGACTTGGTGCCGCGGCCGAGCGATGTCTTCCAGGAGCGGCTGTATTGCATCCGCTGGATGGACAGCGAAGGCAACCGTCGCTACGCCGCCCCCGGTCAGGACGACTTGGAGCGCGAAGCACAAGTTCTGCGACTGCTGACCGAGCGATTCGCCGGATGGCAACGCGAAGGGTTGATTCCTTCACAAGCGATGCCAGAGGACGGTGAGAAGACGGAGGAACCGATCCGAACGCGCGGCTGGACATACTGGCATCACCTTTTTACGCCCAGGCAGTTGCTGATTCACGGGCTATACCTTGAGCGTGCATTTGGCTTGGAACGCCAGTCGATGCAGTTTTACGCAGCCTGTATGGTCGGCATAGGGGCCTCGGCAGATTGGAGCTCCAAACTCTGCCGTTGGACGCCACAGCTTGCTAGGAGCGGTGGTATTGGTGCCACTGTTCAGACTTTCTATAACCAAGCGCTGAATACGCTATTCACTTGGGCCAATCGAGCCTTCTCCGGATTTGGGGATATTGTCTCTGCTTCGTACACCAGCAGGGACAGAATACAAACAAGTTCTGTTGTAGCGACTTCGGACGCCCGCGATATCGAGGAGGTATGCGATCTTTGGATCACTGATCCGCCCTACGCGGACGCTGTGAACTATCACGAGCTAGGTGACTTCTTCCTCGCCTGGTACGACAAGCAGTTGGCGCGCGCCTTTCCCGATTGGACCCCCGACGCCCGCGCCGAACTTGCGGTGCGGGGCGATGGCGACGACTTTCGCCGCTCTATGGTGGAGATCTATAAGAACCTAACTCGCCATATGCCCGACAACGGGCTGCAGATGGTGATGTTCACACACCAGGATCCAGGGGTTTGGGCCGACCTGGGAATGATCCTGTGGGCTTCGGGCCTGAAGGTCACTGCCGCCTGGACCGTCAGCACTGAGACGGAAGCTGCGGGCATCAAGAAGGGCAACTATGTGCAGGGCACTGTGTGCCTCGTGCTGCGCAAGCGAATCGGCAACGAACCCGGCTTCCTGGACGAGGTGTTCCCGCTCGTGGAAGACGAGGTGAAGCGCCAGATCGCCAGCATGCAGGCGCTGGACGAAGGCGGCGAGCCCAACTTCAACGACTCCGACTACCAGCTGGCCGCCTACGCGGCCGCGCTGAAGGTGCTGACGCAGTACGGTAACCTCGATGGCCGCGACGTGGAGCACGAAGTGTTCGCAGTGCGCGGCAAGAACGAGAAGAGCGACTTCCAGGCCGTGATCGAGCGCGCGCTCGTTATTGCTTGCGACACGCTCATCCCGCGCGGGCTGGAAGCCAGCTGGCGCGACCTGAAGCTGGCGGAGCGCTACTACCTGCGTGCGCTGGACATCGAAAGCCGCGGCGAGCGCCGCCAGGGCATGTACGAGGAACTGGCGCGCGGCTTCGGCGTTACCGACATCAAGCCGCTGCTGAAGAGCGACAAGGCCAACGGCGCGCGCATGCACACCGCCAGCGGCTTTGGTGCTGCGGGACTGGCGCCTCTGTCTGGGACGGGCGATGCCACAGCCAGCGCCACGCTTCCAGCCCGCCGGGGCCGCGCGGCCAGTGCTGCGCCGCATCCGTTTGCCGCTGCCCCGCTGCGCCACCTGTTGTTCGCCGTGCGCGAGACCGTGGTGGCCGACAACAACCCCGAACCGGGCCGCCAGTACCTGCGCGACACCTTCGGCCAGAGCTACTGGGCGCAACGCGAGCGCTTCGTTGGGCTGCTGGAATGGCTTGCCGCCTTGGGCAACGCGGTGGGCATGGAGGAGTGGGCCGCCGACTCGCAGGCCGCCCGCATCCTGGCTGGCCGGCTGCGTAACGACCACGCCTGACGCGTAAGGGCAAGCAGGCATGTTGCGCCACTCCAGCCGCCGGCAGCGCCTTGACAGCACCGTGCTCGCCCAGCGCCTGGTCGGTGCGGTGGCTTACGACCGCATCGCCGGCTACTTTCGCAGTAGCCTGTTCGAAGTGGCGGGCGAGGCGTTGGCGCAAGTACAGGGTCCGGTGCGCATCATCTGCAATTCCGACCTGGATCCGCAGGACCTGGTCACCGCTGCCGCGGCGCAAGCCGCATTGCGGCGCAGCTGGTGCGCCGGCAAACCTGAGGACGCACCCCCTGTGGCGCTACCGCGCTACAAGGCGCTGTTCGAGGCGTTGACGAACAAGCGCATCGAGGTTCGTGTGCTGCCGGACGAGGCCTTCGGCCTGATCCACGGCAAGGCAGGCGTCATCCGCCGAGCAGACGGCACGGCGACAGCCTTCCTGGGCAGCGTGAACGAAAGCGCCTCCGCCTGGCGCTTGAACTACGAGTTGCTGTGGGAAGACGACGCCCCCGACACGGTGGCCTGGGTGCAGGAGGAGTTCGACGCGCTGTGGAACGACCGCCGCGCGATGGACCTGAGCGTGTGCCCCTTCATCGCGCAGGATGTGCAGCGCATCGCCGCCCGCCGTGTGATCGAGCCACCGCAGTGGAAGGCGACCACGGACACCCAGACCGCGGCCGCGTCGGCAGCGGTCGAGACGCCGGTCTACCGGCGAGAACAGGGTCTGTGGCCACACCAGAAGTACTTCGCCCAGCTGGCTCTCGAGCGCCATCGCCTGGGTGGTGCGCGGCTGGTCCTGGCCGATCAGGTGGGCCTGGGCAAGACCGTGCAGCTGGCCATGGCGGCATTGCTGATGGCCTTGGAAGACCCCGACGGTGGGCCGGTGCTGGTACTGGCCCCCAAGCCATTGCTGCAGCAATGGCAGGGCGAGTTGATGGAGCTGCTGCTGCTGCCATCAGCCCGCTGGAACGGGCGCGCCTGGGTAGACGAGAACGAGCTGGAGTACCCGTCGGACGGCGTGAAGTCGCTCGGCAAGTGCCCTCGCCGTATCGGGCTGGTGTCTCAGGGTCTGGTGGTGCGCGGCCTGCCCGAGGCCTTGCAGCAGCTGCTACAGCGTCGCTACACCTGCGTGATCGTGGACGAGGCACACCGTGCCCGCCGCCGCAACGTGCCCAAGGTGGACGCCAGCGCCGATGAAGTCGACGAGCGCGCCGAGTCGAACAAGCTGATGGCCTTCCTGAAACAGCTGGGTGAACGGACCAAGAGCATGCTCCTGGCCACGGCCACTCCGGTGCAGTTGCATCCGGTGGAGGCCTGGGACCTGCTGGACATCCTGTCGCACGGCAATGCTGGCGTGCTGGGCGGCTGGACGCGCACCAGCCCTTGGTTTCGCCCCAGCCACTGCCTGGCGGTGGCCAACGGCGACACCAGCGTGCCCACCGAAGTGGTGGCGGGTTGGCAGTACGTGCGTGATCCGATGCCGGCCCGCGCTGAAGGAGAAGGCTTCGACAGCATGCGCCGCTACCTGGACGCCGACGATCGCACTTGGCAGTTCGCGCCCGAGCTGCTGGACAAGCTCTCGCCCGCCATCCGGCGCGTGAAGCTGCAGAACGGCGTGCTGCCTAGCTACGGCGAACAGTTCAACCCGTTGCTCCGCTGCATCGTGCGTCGCACGCGCGGCTACCTGGAAGCCACCATCAACCCCGCCACCGGTGGCTACTTCCTGCCCAAGGTGACGGTGCGCCTGTTCGGCGAGGACACCGCGAGCGCGTTGGGCCTGGGCGGATACCTGCGCGACGCCTACGAAGAGGCCGAGAACTTCAGCCGGCTCCTGCAGCAGCGCGTGCGTGGTGCCGGGTTCTTCAAGACGCTGCTGCTGCGGCGTCTGGGCAGTTCGATGGAGGCGGGCCGCAACACGGTGATGCGGCTTCTGGGCGCTGCGCCGGATGAGCTCACCGACGAAGACGACGACGACAGCGACGACACCAACGGCACCGATGACGGCGACGACCACCTGGGCCACCGCGCCATCGCGGCATCGGACTTCAAGGACTTCACCAAGGCCGAGGTGGCGTCGCTGAACCGCTGCCTGGCGCTGCTGCGCCAAGGTGGAAACAACGATCCCAAACTCGATGCCGTGCTTGGCTACCTTCTGGGCACTCGGTCTGACGTGAGTGAACGCTGGATCGACCGCGGGTGCATCCTCTTCTCCCAGTACTACGACACGGTGCGCTGGGTGGGCGACGAGTTGGCCAAGCGTCCGGAGTTCAACGGGCTCGAGATCGGCCTGTACGCAGGCAGCAACCGCTCTGGCGTCTGGACGGCCGGGCGCTTCCAGCGCTGCGATCGTGAGCAGCTCAAGGCCCGGGTGCGCGCCGGCGAACTGAAGCTCTTGCTGGGCACCGACGCCGCGTCAGAAGGTCTGAACCTTCAGCGGCTGGGTACGCTGATCAACATCGACTTGCCCTGGAACCCCACGCGGCTTGAGCAACGCAAGGGGCGGATCCAGCGCATCGGGCAAGTGCGCAGCGAGGTGTGGATTGCCAACTTGCGCTACCGCGGGTCGGTGGAGGACCGTGTGCACCAGGTGCTTGCCGATCGCTTGGAGTCGATCCACCAGCTGTTCGGCCAGATCCCCGACACGCTGGAAGACGTGTGGGTCAAGATCGCGCTCGAGGGCGAGCAGGAGGCGCGGCAACTCATCGACCGGACCACGGCCACGCGCAACCCCTTCGATGCCAAGTACAGCAAGGTGCACGACGCGGACTGGGAGACCTGTTCGCAGGTGTTGGATCCGCATGCGGTGAAGGAACAACTCTCGCGAGGGTGGTAGTCGGAGGGCAGGCCTGTTCCGGCGCTACACGCCTCCCATGTGGTCAACAGAGATCGAGGATCGGAACTGATGGACATCCAACCCGATAAGCAGAACCTCGACCGCACCTTTGCGACGACGGTCTACTACATCGACTTCTATCAGCGGGACTACAAGTGGACTGACGAGCCGGTTCGCCGCCTGATCGACGACATCTTCTATCAGTTCGACGAAGCCTACGCCAAGCACTCCGACCTGGAGCCTAAGGCGGAGAACGTCAATGCCCGCTACCCCTGGTACTACCTCAACACCTACGTGACCAACACGGTGCAGGGCCGTGTGTTTGTAGTCGACGGGCAGCAGCGCCTCACGACTCTGACGCTGTTCCTTCTGCAGCTCTACCGTATGGCCAAGAGCTTCGAGTCGAAGACGGAAGGCTGGCTTGAGCGCAAGATCGCAGGCTACGCCGGAACCGAGTACGAGTTCTGGATGAACCACGTCCGACACATCCAGGTGCTGAAGGCACTCATGGAGGGAGCCGAGCCGGCCGACATCGACACCTCGTCTGGCGTCACCGCGGTGAACATGGTTCGGAATTTCGCCGTGATTTCAGGCGAGCTAACTCAACGGCTCGGGACCAAGCATCGGTTCGAGACCTTCGTCCACTACTTCCTGTACCGCTTGGTATTGATCAACCTCGCTGTTGACACCACCCACGTGCCGATGGTGTTCGAGGTCATCAATGACCGCGGTGTGCGTCTGAAGCCGTACGAGATCCTCAAGGGCAAGCTGCTTGGCCAGATCGACAAGCTTGAGTTGGACAACGGTGGCTACAACGAGCTTTGGGAAGATCGAGTACGCGCAGTCAATGCGAACCGCGAGGACGAAATCGACAACTTCTTCCGCTACTGGCTCAAGGCCAAGTACGCGGACACGCGCAAGACCGGCCAACGGTTCGACGGGGACTATCACCGGGAGATGTTCAAGTCGGATTTGAACGTCTCGCTGAAGTTGGATCACAACGCCTCTGAGGTGAAGTCGTTCCTGAAGGGGGCGTTCAGCTACTACGCCGCGCTGTATGCCAAGCTGTGGAAAGCTAGCCACCAGGAAGACGCCAAGTACCCTGCAGTCTTCTTCAACAGCCTGAACGAACTCGACAGCCAGTACTTGCTGGTGATCTCGGCGTGTGCCGTCAATGATCCTGCAGAAGAGCAGAAGGTCAAGGTCGTGACCGAGCAACTCGACCGCATGTTCACGCTCCTTCAACTACAGGGCGCGTACGACAGCAACGAGTTTGCCGCCCGGCTGTTCGAGATCAGCGCCGACCTACGGGAGAAGTCCGTCGACCAAATCCCGGCAATCTTTGACAAGCACCTGATGGCGGAGATCGCAGAACGACGGGCGACCGAGGTGAAGCAGGTCTTCAACTACGCCCTCTTCCGACCCATGTCGATTGACCGATTGAACATCCGTTTCATGAGGTACTTTTTCGGTCGGGTCGAAATGCTTCTCGCGGCTGGCATGAAACTGAAGATGAAGCATGCATTGCCTGAATTGGTGACGCCGCGGGGTCACAAGACAGGCTTTCATGTCGAACACATCTTGTCTAGGAATGAGGAAAGCCTCGAGGCCTTCGACAACGATGACGAGCGCTTCGAGGTCGAGCGTAATCGGCTCGGCGGTGTCCTCCTTTTGAAAGGAAAGGACAACATCTCCAGCAGCAACGAGCGCTTTGCGCAGAAGCTGAAATCCTACGCAAACACGCTGTACTGGAACGAGACGCTGCGAGCTGACACGTACCACAGCAAGCTCGACTTTCGCGACTTCATCAAGGAGCAGAAACTCGACTTCAAGGCGCTCGAGAAGTTCGGCCCGGAGGAACTGGAACAGCGGCAACGACTGCTCTACGAGCTCAGCGCGCTCATTTGGTCTGCTCCGAGGCTTTCGGGAACCTAGGCCAGGCTTGGATGCCTGGACAGGATGGTTGGCGAAGACGCAATCTGCTAGTATTCAAACAACATTGAGAGATGGGCCGACGCCCACGCCAACCTGCCCTCCCGGGCAAGGTGGATCGCGAAAGCGGATGGGGCTCCTTCGGGAGCAACGAAGCGGGTGCAGCGTCGGCCCTTCCATTGCGGAGGGCTCTTTCTTGTCTGACACGACCATCGACGCTGCCACGATCCAGGCCTACCGGGAAACCGAGTACCGGGTGGACGGGGATAAGCCCTTCACCCTGCGGATTGGCCAGACTTGTGGCGCGTTGGCCGCGATCTACAAGCGGCGTCGCGTCGATTGCAGCGCCTTCATCACCGCGTGCAATCCGTACAGCCAGCAGCTCGACGACTCAGCGAACGCGAGGCGACACGCCGAACTGGGCCACGAACTGCGCCAGCGTAGCCTGATTGCCTTCGAGGGTCTCGGCCAGCACCCGTCGAACCAGTGGCCGGGCGAAGCGAGCTATCTGGTCCTCGGACTGACGCTGGAGGCGGCCAAGGTGTTGGGCAACCGCCTTGAGCAGAACGCCATCGTCTGGAGCGGCGCCGATGCCGTGCCGCAGCTGATCCTGCTGCGTTGAATCTACGGGCTGGTCGGCCTGCCAACGAGGCGAACGACCGGGGGGAGTTGATCCAGATTGCCGCCCCCGACACACCGTCGAATGCGGCTAAACAGGAGGACGCTATGCGTTCATTGATCCAGTCCACGCCGGCCTACGAACTATCGGCCGACATTGCCACCTCGCGCTTTGGGCACAGCCTGCGCCTGGTCAGCTTCGTCCCGACCGCGCGGCGGCCGGAGGAGCAAGTGAAGTTCCAGGCAGTCCTGAGCACCGCCGAAATGCGTACCTTGCGCGCATTGCTCGACCAAGCACTGGACGCCGCGAGCGACTAGCTCGCCTTTTGAGCGAGTGACGCTCCAGAGTCACCTTCGTACGTCATCCCCTGGGGCGAGTTCATCCGAATTGCAGGCCCCGCCATCCGGCACAACTGCTAAAGAGGAGTCGATCTTGGATCTCTCACGTCATTTGCTGTACCCGCACCAGGTTGCGGGCATCAGGTTCCTGGCGCAGCGCGGCCGCGCCATCCTGGCCGACGACATGGGCCTGGGCAAAACGCGCCAGGCCATCGTCGCGATGAACGAGGCGGCGCCGACAGGCGCTGTGCTCGTGATCTGCCCGGCCTCGCTAAAGCTCAACTGGGCGCGGGAGATCCGCGTCGTCGAGCCCGGCGCGGCGGTGGACGTGCTGGGCGTCTGCGGGCGCGAAGGCGCGCCGCCGCGCTGGGTGGTTGTCAACTACGACATGCTCGCCCGGTTCGGCGACCGGCTTCGCGCCATCCCCTGGGCGGGCGTCATCGTCGACGAGGCTCACTTCATCAAGAACGCCAGCCAGCGAACCTCGCAAGTGCTGAGACTGATCGGCGTGGCCGACACCAAGCGCGATGCACCCGCCGGTCCGCGACAGGTCTACTTGCTCACCGGCACGCCTATGCCCAACCGGCCGCGCGACCTGTTCAACCTGTTGCGGGCTGTCGGTCACCCCAGTTCGCGGAGCTTCTTGTCGTTTGCCAAGCGCTACTGCGGCGCCTACCGCAACGGCTTCGGCTGGGTCACCGACGGGGCGTCGAACATCGCCGAGCTGAACTTGCTGTTGAAGGAGGTGATGATTCGGCGCAAGAAGGACGAGGTCCTCGATCTGCCGCCGAAGATCCGGTCCTGGGTGCCTGTGCAGATTGATGGCGTCAACGCCTGGAAGGCCTACGACGACTTCCTGTCTTGGTTCCGCGCCGCTGACCCGACCCGCCCGAACGACACCGAGTTCCTGGCGCGCATCACCAAGCTGAGAGTAGCCCTGCACAAGGCCAAACACGCCGCCTGCGCCGAGCGGATCCGTGACGTGCTGGCGGCCGGGCAGAAGGTCATAGTCTTCACCTCGTTCACCGAGGGCATCACCCGACACAAGAAGGCGCTTGGCGACAAAGCGGTGACCATCACGGGCGCCGACAACGCCAAGCAGCGGATGGCGGCCACCGACGCCTTCCAGAGCGACCCCAACGTACAGGTGGCCCTGTGCAACCTGATCGCCGGTGGTGTCGGCCTCAACCTGACCGTGGCCACACACGTCATCTTCCAGGACCTGGACTGGGTGCCGGCCAACCACTTGCAGGCCGAGGACCGCTGCTACCGCATTGGCCAGACGAGGCCGGTGACAGTGGAGTACCTGCTGGCCGACGGTACCCTGGACGGCTATATCGCCCAGCTGCTGGACGCCAAGCTGCAGCTGGTGCAGGCCGTCGAATCCGATGAACTGCCCGATGCATCGATCCTCAAGGATCTGCAGGCCACGCTGATGCGCCTGGGGCCGGCACTGCTGCAGGAAACCAAGGCTGCGCGGGCCAGCGGCCAGGACGCTGCGCGCATCGACATCATCGGCGACATGGTCGCTGCACTGCCGCAAGACACGCCGTTGGCGGAGACCGGCACCTGGGAGTTTCCGAGTTCCAAGGATCCGCGCAAGTCCTACCAGGTCACATTCGGGCGGGCAGGACACTTGCAATGCACCTGCCCTGGCTTCGAGTACCGAGGCGAGTGCAAACACGTGTTGGACGTGCGCAAGACTGCTCTGGCCGATTGAGGGAGACCATGATGTTCTGGAACAAGAAGACCGATACCAACCCCCTGGGCGTGCCGCTCGGCGATCTGATGGCGATGCTCCAGCCCACTTCCCTGACGACAGTGCTGAAGGGCAACGTGCTGACGGCTCGCCACGAGCACTTCACCACCCGGGTTGAGGTCGTCCCGCCAGAGGACCGGGAATCGGAGAACGGACCCATCCGTGCCGTGGTGCGCGTGGTCACCGAGCTGCCCGCGCCCGTGCAGGCGATGCTGCGAGGCAACGAGCCCGACGGCTGTGCGGCATACAACGCCTTCGCGGCCCTGGGAGCCGTGTGTGCCGACGGTGGCACAGCGTTCGTGGGCTCGCGCCTGACGATCTACGAAGAAGAAGATGCCTGGCGCACGCTGCAGTTGCCCCTGCTCCTGTTCTCCACGATCGGGGCGACCGACGCCATCCTGGGCGGTTTTCGACGTGCCATGGCTGGCGACAGGGGACGCGGAGGCGCTTCACGGTGGACCGAGCGCGACCTGGCGCAGGTGGAGGGCTATCTCTCACGCCTCAGCTTGTGCACGACGGGTGGACTCGGGCTGACCGCCGAGTTCGGCCTGAAGCAGGGAGCAGTCAGCGCTGCTGCAGGTGATCACCGCACGGCCCTCTTTCAACTTCGGGCCGACCAACCGCACCCCGAATTCGGGGGCGGCCTGTTTTGCCTGATTGAGATGCCCCATCAGGCTGCGGATGCTGACCGACTCGCCCAGGTGTGTCTGCAGCTCAACCGCATGGAGATGGCCGCGCACGACCTGCCACCCCACTTTGGCGCCTGGTGTCCTGGAAGGTTGAGCAACAACCCGGCCTACGTGTGCTTCCTGCCGAACGCGGTGCGCGATGTTTCGGGCATCGCTGTGAACGTGAGCCTTTGGGCCTTCAATCGGGCGCAGTGGGCGAACGCGATGCTGCCGGCGCTCGGGGTGTCTTCGTAATGAGCGACGGCTGCCGGAATGTCTCCGAAGGAATCGGCCAAGTGGAAGAGGCCAGTTCACCCAACGAGATCAGACTGACCGTAACTGGGACACTTGAGACCATCATCTGGCGCCTTGAGCGCGCCGGAAAATCAATGGATGCGAGGGCGACAAGCTATGTACGAAATTGAGATGAATGAGATGTCGGAGGCATTCTTCCCTTGCTGGAAAGCGGCCGGCTTGCACCTCAGCAACCAGGTCGACGGTGGCATTCAGTCGTGGCTCCGCGCCCATCCCTATCCACCGTTCCTCGAGCACCTCTCCTTCCGCCTGGGCAACCAGTTGTTCTTCGTTCGTGTCGACGATGTAGACGGCAAAGTTCGCGGTCCCGGGAGTTCCCGCGGCTTCATCACGGCGGCGACGATGGCCAACGGCCACGCGTGCACGCTTCCTATGAAGAAGAAGCTCTTCGGTGGGTCCTGGGTAGCGGACCGGCCAGGCTGGGGCTTGCTCGACGCCAAGACTGGTCTGCCCGTCGACCCGGTCTCTTTGGTCTCGGGCCAGAAGATCGAAATGAGCGCCTGGGAAGTTCACGACATGGCTGTCCAAGTAGTCCGCGACTACCTGGAGCGACAGGGCTTCAAACTGATGTCCTGGCAAGGCAACCCTGAGGTTGATCCTTCAATCTGGTTCGTCGGCGAGACCCGGAAGCCGGAGTGGGTCGTCGTGCGGTCGGCCAGGTTTCCGGCCAACGGCGCCGCCAGACCAGCGAACTGGCGAGAGATCGAAGCTGGCTGTGCCGCGATGAGCCGCACCGGACACTTCGCGTCTGTCGCCGTTGTGAGCATCGACCACCCATTCGAGTCCCCCATGGAGGCGCCGGTGCCACTTTGGCGTGGCCACGGGATGCATGTCAGGTTCAACGGCCTTCAAGCCCACCCGTAGATCGAGACTCAGGGTGTACGGAGGCCTGGTTGCCGGTCGGTCAAGTGCGATGTGCCTGCAAAGGCACAACCGGCGCCTTCGGCGGCAAGGCAGCTCTTGCTGCGTCTTCCACGGCTCTTCCCGAGCGCTTGACGGCAGCGTACGCCTGAGTTGAGTAAAGACCGAAGCCAGGCCACAGGAACCAGTAGAAGAAGGAAATCGCTGCAACGCCGATGAGCTTGGCGATCCAACTTGCTGGTGAGAACACCACTAATGCTGACAGCAGCGCCCAGTGGCACAGGATGAGGATCAAGGCGCTGTAGGCAAGCACGGGCGCCCACCAGGCTCGGCGTACCTTCACGTCATCGCCTACCTGGCGAAGGTCACGATTCAGCGCAAGGAGTCGAAGGTCCCTCCTGGGTACTCCGGCACGTTCGCTCGCTTCTAACGCAGCAATCACGAGTGGCGGCGATGGGCGCCAGTACTTCACGCCGCGCTCGAGCCAGCGGTGGCGCTCGGTTACCGTGCGAGCAACCATCGAGTCCTCTCCGGCGTCTTCGAGGACCTTGGCCATCAGAGCCTCTTGCTGCCGGCGGCGCCACTCTGTCCACCAGACGCCCGACCAGAATCTGTCGCGCATCTCGAGGACCGGCCTCATCGAGTGGCTCACGACGTGGATCGCGCGTTGAATCGTGTTATCGGTTCTCATGTTCCGGTGAACCTCGCCAGTTCGGATCGAAGTGAATCCAGCTCTGCATCGCTGGTCCCACGGTCTTTGACGGAGGCGCAGAGCAATTGAAAGAACCGCAGTCGGCTGTCCAGCGAAAGTGGGTTGCCATCATCGTCACGGCAAAACTCATCCACGACGCGGTAAATGTTTGACAGCGCCGCATAGCTCAGCGTGATCGTGTCCTGGCGGCCGACTGGGAGCCGCTCTCCCAAGACTAGGTATGCGAGATCGGCGCCAGCCTCTTGGACCCGTTCCAGGTAGTCCAGATCGGGTACACGTGTGTCGCTCTCATAGATGTGCTGCGTCGTCCGGCGAACGCCACCACGCTCGGCGAAGTCGGCCTGACTCAGCCCCAGACGATCACGTTCCTCGCGCAAGCGTTGCCCAAACGTCCGGGGGTTGACCGCAGCGCGCCGATCGCTATGATGTTCAGAAATCTGAACACGATCCTGCTTTTTCAGAACATCTTTGACCATCGTGCCCAACATCGTACACGTTTGTACTGTTGAAGACGTCCGCGCAGAGTTTCGTCGCCGGGGGATCTCGGTCAGCGAGTGGGCTCGGCGCCGTGGCGTCTCGGCGCAGTTGACGTATCAGATCCTCGCAGGCCGGAAGGTCGGCTTGCGTGGCCAAAGCCATGAGATCTCAGTCCTCCTGGGCCTGAAGCCAGGAGTCGTGGGGTCCGCCGAAGAGCTGAGCTTTGTTCACGCGCCGCAGCCGGGCATCTCAACCCACTACGCTGAGGAGGTGCCCCGGCAGGCGCAACCTGCCTGACTATCGGCGCGGAAAAAAAGAAAGCCGCCTGTTTCAGCAGGCGGCTTCGGCGCGACTTGACGAATCAAGTTTGGAACGCTTCCCTGCAGTGTCTGCATCGCAGGGCGTCTTGTCAAGCCTCCCGCGGATCACCCAATTGCTCAGGCACGCGCACAGCGCGTCCGCCGGAGGACCTTCATGTTTCAAGACGACACCCGCTCCTTGCGGGAAGAGCAGAGCTTTGCCGCGATCGTGGCTCGTGCGTTCGAGTGGCCGCCTCAAGCGACCCTGGTGCACGGGTTTCTCATGTCCTCGTCCATCGCGCCCGTACCGGTGAGCAGCGACGAGAGTCGGTTCGTCCGGATCTTCTGCGCGCAGTGCCCGAGCACGCGCGTGGTGGTGCATCTCGAAGTCCACACTGAGTTCAACGCGCCCTCACTGGCAGCCTTCGCGGTTCGTGCCGCGGACGCGTTCGCTGACTGGCAAAGGCGATCCACCCATGGGCCCATGGACGATATCCCGCTGTTGAAGGGGCGGTACCCGGGGACCGGTAAGTCGAAGCGCATCCGAAGGCTTGATCATCCGATGTCGCCGTCCACGGACGACATCGAATCGCTCACCGCAATCCTGGTAAAGCCCCCGCGAAGCAAGCGTTGAAGGTACCCGCGGCTTCCTCCGAAGCCGCTCCGTAAGCACGCTGGTCACATCGATCACCCTTGGAGAGATCTCCGGGGTTGGAGGTGGCAGGCCAGATCCGGCGGAGGTGGCATTTGCCTGCCTTCGCTTCCTGACGGATGGAACATCAATGCAGATCACCTTTCTGGATGCAATCCTTTGCGCCATCGCCACTATTTGTTGGCTCGCAGACGTTGTCGGGCCGCCCCTGGCTCACGGCATCGACCTCGCTCGGGTCACCCTCGCCATGGGGGTCGTGACTTGGCACGTTCTCGACGAGCGGCTGGATGCAGGTCGGGGCCAGGGACATGGAGACGCTTATCGACCGTGGCTATGGGTGCACAGAAAAAACACGCCGGGTCAGGGGAACCAGGTGGTGGATCCACTGCCCGGTTACCGACGTGCCAGTCACTTCATGGCACAGGTTGAATGGCATGTCGCGCTGCTGTGCGTTTACCTCCGCGCTCTAGATGTTCGAGAACAGTTTCCACTATGGCCTTTTCCTCATCCGCATCCTCTGGTCGACCATCCCGAAACGCAGCAGCGTCGACCCCGACAGTGTCCAGGCCTGATCAAGATCGCCGGCAAGCTTGGGGTTGATCATGGTCGCGAGGTTGGTAGCAACGTTCCGTACGTTGCTAGCTTGGACTTGCTGGTGACCCTCAAACGTAAGAACGGAATGGGACTCGCTGGAATCGCACTAAAGCCCCACGAACTCATCCTTTCCTCTGAGTCCAATGTTCGGGTCATCGAGCGCCTGCAAATGGAAAAGGTGTGCATGGAACACTATGCAGCCACGCACGTAGTTGTCGATCGTGGGCTGATCGGCGACCACACAGGCGGAAACATGGAGTTCTTCTCCAGCGGCGCCCGGGTGCCTGCAACGCTGCAACTGCAGTCCTTGCAAACTGACTTCAGAAACGTATTCCTTGAAACCGCGGGTGAAACGTCCATCAGCGAGGGCATCAATCGCGCATCTCGCAGCACTGGGCTGGATCCCCTGTCGGCAAACCTGCTCTGGCGGCATCTCACCTGGCGCCGCCAAATCGAAGTCGACATCACTTCGCCCGTGGAAATGGGTCAACCGCTGCGCTGCGGAGGCCAAGCCATCGCTAGGGCACTTGCCGAGGAACTGTTTGGCGAGGAGCCGCAATGAAGCAGCAGCGACTAGATCGGATCTCCCGGTCCGGAAAGGCAGGGCCGGACCGGCCGGGATACGTGATGGGCCCAAAGGACAAACGTCTAGCGGCCGAGACGGTACAGCACTTGCCTAGCAAAATGACTTTGAAGGACGCCTATCTACGGTTCCTGAGTAAGCACTACGCGTCTGGCCGTCTCGCAGCGGAATCCTCCAAGCATCTATCCGCGATCAAGTTCGGGTCAAAACCCAGTTTCGAGCAGTTCTTGTACTGGGCACGAAAGGTCCCGGCGAGGCGACTTCCGTGAGTCTTCCGCTTCATGGTGTCATCAAGGGCGTCGGCAGTGACTCTCCCATCGAGGGCCTTCACCGCATCTTGTGGCGCAACGACAAGATGGACTTGCTCATAACCATCGAGATTCCGACCTGGCAACCTGGGCAAGCGGCGCCACGGTACTACAAGGGCCCCGAAGATCGGGCGCTGTCTGAGTACTTGCTGCTGGAGCACGAGGGTCACATTGTTGTCACCAATGTAGCCCCCCATCCGATCGCTGGGATGAGCGATGCCGAGATTCGCGCTCGGTATCCCATCCGCCAGAGCAAACTTAAGAAGCGCAAGCCCCGACGAGACTGCGCCGTCATTCAGTACCGCGATGAGCGCTGGCAGAAGGTCGAACCGATCATCCTGCAGATCACAGAGAGGCCCGCCGATGCCTTCGAGGGCGGAGACCTGGCGCGGCTGATCAAGGACCGCATCGAAAAGCTCGGATGCGAGCCCGTCGATATCTACGACCCCGTGCATCGCGTCCTGGCTCACGCCTCTGGAAAGAATTCTATTCTTCCCGCGTACTGTCGCAGCGGCGGAAAGGGCAAGTCGAGGCAACCCAGGAAGGTGAGCCGCCTTGGGCGTCAGAGCGCTGCCTTCATTGCGGGGGAAGTGCCATCCCCGGGCATTCATCTGAACGAGGAAGACAAGCGCCATCTTGCGATTGGCATGCGCAAGTTTCTCAAGGATGGTCTGTCCGTGCGGCAGGCCTACATCCTGTGCATGGGCGCTTGGTGGTCGACTGGCTCAAGGATCGAGGACGGTGTCGAGCTGCCGATTCTCAAGCCGGCGCACGAAAGGCCCACACTCGCACAGTTCCGGTATTGGGCCCAGCGGGATCCCGAAGGAAAGAGCGCTTTCGAGCTTCTTTTGAAACAGGGAGAGTGGGACAAGCGCTTCCGCGCCATGCTGGGCCTGGCCACTCATGGGCTCAATGGCGTGGGACAGATGGCTGTGATGGATGCCACCGGCACACACGTCACGCTGGTGTCGATGACGTCCATGCTCCACGCCATCGGCCCGGCGCATCGGATCGTGGTCCACGAGGGCCTGACGGAGACGATCACTGGCTTCTACGTCGGCCTGGAACCGCCCGGCGAGCACACCGCCAACCTTGCCGTCTACAACTCGGCGATGGACAAGGTCAACTTGTTCGCGCGCTTCGGCTTGACCATCACCACCGACCAGGTCCCGGCGATGTACTACCGCAAGTACCGCCTCGACAACGGAGAGGGCCGAAACGCCGAGTTCATCACTCAAACGACGGCATCAGGGGCAGCAATCGAGTTTGTCCAGCGCCGCAGCCCTCAGAAGAAGCAGCAGGCTGAGTCCAGCCACCATGTCATGCACGGCCTTGTGGAAGACCATCTTGACGGGGCGACGCGAGGGCGGGCACCAGAACGGGGTGAAGAGCACTCGGCGATACCGGCCTGCTGGACGTTCTTCGCCTATATGGTGGAGTTTCTGCGTGGGGTGATCTACTTCAACTGCCATGCCGACGCGAGTGCTCTCATGGCGCGTCACCCGTTTCGTTCGGAAATGCTTCGCGACAACGTGCCTCCCCGCAGAGCGGCAATGCTGGCCTGGTGCATCAAGAACAACCGCATCGCCATCCCGGCGCATGACGTGGACGTCATACGGGTGAAGTCCCTTGGGGTCTACAAAGCGATCGTCAAGCAGAACGGAATCTTCTTGTGCCGCCCAGATCGTGGAGGCAAGAAGGAGCTGGTCAAGGGGCCGCGCTACTCAGGACCCCGCGCAATGGAACTGGGCTGGCATCGGGGCAACCGCAGGGACTTCTCGATCAATGTCCGAATGGACCCACAGGATCCCAATCGAATCTGGTTTGCGGACGAGCTTGGGATTCATCTCTTCGAGAACCTATCGACCGATCAGACGGCCATTCGCGAAGCGTGCCTTGAGGACTACATCGCGATGCAGGACCGCGAGAACATCCAGAAGACCGTTGACCAGAGCGAGACTGATCAAGAGGAATCGGACTTTATCTCACATCGCGAGAACAAGAATCTGGAGAAGAGAAAGGCCAAGAAGGAAGCCATTGCAGCAACAGGGCGCAAGGTGAGCCGAAACGAGCTGAGCAGCAACATCAAGGAGAACCGGGCCAAGGAGGCGGCGCTCATTGCGGCGCAACTCGATTCCACGGATCGAGGGCCAAAGAAGAGACGCTCACCGCCCTCTTCAACAGGAAGTACCTCAGCGTCGGCTGAAGCAGCAGCAGCTCCCGTAGTCGGCGCACATGATGCTGTGCATCAAGCGGTCGATGCAGCACCTGAGGAAACGGCAGTGACGCCACAAGGTACGACAGGCCTCGCAGCTGGCTCGGTTGTGAGCGGTGCATTGGCAGCTCTGCGGGCCAGGAGGATGCAAGAAGCATGAACGGCTTGGATCTGATTCGTGCGGAGAATCCGCTACTAAAGCCTTTGGGCGACTACATCGAACTCGAGGCCTGGCCAGGTGTGTTGCTCAACGATCCGCTCGACAAGGTCGACCGACATGAACTGACTCAGCACGAGCGGAGGATGCTGCTCAAGCAAATCAGGATGCGTTTTGAGCCAACGGATGGCTCTATCTCGATTGTGTCCAGGATTCAGGACATGCTGTGGGCGCGGCTCACATTCGGCAATCCGCTTCTGCCGGAGAACCGCTTTCGTACTGTGCAAGTTCTGGCGCAACGTGGGAAGCAGCTTGCCGACGCGCCATGGCTGCCAGATTATGCGGACGCGCTCATGGTCATGGGCTGTACCGCGATCGGCAAGACAACGGCGATCAAGAGGTACGTGGGTCAGATTAAGCAGGTCTACGTTCATCCGCCACGAGAGGATGCGGAGTGGACTCGGCACATCCAAGTTACGTACCTTATCGTGCCCATGCCAGTTCACCGGGGCGGTCTCCTGTACGCCATTCTGGCTGGTATCGACCTGGCTATCGGGACGAACTACCGAGCGCAATATGCCGACCATCGACGCTGGCCAATCGAGAAGCTAGCAATTGAGGTTGGCATCATTTTGGTTCAGCACAGTGTGGGCGTGCTGATCATCGAGGAGATCCAGGCGCGCAATTTCAGCATGTCGCCGAACCGGGAGGAGATGTTGCTGTTCATTCTCCGTCTGCTGAACTTCGGTGTTCCGGTGGTCCTTGTCGGCAACCCGTTGGGTTTCGTGGGGCTCGACGAGTTCAGCCAGGACATCAACCGCTTGACCGAGAACGAGCCGATTCACCTGATGCCGGCGGTCGTCGATGATGACGAATGGAGAACCGGACTGGGACCCGGCATGTGGAGCCACAATGTCATGCCCAAGGTGACGCGTTGGTCTCCCGCGGTCTGCAAGGAACTGCATGAGTGCTCGGCTGCGTTCCCCGGGTACGTTCGCAAGGCTTGTGACGGCGCGCAGCTGCTGGCCATAGAGTCCGGTGCGACGGCGGTGGGCCTCTCACACTTGGTTCTCTATCGAGAGAAGTCCAGTACCTACGCGATGAACTCTGACTTGATCGAGGGATTCGCCGACAAGAATCCGTACAAGCTCATGAAGTATCTTGACGTGCCCTGGGAACAATATGGACTTCTGTGGGGCAAGATTTCCTTGGAGGAAATCGCCCACGGCCGCGACCAGGGGGAGCTGACCACTGACAAGAACATCGATGAAGAGGGGAAAGCGGCGTATCGGTCGGTGCACGACAGAATTCGCAGCCAGGCGGCCGCTCGGATGTCGCAAGCAGCCAAGAAGGCATCAAAGACTGCGTCGACAAGCGAGGCCGGCGCGAAGACCAAGGCGTCGCTTTCAGCAGGACTTCAGGCACTCCGCCAGAAGCTGGAAAGTGAGAAGCCTAAGCCTGATTCAACGTAAGGTGTCGGCGGACCGTTCGAGTGCCTCGCAGCCGTGGGCTGGCGAGTCCGCTTCGGGCAGCAGGCTGGACAGCACTCGCTCAAGCAGGACGGGGTCTCGCGGCTGGCTGCGGATGAGGTCCTTGGCATAGCTCTTGGCCGCAGCGAAGTCCGACGCTGCCATGGACTCTTGGATGCTGCCGAGCAGCCGATCGCGATACTGCGTTCGAGACTCTTCCTGGGCTCGAAGCGAACTTGCCGCGATCGGCAGCTTCCCGGTGCGGAGCTGCTTCTGTGTTTCCTTGTCGAAGCACTGCAGCATCAGCGACCAAGTTCGTCGAGAGCCGCTATGGCCGTAGGAGGCGAGGCGCGATGAAACACTGGCCGCGATCGAAGCAGTGCTGGTGTCCAACTGGATGTCGTACAGGTGGCTCTGATCGCGGGGCGGTCGAAGGAGGGGAAACCGGGCGTCGAGCCAGCCGCGGTCGTGCTGCGCGAGCCACGCGTAGTCGGCGTTGGCCAAGGTCTTCAAGTCTTGACGGGCCGCCCGGGGATGGTTGCGCTTCAGCTCCAACGCTGACGAGCGGTGCACGGTCTGTTTGCGGCGGAAGCAGCTTCTTTGGCGTTGCTTTGCCAGCCGCGGAAACTGACGCAGGACTGATCGCAACGTCGCCAAGTCGATCTGGTGTTTGTAGGCGACCTGGCCCAGGGGAATGTCCCGCAGGCAGTCCTTGAGCAGGGGCGTGTCGAGCACTGTCGCAATGGACCCAAACCGCATGCTGGTTGTCGCAGGTCTCGGCTCTGGCGACGCCGCATCAGCAGCCTGAAGGGCCTGCCCCAGATCGGCAAGGTCGTCGAACAGGACCGAAGCTACCAACAGATTCGCGATGGGGTGATGAGCGAACGCGGTTCCGTCGGCGACGAGCGCTGGCCAAAACCGATCTCGCTGACTCGCAAGCGAGAGCCCTGTGTCCGCCAGTGCGGCCTCGTCAAACGAGGCGCGGAGCAAGCCGACCAACGTCGTGCCAGGAGTTCGATTGGCCCCGTGGCGCTCGCTGAGCCTCGCAGCGATGGCTGTCTGCCGGGCTTTCAGGCTTGCTGGCATCAGGGAACCGCCAAGCGCAGCTTCGGTCAGCATTGCGTAGCGGATCTGTGCGACCGAAGCTGGCCGCAACAGTTGGTCGGCCCATGCCTTCAATTGGGGGTGGCGAGATTGCAGCGTGATGACGTACAAGCCGTGCTGAGCTAGGTTCTCCGAACCCGCATTCATTTCGGTGATCGGCAACGTCAACACACCATGCAGATGGCAGGCTTGGACGGCTGCGACCTGATGCTGTCGCCGAGCAACGGCGAACCCTCGCACCGCAATGTCTCCAGCGGCACACAAGGGGCACAGCCGTGGCGGGCCAAGGCGTACTGCGCGCGACCGGCAGAGTGCAGACAGCTTCGTCACTTCCCCACGGGCGAGAGCCGAGGTCAGCTTCTCGTATGTGGTGGCATCCGCAAGGGGCCGGAAAAGCGGCAAGTAGGAGTGCCGCTCGATCAACTCCGTCGCGGTCCGACAGCCTGCGCCCTCCAAATTCTGGAAGGCCTGTTGCCATCCGCCGTGGATCAAGCTGCCAGACTTGGTCTTCGCCGAGCCGAACACCGCCTTGGCGGCGTCGTCCCAAGTCGGCCAGGGGTTCCTTAGCCAGTGGGCAGCCACCAGACTTTCGATCGTCTGCCCTGGGACGGGGACTCTGATATCGCTGAGCATTACCTGCTCCCGCGGCGCTGCGTGCGCTGAACTCGCTTCACCGCCTCAAGCAAGTCGACCAGTGCGCCGGCGTGGTCAGGAGTGCCGTCCCAGACGCGAAGGACCGCATCGGTCAGCCGTTCTGAGGTTGCCGGAACCGGGGTCGTGGGCTCAGGGAAGCCAGCACGTGCCGAAACTGCATAGTTGCATAGCTTGACCAGATTGGGCGAAGGCCGCTTCGCCCGACCCGCAAGGATGCGACTGACTTGACTCTGGTCCACCCCGCTGGAGGCTGAGATGGCCAACTGTGAAAGGCTTCGGCTCTTGACCCGGGCGGCGAGCCAAGCCAGCAACTCGCGCTGCTCTGCGGACACCTTCGACCCGGCTGCATCTTGCATAACTGTATGCTATATGCAAGGAACGCCTTATGCAAGTGGCCTGCCCCAGCGATTCATCACGGGGGTAGCGGGGTGACGGCGTTCCACATGCTAGGGAGGTTCTGCAAGAGCCACTCGCGGTCGTTCCGGTACAGCCACATATATCCGTTGCCCCGCAACTGACGTAGTTGCTTGACCGTCCAGCCGGGGTGATCCTGGATCGCCCGGAGGAACTGGGCGCGGTTCGCGTCTTGGGCGATGGCCAGGCGTGCCCTGCGCCACTGTTCGGCGACCACTGGCTCAGACGAAATCAACCGGTTCAAAGACACCGAAGAAATGGAGCAGGCGCTGCAAACTGCCTCCTTGGTGGCTCCCGTGCGCAGTCTTGCTCGCACCGCCTCCAGAATCGGCGGCGTCAATGTCTTGGCCCTTGACTTAAAGGACAGGCCAAGGACCTTTGCCCACCGCACACCAGTGGCCGTTGACACTCCGACTTCCTTCGCGGCGCCGGTGAGCGACATACCATCCCTGGCCAGAACGGCGAACCGCGCCATCTGCTCGGAGGTCTGAACGCCACCATCGATCTCGGGTTTCGTTGGCTCGCGGCCCGACGCAGTTCCTTGGCGGTAGGCCTGCTGGAACGCAGACCAGTCCGGAAACAGCATCGCAATGAGCAGCAGGTGCTTGAGCGGATGCCCACTTCTCGGCGTGGCGCGTGCCAACGTCCCAACGAGACCGGGCCAGTCGTCACGGATGGAGGACAGACTCGCAAGGCCAGGAAGTGAGTTCAAGCCCTGGAAGTGAGACTGCACAGCGCGAGTCAGGCCAGCCAGTCTGAGATTACCGTGCGCCGTGGCCCAACCTTGCTCGCGCAGCGCTGATTGATAGGCCTGGGCCAGATGCTCCGCATCGAGGCTTGCTGGATCCAACTTGCCCCACGCAGTGGAGTGCGAAGCCAAGGTTAGCAACACATCGAACTGTCGCGCCGCAGGCTCAGGCGGTTCAATCCACTCTCGGGGTAAGCCAAGCGTCGGGAGAAACCAGCCCCGCTGGTGGACTGGCGTAGTTTTGTTTCGGACCAACCGCAGCATGCGCTGGTGCTTGACGCAGACAAGTGCGGACGGAAACTGGTGCTCGATGTGCCAGTAGGCGCGTCCGAACTCCGCCTCGTCTGCGGCGATGCAAGAGCAGCAGGCCTTCAAGGGGTGGCTTCCTCCCACCCTGCTCGCCGGGATGCCAAGCTTGAACTTAATCGTGCTGTACGCCGAGGTACGCGTACGAGACAGCAGGGCCGCAGCGCTTTGCTCTTTCAGTGGCGGAAGAAAGTACCCCAGCAGAGTTCGGCGCAACGCGAGGTCGCGGGGGCTACCGAGCGCGCCGTCAAGCCGCGCGTCGAGCACATCAAGGTGGGCAGGGAAGTCATGCAGCAGCGCAGCGTATGGCGCGCCATACAAGCGGCGGCTGAGCTCCCGCGGATCCAGTACCGCGTTTCGCGCGTGCGCGTATCCCGCCCAGCTGTAGAGCGTCTCGCCCGGCAACAGTGCCGGCAAGTTGGGCAGCGATGGCAGCAGGTCCACAGTGAAGACTATCCCTGTCGCTACAGGGTAGCAATACGTTGGGACGTGTGTCCTGGTGGTGCTCAGCGCGATACCGCAGCTCTTGTTGATAACTCAGGTACCACCGGATACGAAGAGATCCGCAGCGAACAATGATGAAGCTCGCCAGCCTGTTACAGCAGCGGTCCGATGGCCGTTTCTCCAGCACATATAGCGGCCCAAGGCAAAGCTGCAATGTGGATGCTGCAGCGTCAGACTGGGTGCTGCCCGTCCGGTTTGCGGGCCGAGCGAGAGCGTCTGCAGGAAATGCGCCGCTGGACCGCCGGGCGTTGGCGATCGACTCAGGCGGCGTCCGGTCGGCGGCAGCTTTCAGCGACTACCAACTTGTCCTTACAAGGCGACTCCGACTCTCGCTCGTCGATCCGGCGCTGCATGGCAGCAATGCGTCCGGCGCGCAGCTGAGTTGATCAGCTCCGTGAAACGATCGCGGCTTCTTGCGTGGCGTCGAAGCCTCAGCGTTCGGAGCGCTACCTATCGCGGTCTTAAGCTGGCAAGCCTCACGGCAGCCTCCTGGAGACCCGATCACTTAGCGGAGCAGCGTGACCAGGGATCTCTCTCGCCCTCTGATGCTGCTTCGTTCATTGCGCTCCGCCTGCTGCTCGCGACCACGCGCTGAACATCCACGTACGCCCAGTGTGCGTGCATTGCCCTTCGGAAGCCCGCGCTACGATTCGACACACAGAAGAACACGTTTGTAGACCCCTCGGGAGGGATTGCGATGCGACTGACCGTACCGCCTGTCAAGGGCGTTAATGTCAAGACGTCTACGGGAGCCATCGGTCAACTTCTTCGACCGTCCGAGACCGTGCAAGGCGAATGGACGAGGTTCGTGTTGCCTTCGCGGACTGGCTGGAAGTTAACTCCCAGCGAGGGGCCAGTCGTCTATGTCTTCGCTAAGGCGCCCCCTCAGGACCAGATGCCCAGCGATGGATCCGTGCTGCTTGGTGATGTGGCCGAGGGCGCATCGGAAGCGGACCTGAGCGGGAGCAAGTGGATCTATCACCGGGATGTCGACGGCGTCCTGAGTCCAGCGCGAGTGCGTGACACTTGGTTCGCCGCGTTCAATTTCATCGGCGAGGGCCAGTTGCGAGATGGGCAGGTTGCCCTGCGCAAGCCTCAGCTCGGCGCGCTCCATGCCATACACGCCCACTGGACAACTAAGGATGACGTGGCCACCGTGGTCATGCCGACGGGGACGGGCAAGACTGAGACGATGTTGGCGACGCTCATATCAGCGCGTTGCACACGGGTGGTGGTGGTTGTACCCACCGACGCGTTGCGAAGCCAATTGGCGCTCAAGTTCTATTCGCTGGGCATCCTCAAGGATCCGCGATCCGTCTTGCTCAGCGCGGGCGTGCTGCGGCCCATTGTTGGGATGCTGGAGCGCCGACCCACGACCGTGGACGAGGTGGAAGACCTGTTCAAGCGATGCAATGTCGTGGTGACCACCAGCGCGCTTGCCGGTGCTTGCAGTGACGAAGTGCAGGCGAGGATCGCTGAGGTCTGCACCCATCTGTTTATTGACGAGGCTCACCACGCGGAGGCTCCGACATGGAAGAGGTTCAAGGGGGTCTTTAAGGCGCACAAGCGGCTAGTCCTGCAGTTCACCGCAACGCCCTTCCGCGAGGACGGTTTGCCACTGGACGGCGAGATTGTCTACGTCTACCCGATGCGGCATGCGCAGCGCGATGGCTACTTCCGACAGATCAGGTTCAGCTCGGTCTACTCTTTCAACAGCACTAGGGCCGATCGCGACATCGCGGCCAGAGTTGTCGAGGAACTGCACTTAGATGTCACTGGGCTGCATGTCGCTATGGCACGTGTGTCCTCGCAGATGCGTGCCGCACAGGTCCTGAAGATCTACGAGGAGCTTGGCGAATACAACCCGGTCATGCTCCACAGTGGCATGAAGAAGGCGGACGTACAGGCCGCGCGCAGCCAGCTTGACCAAGGCAAGTCGCGCATCGTCGTTTGCGTGGACATGTTGGGGGAAGGGTTCGACATGCCGGAGCTGAAGATCGCCGCCTTCCACGACTTGCGCAAGAGCCTCGCGGTCACTCTGCAACTGGCCGGACGCTTCACGCGCGCTAGGCCCGATCTCGGCGATCCGGTGTTCATCGCCAACATCGCGGACGTGAACCTGCGCGATGAGCTCCGGGCGCTCTACACCCAGGATCCCGACTGGAACCTGCTGCTGCCGGATCTCAGCGAAGGTGCAATCGGGCAGGAACTGGAAGCGCAGAAGTTCATGGGTGGCTTCGTCGGTCAGTTGGACCGGATTCCGATGAACGAGATCCGACCCGCCGCGAGCATGGTGGTCTACCGCACGCACTGCTCCCAGTGGAAGCCTTCCGAACACAAGGTGGCTTTCCCAGGGCTGAAGGAGGGCGAGGAGATCTATCCGATTCTCAATGCGAAGGAGCGGATGCTGATCATCATCGCGGCAAGGAGACAGGGGGTGCCCTGGACGGACGTGCCTGCCGTCGAGGGGCTCGTCTGGGAGTTGTGCATCGCAATTTGGGACGAACAGAAATCGCTGCTCTACATCCACGGCTCCACAAACACAGGGACGTACTCAGACTTTGCTCGTGCCCTGTGCGGTGACGATGTCGAGCTCATCAAAGCGCCCCACGTCTTCCGGGTGCTCGCGAAAATCAACCGGCTGATGCTGATGAACGTTGGCCTGGATGAACAGTTCGGCCGCCAGGTCCGGTACACCGGCCGGATGGGCCCCGATGTTGGTGCCAGGCTCACCGATGCCACCCTTGGAACCACTACCAAGGCGGTCCTGGCTGGCTTCGGCTTCGAGAACGGCGCCCAGACATCGATCGGTGCGGGCAAGCGCGGTCGCGTCTGGGCAACGCTGCGCCTGCGGGTCAACGAGTTCGCAGCTTGGTGTAAGCGTGTCGGCGCAAAGCTTGCCGACGACAGCATCGACCCCGAAGAGGTCCTCAAGGGGACGTTGATCCCGAAGCTTGTGGGCGCAAGGCCGAACGCTGTGCCAGTCGGGGTCGATTGGCCGATCGAACTGCTAGATGTCGTGGAGTCTGGAACGACTATCTCGTTCTCTCACCTCATCCACGAGAATCTGACCAACACGAGCATCGAGCTACGCGATTGCAACGCCAACGGACCCCTCGTCCTGCGAGTGTTCTGCGAGAGACAGGAAGTCCAGGTTCGGTTGGACTTCGTCATTCACGGCAATGCTCCGGACTTTGTCTTCGTCTACGAAGGCGATACCAGGGCGACTATTCGACGTGGCACGACTTACGACCTCTGTGACTACCTGACCGAGAACCCGCCAACGATCTGGTTCGCCGATGGATCGAAGCTAGAGGGAAGCACTCACGTTGAACTGCGCTCTGCCGCGCCGCTGTACGGCCGCGATCGGCTGGAGGCGATCGACTGGACGGGCACCGATATTCAGAAAGAATCCCAGCGCGAGGAGCGGCGCAAGGACTCCGTGCAGTACCGGGCCATCGAGCACATCAAGGCAGAGAAACGGCACGAGATCATCGTGGACGACGACGGCGCTGGCGAGGCGGCCGACATCGTTGGTATTGGCTTGGACAGCCAGACCAATCCCCGGCTGATCACCGTCGATCTCTACCACTGCAAGTATTCCGGTAGTGAAACGCCTGGGGCGCGAATCGACGACATGTACGTCGTGTGCGGCCAGGCACAGCGCAGCGTAATGTGGCTTCACAACAAGGATCGGCGCACTGACCTCTTTGTCCACTTGCTGAAGCGGGAGGCGGATCGGGTGGAGAGCGGCCGGGCCAGCCGCATCGAGGTCGGGTCGAAAGACCGCCTGGCGCAGATCCGCGACCTCAGCCGCACTTGCGCTGTTGCCTTGCGCGTTTACATCGTGCAGCCGGGCCTATCCAAGGCCGCATCCGCCGAGCACCAACTGGCTCTCCTGGGCGTGACGGAAAGTTTCCTGTCCGAAACCTACCAGGTCCCCCTCAAGGTGTATTGCAGTTCCTGATTCGCAATGACTCTGAGGTGGCTCACGCTGTGCGCCGGTGAGTTCGGACGATAGCTGCCTCAACCAAGAGAGCAGCCATCCCGATGGACAGCGTGCAGTTCTAGCCACTGACAGATTTGCCAGATCGCCAGCACTCCGCAGGCCAGCCGTTCGCTAGCGAGGCCGCCGAAATGCCTCCAGCGAAGCAAGCCATTCCGATCAATATGACCCGAGGCACGCCAGGTCCAGGACCCCTCTTTGGCAACTTTGATGTTTGGACTTGCGGCAAGCCTGCCATCATGCGCGTCGCTTTGGCAACTTTTGGTGCGTGCTCAAGCGGCCTCAACCCTGCGAAAGGCCGCGCCGCGTCTAGAGGCAATTTGGCAACTTTGTTCTAAGGGACCACGGATTGATTGTTGGTTCAGAATAAACCCGTAACCTCGACAATAAAGGCGTAAAGCCAAGCGAAGACTCAACAATAAAGTCGTACATCGCGATCGTTCGGGATACGGCGGCGCAGGGGCA
>Ga0075157_10000544_pt1 | contig 29398 bp, 28 predicted proteins | sample JI81BgreenDNA_FD_70967 | JGI IMG/M metagenome (GOLD analysis project Ga0075157, IMG submission 70967) | Wastewater effluent complex algal communities from Wisconsin, to seasonally profile nutrient transformation and Carbon sequestration -... | ecosystem: Engineered > WWTP > Effluent > Algae...
AGGTGGGCTGGTGCTGTTTGGTTCGGTCGTCGGATTCCAGGGAACGCCACTGTCGGCGAACTACGCGGCTACGAAGGCCTACGTCCAGTCACTCGCTGAAGCGCTAGCCGTGGAATGGGACGAGCTCGGCGTCGACGTGCTGTCCTGCGCGCCCGGACCGGTCGCCACGGGCTTCGCAAGACGCGCGGGGATGGCGATGGGCAATGCCGCGGATCCCGATGACTTGGTCGGGCCCTGCCTCGACGCCCTTGGTCGACGCACGACGGTGCGTCCCGGCGGCCTGGCGAAGCTCCTGGGTTATGGCCTCATGACCCTGCCGAGGCCGCTTCGGACGCGTGTCCTCCATCAGGTGATGCGCGGCATGCTGCCGCGGTCGCCGTGAGCGCCTCCGTGAAGCCCATGGCGCGCTGGTTGGCAGCTTTCGCTCTGTTGGCCGCCGCAGGCACCAACCCCGCCGTCGCGCAGCCCAAGAAGATCGAGCCCGCCTACGTCGTCGTGACCCACGCCGCGGTGCAGCGTTCGGGACGATTGCGATTTGCCCTCGCGTCCGTCCGGCTGGTGGGCGACATGGCCGGAACACCGGGGCTACTTCGGCAGCACCAGGGCATCCGTCGATTCGGTGCAGAGGTATGGACCGCCACCGCATGGCGGGACAAGGCATCCATGGCGTCGTTCGTTCGTGGAGCGGGGCACGCCGCGGCGATGCGTGAGTCGGCGTTTGCGATCATCGCGATGTCGACCTGGCACCTCGAATGCGACCTGGCATCGATGCCCCGGCGATTCCACGACGTCCTCCGGCTTCGCGCCGGGGAAGTGCCCTTGGGTTGCGTGCTCATCGAGGGCGACGCATCGGCTTCGCGCCACGGAACGGAAGGCCGCGCGAGCTTTCGGGCGGGGGCCACTTGATGGCCACAGCAATCAAGGCGGCGTGGTTGCTTTGCGTGGCATGGGTCGGATCACCGACCATGGCGCAGACCGGCGTCGATCCCTCTGCGCCTGCGCCCTCGTGGGATACCCCCGTCTGGGACGGAGCGCGCTACACCAATCCTTGGCGAGATCCTCAGGATCGCGGCGAACGTGCGGGGCCTGCCTACATTCTCCGAAAGGCCGTTCGCCAGGTCACGGGGCGACAGGCGATCGACGGCCGCCCGGAGGTCCGGCGACTTGACCTCGAAGCCATGGCCGCGGCGCCCGCAGCTGTGGCCTGGCTGGGCCATGCCTCGATGCTGGTCCGCATCGAAGGACTATGGATTCTGGTGGACCCCGTTCTACGCCCCACGATCGGGCCGCTGCCCGGCCTCGGGCCCGAGCGCATCACCGCCGCCGCGATCGACATCGACGCCTTGCCAGCGATCGATATCGTGCTGATCTCGCATGATCACTTCGACCACCTTGACCGGCCCACCCTCCAGGCCATCGCCAAGCGTCAGGCCACGCCCCCGCGGGTGATCGGCGGCAAAGGGCTCGAGGACGTCGTTCCAGCGCCGCTGCAGGACCATCTCGAAACGCTGTCCTGGTGGGAATCGCGCACCATCGGGCCGGTGACGCTCACGTTCACTCCCGCACAGCATGGAAGCGGGCGATCGATTGCCGGAAGGAACCGCAGCCTGTGGGGCGGCTGGTTCATCGAGGCGGCGGGGCAACGCCTCTACATGGCGGGCGACACGGCCGATGCACCGCGCCTGTTCGAAACCATCCGAGCCCGGCTGGGCCGCCCGACGTTCGCCGCGATTCCCGTGGGGGCGTACGCCCCGCGCGAGTGGATGCGATTCGAACATCTCGATCCGGAAGAAGCGATGGCTGCGTTTGAACGGGTCGGAGCGCGTGCTGGCGTCGGCATCCACTGGGGAACCTTCAACCTGGGCGAGGAAACACCCGCACAAACCCGGGAGGCCTTCACCAACGCCCAAGCACGTCGCGGCTCACCCGGCTTCACCTTGTGGTCTGTGGGCGAAACGCTGGCGCTGCCACCCGACCCGGAGGGCCATCCGCGCTAGATTGGCGCCACACGTTCCATGTCCTTCTTGCTTGACCGTTCCGCCCTTCCCGCCCAACGAGAGTCTTTATGCCCGCCTTCCGGATGTTCCTGGTCGCAGTGATCGCCACCATGGTGGTCTACACGGCGTTCGTCGGTTTCTCCCACGGATGGAACTTGTTTCCCATCTTCTTCGGTGCCATCGCCGAGATGAGCTGGCAAGGCCAATTCAATCTCGATTTCGCCTTCATGCTGATGCTTTCCGGCCTCTGGATTGCGTGGCGCCATCGTTTCTCCGGAGCCGGCCTCGCCTTCGGTGCACTGGCCACGGTGGGTGGCGCACCGTTCCTCGCGACGTACCTTCTGGTCACCAGCATCCAGTCGGCAGGGAACATGACAATCCTGCTGCTTGGGCCTTCGCGGGTTGCGGCAGATCGCGGATAGTCGCCTACGGCGCTTCGAGCAGCGCTTGCGACGCCTCTCCGATTCCGACAAGCAAGGCGTCTTGGAGATTGATCGGTCCAGTGTCGGCGCTCTCGCCGGTCCGCTTCTGGCCGAACTCAGTCTGATCGCCAGGTGACTCACATCGACCCATAACCGTCATTCACGTCTGGGGTATCAGATTGAGCATCAAGTCGGGATGGCGTTGCCACCCGACTTGGCTTGGGTAGACCTCAAAATCAAGGTTCAAGATTTGGCGGCTAAATGAGTCGCTCAAGAACCACTGATCGGGTCTGCCCATCAATCGTCATCGAAAGCTCGATCCGATTGTCGCTCGTGGGCCGCAGGGTGGCTTGACCGACCACTTGACGCTGATTGGACGCGCCGTTGAAGACGGTGCCCGGCCGCCAACCCGTCGGGCTGGTCACCTGAACGACATCTGCCGTAATCAAGTTCCCAGCATCCCAAGTGTCCTGAAGCTGATACCAGTTTGCGCGACCCTGGGCGTCGTAGACGAACCAGAGCATGAAGATGCCATCGCGATCGCCAGAACGAATCGGGTAGATGGTTGCCCCCCATCCGCTCTCGGCCGGAACGAACCATGCACCTGCCACGTTGGTGGAAGGCGCTGGAAATGAACCGCCCCCCGTCAGAAACCGCTCAAACCTGGGGAAAATCAGATCAAAGCGCGAGTAGAGGTCCGCAAACTGGAGAACCGTTCCCGAGGGTCCCGTAGGCCCGCGCTGTCCTTGCGTGGAGCAACTGGATTCACCGCCGATCAACGTTCCGCGCAGGAACCACTGATTGTTGCGGACGGTGAAGATGCCAGATCCCGAGCTACCCGTTTGAGTAGCACCGCGACGCCAGTTGACGACGTGCACACCTTCGGGGATGTCGACACCGCCTGCCGTGATGAAGCCCCAAGCCCGCCAGCGATCACCCTCACTAACCCTCTTCGTTGCGCCCATTGGATGATGGATTCCGAAGATCGGTGAATCGACTCCCTCGGTGAACGGACTAGCATCCCATCCCGCAAAGAACGCGCTGCTAGGAACTGGCGCTCGAAGTTCCAGCAACGTGATGTCGGAGGCACCGGTGCCAAATCGAAAATCGGCGCCACCTACCACTCTCCCCCAATCCTGATTGATTGGGATTGAGCCGGGACAGGTTCGGCTAGTGAAGTTGAACTCTGCCACTGTCGACACTGCTTCGTTCTGATTGCGAATGCAGTGGTTCGCGGTGAGCACAAACGGACGCTGCGAACCAGGATCAGCATCGTTGAGCAACGTGCCCGTGCATCGTCCTTGGAAGTCGCTGCGCTCAAAGGTGATTCGCGCAACCGCCCTCTCCGCATCGGTGAATGCACTACCGAGTTCCGAGCGGCGGCATTCGACTTCGGAAATGCACGAGAGGTCACCGTCGCCCGCTCGATTTTTCAGAAAAGACTGCGGAAGTCCAAAGCCAAGCGCCGCTTCTGGAAGAGTGTGCGACAGCTTCTCGATTGGCAGAGACGTAGGCAGGGCCGTTGCTGCACCACGAGGGACGAACCACTCGACCTCGATCGCCTCTCCATCCACAGCAGCCGCCCAGAAGACGTTGCTATCGCCTACGTTGCTCACCATTTCTGCAAACGTGTGGGCGTAAACCTCACCCTTATCTCCCCCTCCGCGAACCCGGACTTCGCTGCCCAAGGGCAGCAGATCCGTGCGCAGCGCCAGGCGCAGCGCGGCGGCTCCCGTCGACTGAACGCGGAACTGCGCAACCTGGCCGTTTGGAACAGCGGTCCAACGCGCTGGAACGGGATTGGCCTCGGCTTCGGCGCGAGGATGGCGATGCACGCCAACCATCAACACGCGAGGATTCAGAACGTCTTGCGACGCAGCATTGTATCGCTGCACTTCCTCAATTCGTTGCGTCGACAGTTCACGCAGAACGACTTCGGATGCGGAAGCGCTTGACCATGGAAGCCTGAAATCGACTTCGGCCCGCTTCGGTTGAGGCCAGGCGCGCTCACCCGGAACTGATGTCGGCGATGCCGTCGCCGCGCCAACGAAAAAACAAGCGGCAATCGCCGCGCAAAGATGCTGTTTCATGCTTACCGCTCCTTGGTCAATCGGTGCCGTTTGCCCCAACGTCTTCCCTCGCTGGCAGAGACGTCCGAGCCTCGCCAATAAAGTGTCGGCCAGTTCACTTCTTGACTCAAGCTGAACGAATTGGCCGTAGCGTGCCTGCCGCCAGCGCGCCCGACGTCCCCCCGGTTTCGAGTAGCGCGTCGGTTCGGAACCCGGTGCCCTCCGCGAATGGCCGCTTCTGGCCGAAAGAGGCCAAGGTGCATTCCGGCCCGAAGCGGGCGTTCGCCTTGCGAAAGTCGCTGCAGCCACGACGCTGGTCAAAGCCGGGGCGGCGCTCCTGTGACGCAGGCGCGGTTGCGCGGGATGGGTCATGGCGCTTTCCCCGTAGGCGGACTCAGCCCTTGGCGCTCTTGAAGCATTCGGAGCTGTGCGGCCAAGGCGCCAGGCTAACCAGCGGGCGAATCAAATGCGCGGCATCGCCACTCAGCGAGTTCTCGTGAGGAGTAGTGCGCCGACGACGACGAGCGCAAGGCCAACCCATGTTGGCCATGAGAAGGCTCGTTGCTGGACTCCCAAGAGACCGAAGTGGTCAATGAGGAGTGCGCCAACCAACTGTCCTGAAATCACCAATGCAAGGGTGGTTGACACACCAAGCTTCGGAATGACTGTCGCTGCGGTCCAGATGAAGCTGGCCCCAAGTACTCCAGCCAGCCAGTAGTAGCCGGGAACCTCAAGCAGCTTTGATCCGGATGGAATGGAGCTCCGCGAAAAGACCAGCACTGCTGCCAACGCGCACGCCCCGACAAGGTTGTTGATCAGGGCAGCAATGACGGCACTGCCAACCATTCCCTTCATTCCGGAGTTGATGGCGCCTTGGGCTGCCACCAGAAGGCCTGAAACGATCGCTAAAAGTTGATGCACGGCATGAGCCTCTCGTTACACCCAATCGAATTTCTGTGGGTGGGTGAGGAGAAATTGGTTCCGCGATGCGAGCTCCATCCGCGCACTCAGCCTTGACTCCGAGAGCGAGTGCTTCGCCGCCAAAGGCCGATTGGTCCAAGGTGAGTTTTGTGAAAACTCAAAGAGCGCTTCAGTCCGTAGCCCAGCATGCGATCAAAGCCCACATGGGCAAGCCAAACGGCCGCGAGTTCGATCAGCAAAGGCATTTCGAGCGAAACGCCGAGCATTGCGAGTCCGAGGCCGCCAAGGGTGGAGTGAGTGAGGTTGTAGAGGATTACTCCGGCTCGAGGCCCATGAAGGAATGCGAACAGGCTCAGGTCTGGAGCGAAGAAGAAGGCCGCTGCCGTTGCCCAACTGGGTTCCACGCAGAAGAGAAGTGTCAGAGCTGAAGCAAAGAGCGCTGCGCCCTCTGCCCGGAGGATTGCGGTTGTAGATAGATCGGCCTTCACGGATCTTTATCCTGGCGTGGTCTCGACGGGCTAACCAAGCGGCGGGAGGCGGAAATTCGCGATGCAGGACACGCGATCCCAAAGCCGCCTCATGGCTCAGTAGGGTTCTATTCGGGAGCCGGAGAATTGGCGCTCTGACCTCGGGCTGATATCGATCCTCAGCCATTTGCGGCAGCCGTCCTCTTCAAGCCGAACAGAGGGCGCAGCCAAGCCACGCGTCGGATGATTTCTGTTCCGAAGGCGCAGCCCATCACGGTCACGACGACGACGAGAGATGCTTCAAGTGCAGGTGGCAGGTCGTACGCGGCGAGCAGGAAGATCGCCAGAACGATCAAGCTCTGATGGAGGATGTACCAGGGAAACAGCGCCTCCGTGGCACGAGGCAACCAGGCGAACGGGCGATCGAGAGCGTGCTTCGACCACGCGAGAATGGCGAGCATCGCACCGGCCATGTAGATCATCCGGAGGGTCCGTGTGACGCCGACCGCCAACGCTGACGCCTCGGCATCAGAAGCCGAAAGTGCCGTGAAGTAGGCAAGCCCTGATACGAAGGCAATGGTCAGCAGTGCACGGCGCGCATCGACGATTGCGCCCCAGAAACCGTGCTGTCGCGCCACGAGGTAGCCGAGAAGGAACACGGGCAAGTACACGCCGTGCTGGTACCAGTCGGCGAAGAAGTTGTTCGTCGGAGGCCAGTTGTCCGCCAGCGCAAGGGCGGAGACGGCGGGAGCCAAGGCGAAGGCGGGAATCCAGACCCACGCCGGCTGCCTGGAGAGCCAGGCCAGCCCGCGCTCGATGGCCTTGTGGCGGAGCACCGGCATCAGCGCGACCAACAGCAAGGTGTAGGCCAGCAGGTACACGAGATACCAGAGGTGGTTCCATGTCACCCCGACGTCCGATCCATCGAACGCACCGGGCGGCCACGCGGCGAAGCTGAAGTAGGCCACCAGGAAGTCGCCGAAGCCGCCCGACCATGCCCCGTTCACCACGGCCTGGCACCAGGCTTGGACCGGGATGATGGCGACCATGGCGAACAGCAGCGGGACAAGGAGTCGGAGGATGCGCTCCCTCGCGAAGCCCCACGTCGCGGCCTTCGCCCCGACGAGCCCGATGGCCGCACCGCTGATCAGGAACAACAGGGGCATACGCCAGCGGTTCACGACCATCATCGGACCCTGCAGCCAGTCGACGGCATGGGCGGACTTCACATGCCAGCCCCAGTCCGCCACGTAGCCCATGCCCACGTGGTAGAGGATGAGAAGCGCGAACACCCCGACGCGCAACACATCGAGGTCGTGCCGGCGGGTTGAGGCGGATACCACGGGGTGGCCGGCTCGGGCGGATCCCGCGAGCGGGAGGGCGTGGGTAAGGGGGGCGGGGCTGACCATGGCTGGACACTCCGAAGGGGTGGCCCAGCCTCGCGAACCCCCACCCCAGCGTCCCACCGGTAGGGCTGGGTGGTGGATTTCGGGGACGAATGGTGGAATGGCGCTGATGACCGAGGCCCAGCCCACCCCCAATGCCCCCCCCCAAGCGCAGGATCCCGGCCGTGATCCGTTCGCTGGCGTCCGGCGGCATGCCCTGCCTCTGGCCGTGTTGGGCTGGACCCTCTTCTACGCCATCAATGCCGGGGTGCAGACCGCTTTGGTCGGGATCGAGGCGGCCCGTCTCCCGGACGGCCCGGCCCCTTGGCAGATCGCGACCTGGGAGTGGAGCAGCGGTCTCGCATTCCTCCTTCTCGTCCCCTTCGTTGGCTGGGCCGAGTCTCGATTTCCTCTCATCTGGGCCCGCCTCGGCCGCCATCTGGCGATCCACTTGGGATTGAGCGTGGTCTATTCCCTGCTGCATGTCGCCCTGATGGTGGCGATGCGCGAGGGTGTCTACGCGTACCAGGGAATGGACTATCGCTTCGGGCCGTGGATGCCCGAACTCGTGTATGAGTATCTGAAGGACGGACGCAGCTACGTGGCCGCGCTCACCCTGTTCCACCTCGCCCGTCTTTTGCTGCGCCGCTCGCAGGGCGAGGTTTCGATCCCGGAGGCATTGTCACCCGCCCCCGCTCGCGAACCGAGACTGGAGCCCGCCGAAGCGGTGCCATCCTCATCCACAAAGCCGACGCGGCCGGAGCGTTTCGTCGTCCGGAAGCTCGGAAAGGACTACCTCGTCGCCGCAGCCGACATCGATTACGGCGTGGCCGCGGGCAACTACGTCAATCTGCGCGTCAGCGGGAAGGACTACCCCTTGCGCAGCACGATCGCCGGCTTGGAGGCGGCTCTTGATCCGGCCCGCTTCGTCCGGATCCATCGAAGCGCGATCGTGAATGTCGACCAGATCGCCCATATCGAGCCGATCGACAGCGGGGACGCACGGGTGGCTATGCGCGATGGAACCGTCTTGCCCTGCAGTCGACGTTACAAGTCGGCACTGATGCAAGGCGGAGTTTGAACGCCCAGTCCGCGTTCATCGGCTCCGTTTAAGAATGCGCTCCAGAACTGAGGAGACGCTGATGCCCCACCTGATCATCGAATGCGCAGCATCGCTGGATGACGAGCGCACCTCTCGAATGCTGGATGCCGCGCACAAAGCGCTGCTGTTCTCTGGGGTGTTTGATGCGCAGGACGTCAAGAGCCGCGTCATCGTCCCTGACCGTTTCAAGATGGGTGAGCATGAAGGCGGTCAGTTCGTCCACGCACTGTTGCATCTGATTGAAGGCCGCAGTGCAGACATCCAACGCGTTCTCGCAGACGCGGTGGTTCACGCGATCACGTCTGAACTGGCCGGATTCGTTCCTGCAGGAACGCAGATCAGTTGTGATGTTAGGGACATACCACGGGCGACCTACGCGAAGCACGTCGTCCGCTAACATCGGGTCAATAGCCAGGAGTTCTCGCTACGGCCCGGTGGTCGTTTCTGGCCGAACCGCGCCCGCTTCGCGGGCGCGTTCGGGTGACGCCGCTCTACACCTCGGTTTGATCCGCCATCTCCAGAGCGTCATCGACCTCGATTCCAAGGTATCGCACGGTGCTCTCCAGCTTCGTGTGGCCGAGAAGGAGCTGGACCGCACGGAGGTTCTTCGTCCTGCGATAGATCAGGGAAGCCTTCGTTCGACGCATCGTGTGGGTGCCGTACGCTGAGTCGTCCAATCCGATGCTGTGCACCCACTTGTGAACGATCCGAGCGTATTGCCGGGTCGAGAGATGGGCGGAATCATGTAGTCGACTGGGAAAGAGGGAGTCCTCTGGCCTGAGCTTGGCCTGATGGATCCAAGCAAGCACCGCCTTCCGGGTTGGCTCGGTGATCTCGAACTGAACGGGTCGCTTGGTCTTTTGCTGCATGACGAATGCCCGGCTGGAAATTTGGTTGCCGTGCGAGATGTCGCGGACCTTCAGCTTCACGAGGTCACACGCTCGGAGCTTCGAGTCAATCGCGAGATTGAACAGAGCGAGGTCTCGCACCTCATGACCAAGCTGAAGCCGCACTGGGATTGCCCAGATGTCACACAACCTGAGCGGCGCCTTCTGCCCTGTAAGCTTCCCCTTGTTCCAGGGGGTGCTTTGCTTCTGGATAGAAACGTTCATGGGGTTCCCCATTTATGTAGGGAAGCCCAGCTTGCGCCTAAGTCCAGCGAGCCGTGCAACGCAGGGGAATGGCAGGCCTGTGTCGACCCGAAGCAGTCATTCGCGCGATGCAAAGGGGAAGCCAATCTTCGAATCGACGCGCTACCCAAAGCTGGGGGAGAGTCGCATCCCCCTAAGCGATGCCTTTGATGTCGCTCCCGCCGGAGGCACGCAGACAAGCGACTGCTCGGAGAAGACGACATGGTGGTCGGCAACCAAGCGTCCCACTAATCTGCCGAAGTTCCCGTATCGATTGCCGAAGCTTCGGGGCAAGGGTCCTCAACTGGCCTATTCTTGCCGGCAAGCGCTGCATTGCGCCGCAGCTGTTCTAGCCGCCACGGCCATTGCCCAAGTGGATCGGCCGCCGTAAGGATTGCGGCATCAAGAGATGCCTCAATGGCCATCGCTCCGGCGCTGTCACCGTTGCCGGCGAGGACACAGGCCTGGATAAAGCGCAGCTTCTGCAGCGGCGAAGCCCCTGCATTGTCCGCGAGCTCCGCGGCGGCCGCCTGGGCCCCATCTAGAATCTCGAGGGCGGCGCGCGATCGTCCGGCCGACCGCAGCGCGTCAGCGACTGATGCAGCCAACTCGAGTGTTTGTGGGTTGCTCGCGCCGGAGCGCGCCACTCGGCGCTTGTAGGCTGACTCAAACAACTCCAGTCCTGCATTGAGGTTGCCCACGCCAACCAGAGCTTTCGCCAACAACTGATCCGTGTCCAACACCTGCTCGCTATCCGCACCATGGGTGCTTATTGCGTCGCGCTTTAGCGCCTCGAGTTCATGCACTGCTTCGCGATAATCTTTCTGGCCATTCAGTGCGACGCCCAGAAGAATTCGCGTGTTGAGTGCTTCCGGGTGTACTGCACCGTATTGACGGATCGCTCGAGCGCTTGCGTCGCGCAGAATCTCTACGGCTTGTGCGTGTTGTCCGGCTCGGCCGTACATGGCGCCCAGTACGGATTTCACCCGAAGCGCCGCCGCCGGATCCGGCGAGTCCATTGATTGCACAATCGCGTCGGCTTTTTCTAGGTACGCCACCGCAAGCTGAATATCGCCTACTAGCATCGCCTTCTGCCCGGAGACGAAGTTTGTGTGGAGGCGCAACCTCGTATCGAGTGTTGGATCAACTTCGACGGCCTTCTGCACGGGTGCCATGGCGCGGTCGAAACCAGGCATGTCACCCATGTTGAGCAAGCTACCAGCCTGGTGCAGACGAGCCTGCAAGGCAATCGACTGGTCTGCGGACGGCGTTGCTTCCACCACCGCGACGGCCTTGGCGTACTGGCTGCTTGCCAGAAGATGCTCGCCGCGTCCTGAGTAAGCTTGTGCAAGCATGATCCGAACCTGTGCTTCGGTTTCGGGTTCATCCTTGAAGCGCGTGCCGATGTTCTCTTCGGCGCGGTGCAAAGCCTGCTGGATCGACAATTCGCTTCCGGCTCTGAATGGATCGGCAGCGCCGATGACATCTTGGACCAGAAAGGCGATCACACCATTGGCGCGTTTCAGATTCCGCTCTGCTTGTGTGGTCGCTTGCTGCGCAATTGCACTGGACGCTTCTGCTTCCTGGCTGGCGTTCTCGGCACGATGCGCATAAAACAACGAAAACCCCACGCCCGTAGCAAGTACCGCCATCGCTGCCGCTATCCACGGACGCCTGGCTTGGGTCAAGGCCAGCTTTCGCTCATTGCTTTCGATGCGTGCTTGTATTGCCAGGTCCAAGTCATGCCGGATCCTGCGTTTATCAAGGGTGCGTAAGCGTTCGGCCAACTCGCGGGCCGATGATGGCCGCTTTTCAGGATCGCCGTTGGCGAACTCTGCAATGTCCTGGCGAAGAAGTGGATCATCTAGGTCAGCTTCCCAGCCGGGCGACAGTGGCCGGCGGAAGTCCCCGATGAGCAACTGGTAAAGCATGACGCCAAGCGCATACACGTCGCTCTTAACGGACGGAGCCCTTCCGGCGATGATTTCGGGGGCCAGGTACAGCGGCGTTCCGGACTGGCTATCTGACATCAGGGACTGGGTACGGGTCAGCCCGAGCTGAGTGATGCCCAGTGCTTCCAGTCGTGCGGCGTCAAGCAATCGTCCGCTGCCAAAATCGGTCAGTCGCGGGTGCCAGTTTCCGGGCTCGCCGTAGACCAGCAGGTTGCCGGGCTTTAGGTCCTTGTGGAGTACGCCGACCTCGTGCGCGCTGGCGACGGCGTCGGCTGCATCGGCCATTAACCGTAAACGCGCTGCTCGGTCGACCGATACCCCGTGCTGGTCAAACCAAGCGTTCAAGCTGGCGCCGCCGAATTCGGACTCAATAAAGTACGGGGCCTGCTCGAAGTCCCAGTCCAGCACGCGCACAAACTCCGGACGATCGCCGAGCGCGTCGCGCAGCAGTCGCGTCAGCGTTACCTCCCGCTTGAGCCCAGACAGGCGCGTTCCATTGAGGCTGAACTTGAATACCCGGATCTCGTGACTCTTGGGCTGCTCGGCTCGCCAGACTTCGCTGTCCTCGTTGCGCGCAAGTCGTTCGACCAGACGGTAGTTGGGCCGGCGCGGCACTGCGTCGCCAACCGCGAGCACGCTATCAGGCGCAAGGACCGGTACTGCCTTGCGGGCGACCCGTCCGTCTAGCCGGTAACCGATTCGTGGCACCGTCACGATGATGCCTTGAGCCTCATCGCCCAGAGCCCGGCGGAGCTTGCCAATGGCGTTGGTCAGCGCGGCCTCAACAACAATCCGCCCGGTCCACACCGATTCGAGCAACTCTTCCTTGGTCAGCACTTCGCCGGCGTGGCGCAACAACTGAGCCAGTACCTCTAGTGGCTTGCGCTCCAGTTCAACCGGCTCGCCTGCGACGCGAAGTTCCCAGCGCACCTCGTCGAACTCGGCATGAGAAAACGTCCAGCGGTAGCCGGCCGCCTCCTGCGATCCCTGTTCCATGCCTTTTTCCTTGTGCTGTCGCCAAGATCACTCGCTTCTCGCCAACTGCAAGCCAGCTCGCGCGGCGGCATAAGAAGGCTAGAAAAATCAGTGGCTTGCGATCCGTTTGAACTTCGTTTGAGGAGCGTGAGGACAAATGTTAGCGCTGCAACGAGGCTACGGTCGAGAAGAGCGGCCATCAAGGGCATCTGACGGATCGTCGAGGAACAAGATGGACGCAAAGCAGTCTGGAAGCGTGTCCGAAGGGGGCGGCCCGATCACCTTCGCCCCCCGTCTGGGCAGGGAAGAGAGGATGTTGTTGACGCTGTTTTGCAATTGTCTTTTGCGCGATACCTGGAGCGCCCTAGCAAGAGGTGCGTGCTCTTGGGCTGACCCGAGTGACGCTCGCTTATCTCGCAATCGGCTTATTGCACGAAATTCTTCTCGACAGACATGTTGACCCCCCCCAAAGGGAATTGGAGCTGACGTGATTTCGCCAAAGAGTTACTTGTTTGTTTTCTCTCAGAAGGGCTGGTTCGGGAAGCTGCTTGTTGGTGGTCTCCTGATGTCCATCCCGTTGATCCAAGCCGTCACCATCGGCTATCAAATGAAGGTGATCAGCGGACTCCTCGAGCGACGCGAGGATGTGATGCCCGATTGGAGCAACACCTTCGACCTGTGGCTACAGGGCATGAAGGTTTGGCTCGCCAACAAGTTGCTCTATGCGCCGGTGGCCATCGCGCTTGCATTGACGTGGTCCGTTACCTCGGGAGCCGTTTACGGCGCTTACGTCCGCTTCGAGGCCGAGGGCTTCAGGGATGCATTGGACTTTGCCTGGGGCATGCGCACCATCGCCCCAATCATTGTCGGGCTGCCGGCTTCGATGGCAGGCATCTATGCGATCGCAAGGCTCGTTATTCCAGCCATGACGCTTCGCGTTGCTGAGACGGGGTCCTTCTTCTCGGCTTTCAACCCGATTGGCGTGCTTGGATTCATCTTTAGGCACCTTGGAGCCTACGTGCTGACCACTGTGATTCTTTTCTTGGTCTTGTTGCTTGCGTCAACAGTGATTCTGCCTATCGCCGCTCCGCTGGTCGCAGTGGCGGGCTTGGGCGCTTTGTTCGGCTGGTTCTTCATGTCGCTGGTCCGGTTCTATCTTCGCTTGGTCTGGGCGCATTCCTTGGTCTGTATGCGAAGAACAGCCGACTTCCGCCAAGAGTAAAGAGAAGCACTTTCTTTACCGAGGTTCTGCGGAGATTGGCCGCGGCAATGCGAATGTGGTCAGTACGTGCCGGCAGCATGGACATGGCGCGGACTGCTGTTTGGGTCTGTCAATAAACCCTGAGGAGGGCATATGGAAAACAGTGAACAAGCTCAAGTTAATGCGGTGCTCGAAGCCAATCGTGTGAGGCAGTTGGCTGCGGAGCAGGAAACAAAGGGGGCACGGTCCTTTCTCAAGGTTGTCTGGGGGTTGATGATTGCGGCCGGCTTCGTGCCGTTTATCGGCGCTTTCGCGATTGGCGCCCTTGGAATCATTTCTTTTTTCACGTGCATCTATATTGGCGCTAAAGGAAATCTTTCCGGTGCAGTCAAGTCTGTCCTCATCGGAATGGGATGCGGATTGGTCGGTCTTGGGATTTGGGCTGTGGTGAACTTCGTCCTTATCGCCATGTTTGGCTGATCGGCCGGCAGGCTCGGCTCTTACCTTGCTCCGAGCCTCTCGGTGCCCAAGGCTGCCTCGATAACCGAAAAACCCACTGATGCAGTGGAAGGCGAAAAGCCTATACCGCATGCGCGCCACGCATTCCGAAGCGCATGCATGTTGGGTAATGGCATGAGCTACGACCGAGGGCCGCGGGGTCAGCCAAGGGCGCCTGCCTCCAATACTTTTCAGGCTTAAGCTAGAGCGTAGGACGTGCGTGTGGAGATTTCGAAGTTTCTGGCAGAAAGAATGCCGCCATGGGTGATTGTCGTTGCCGTATCCGCCCTGATGGCCGGTGCCCCCGCGACTGCCAGCCAAGACAGGAGTGCATCGGGAGGGGCGACGACGTGCGCGGGGCTGCAGGTCTTTGCCCACCGCGGAGCCAAGTCGGAGCCTGAGAACTCCCTCCGCGCGATGACAGTCGCGGCTCGAGAGGGCTGGCCTGGTGTCGAACTCGACTTGCAGTCCTTGTCGGACGGTGCATGGGCCCTCCACCACGATCCGGTTCTTGGGTTGAAGACGGACGTCGCCGGTGTTCGCACCATTGATCTTTCTTCCAGTGACTGGAAGCAACTGAGGCTCCGGGATCGCCGTGCCGCGATTACCGACGAGCCAGGGGCTCTCCTAACGGAAGTCGTCGCGTCGAGTGAGGCGGGCACTCTCAGACTAAACATGGAGATCAAAGAGCCTTTCGTCAGCTGCCCAAGGACGTTGACCCTCCTCGACGCTCTAGAGGGTCGCCCGACGGGATCCTGGTTCTTTACATCGATGGACCCGCGTCACCTCTCGTGCATGAAATCTCGGGCTCCCGACCAGTACGTTGGCCTCGTGGTCGTTGATCCCAGTTCTGCCGTCCAGAAGATCCCTGGGGCCATTGGGGAGATGCTGCGCGCCCGCCAGCCGCAGCGGTTCATGATCACCGACGCCATGATCGAAAGCTTTTCTCGGGCGATCTCGCCCCCAGCCGGCGTGCACGTTGAGCTTTCCGTCCTCGAGGCGGATGCGTCTCTTCCAAGCCGCTTGGGGCGTCGCGGCTTTCAGCTGATGGTCTATTCGAAAAAATCGGGGGGCGAGATCGCACGCTCTCTCGCGCGCCACACCGACAGCTCCGGTGGCGTGCTTCAAGGCGTCATTCTCGACGATGACTGGCAGGACTTCTGCAACACACTCTCTCGCTGAGGAATCCGATCGTGGAAGCGAAACACAGGAAACTCGTGGACACTCAACAGCAACCCCGCCGCTGCAATGCCTTCGCTCGAAGCATGATCGCCGCCATTGGCGTGGCCATCATGACGACCGGGTGCGTCGTCCACCAGACGCGTAGCGGCCAAATCCAGTTCGGGATTGATGCCGACGCACTCCTGGGCACGAAGGTTCGTACGTTCAATTCGGTCCAGGGTCCGGTGACTGTTCGAAGGAATACCGATGGAACGTACGGCATGCGAATCGAAAACCGCTTCCAAGTGCTTCGCCTCGGACGCCATGACGAGCTCCAGGTGATCACCGTAAGCGAAGGCGCCCAGAACACGGCCGTCGTTCTTCGCGCCGTGAGTGCCAACGGATCCTGTCCGAGTTATCGCCTCGTGAATATCTCAAGAGACAACGTCGGGGAGGTGCGCTTGCAGAACGGCTGCAAAGAGATCGACTTCGAAGAGAGCGGAGGCAAGCTCGCCATGCGACAGAGCGTCGACTCCCGTGCCCGCTGGTGGCACTGGGAGGATGGGCGCTTCAACACCTCCGTGGAGCGAAGTGTCCCGCGGCAAGCAGCCCGACAGCCGTCGCGATCGACCGTCGCTAGCACCGAGGCGGTGCAGGCGCGAGCCGAGCCGTCGCAGCCGTGGCGTCCGCCGAGCAGCGAGGCTGGAACCTCGACCGTTGGCGCTGCGCCCCGACTGCCGCCTCCGCCAGCCAACGCCGATCGGACTTCGGTTGAGATCGTTCGCGTCAATCTGGTCGATGAGACGCCCCGGTGAAGGGCCTCCATCCTCCGCCGATCCCCGAAGCGGGGTCGCCCGACAGGCCGGCCTATCTTTGGGTCCTGCTGGTGGCCACCATCGGCTATCTCATTCTGGAACTCGGGTTCAACGCAAGACTCCTCGATGTGGTGGGTTCAGGCGCTGATCTTGATCAGATCAAGGCGATCGAGGTTTGGGGGCGGGCCATCTCTGGTCTCGCGCTAGCCCTTGCCGCTTGGCCTTTGTTCCTAAAGAGGTGGTCGGCAACGCCTGAGGGTCGAGCCAAGCGCGGCCGTCGGACTTTCTACCTGCTGATCGCCTGCATTGGCCTCGCGTACGTCGCTCAGGAAGCGCTGGTGCGGAAGGTGGTGTCGTCCATGGACGTAGAGAGCAAGGTCCAGGCGCAGGGATTGGTCCTCCTGCAGCAGGGTCTGCTCCGAGGCGCCGTAGAGTTGCCAGGTCTTGAGATCGATCTGACGACCAACGTTCCGGCGGACGCCAAAGCGTTTGTCGCCTTGATGCCTCTCCTGGGTAGCTCAGTGGATGATCTCGAGCGACGCTTCCCTAGGGAGAGCCAGAAACGCGTACTCCTTGCGATTTCTGGCGAGAACGACATTGATCCTGTTGCGGCATACGAAAGGTACAAGGCTGGTGTCGATGAGCTGACGAATGCATTTGAGAAGTATCGGATGGGAACGTCTGAGATCACGTCGGCATCAACAAGATCTGCTGCCGAGCGCAGGGCGAACGAGGAGTGGGACAAGTACGTCCAACAGGTTCGCCAGAACTTTCGCGTGGCGCCCAGTGAGCTGAACACGAGAAACGCACAACGAGTACGGGATAGGGTCAGGAATCGGGTTCGAGGGATTCCGAGTGACTGGGACCCCGCAGATGAGCACACCTTCAAGGATGCGGTCTACAAGAATGCGTTGGACGCTGCGAAGCGGAGTGCACGAGACAGTTTGGCGGCGGCTCCCCACTTCATTCCAAGAGAGCTTGGTTGGAGTTTCAGTCGGTTTATCGCTAGCGATCCCGTCAAGACCGAGCTCCGCTCAGCATTGCAAGGCCAGGGCATCACTTGCATCACGCTTGAAAATCCATATCAGCGGAACTACAGCGAATTCAACAGGAATATCGTCGAGGCGGAGCGTGATTGTCGTGTCACTAGGGCGGTCGAGCGAATGGCCGGAAAGACGGACGCGGAATCGGTTAAAGCGCAAGAAGACGCTGCGAAGATCTTGTGGGTGCCGCCGATCGCACTGTTCTTCTCGCTCCTCGGGGCAATTACCCACCTGTTCAAGACCGCGTTCCTCGTACATCGGCTTGCTACCGGAGTGGACGCCCTGGCCGGGCGGATGAAGGCGGCCATCGTCATCTTCGGTCTCTCCTTCTTCTTCCTCGTGTTCTCGAGCTTCTCCATGACGACCATTACAGAGAAGCCTCTTTACCTCGGTCTTGAAGCGATGGTCAAAGACGACTCAGGCAATGGTGGGCCGATGCGGGCGAAGATCCTCAGGGCCACCATTCAGGGGCAGGCGATTGGTTACCCCGTGTTTGAGTTCATCCGAGTCCACCTTCTTAGGGGATTCACTTTCGGCTACGCGACGCCTGAAGCTCCTGTTCCTCCAGACCAGAACGATGGCGGGAGCGCGGGCAATGTGGCGTCGAATGGTGAGGGTTGATTCAAGCCTCGCAGAGCGGAGGACGGTGAGTGAGAAGACTGTTGCTCTCCTTGGGTCCTTCGACGAATTGACCGAGCGTCCCTGGAGCATGCAGGAACGCTGCGGCAGTCCATCCTCAGGGCGTCGAACCACATCTGTGAAGGCGTCGTTGATCCGCGGAAGGCGGCTGCAACTCTTTTCCCGTGTGAGGCCAAGGTGGCAGAGAGACATCTCGGAGCCTATTCAAAGTTGGGCGCTTATCCGCAATCGGTAGGCGGGCGATCCTGCAGCAGGTGATCAAGATGATCGAAAGTTCGAGCACACTCGGAGAAGAGCTGCTTCCCGAGCCCTTTTGCACGATGCGGCGGCAGTTGGTTGAGCTCATCGACCAAAAGACTAGATTCGGGTCAGCCAACATCCACACAAAGGGCGCCGTCCGTGAGACGGCTTCCTTCAATCTCGAATCGGTATACGGATTGCGTTCCGATGTCCAAGTTCACAAGATCAGTGGAAACTTCCGGGAAACCCCCCATACACGTGCGGCCAGTAATCCAACAGCGAGTGCGCAGCAGGATGGTGCAGCTCGCCTTCGCCTTGCTTCCCAAGACCTCAGCCTCGCCCTCGGGCGCCAAGACATCGCGTGGGACTCTCTGAGGTCTGGGGCATTCAGCCTTGCAGACCTCCGGTTCTGGACACTTGCGAAGTGTAGTCCGTGCAGTGGCGCAGGCAGTCGAACCTGCAGTCAATGCACGGGCTATGGCAGAACGCTCTGCGGGACCTGCAGAGGCACTACGCAGATGAAATGCGACAACTATCAGTGCCTGAACGGACGCGCCACTTGCTGGAGATGCCACGGAAACGGTCAGGTGTTGGAGGTCGTCTCGCGGCCGTATACCGACAGCAACGGTTACACCCAGTACCGTTACGAGAACGAATACCAGCGGTGCCCCGAGTATGGGTGCTTTGGCGGTCGAATCCAGTGCACTCGGTGCCTAGGACGATCTCTCGTCAGTTGCACCACTTGCTCCGCAATGGGGAAGGTTCGATGTGCTCCATGCTTTGGCGAAGGGAGCATTAAATGTGGTTCCTGCGCCGCTACAGGGCGATCGGGATCCCTGGCTTGGGCCGATGTCTCACTCGCCGTCGAACACAAGCTCAGCTATCCGCAAGCATCCCCGAAGGAGCTCGCAACGATCGATAAAATCGAGGGCGGCATTGAAGGTCTGGCGAAGATCGCGCGAATCTCCTCTCCGACCTCAGTCGGGGGGCATGATGGTGACCGGGATGCGGAACGCAACACGTTGCGCACATTTGAAGTCGATCTCTTTCGCCTCACCGTTGAATGCGACGGAATTCCTTTCGAGATCGTCACTTATGGTCCTCAGGGGCGTTGGCTGTCCACTGGAGGCGTCGTTGAGCATCTTCTTAACCATGACCTTTCAAACATCGAGACTGCGCTAGTCGATGCCCGCAGGCAGGGGTGGCTTTCGAGAGACCGTGCGACTCTCCGTGATGCGCTGATTAAGGTTCTCGCTTCCGAGATCAACATCGTGGCACTCACCTCAACGCATCGCGCTGGCGGCGCGACGCCCGAGTCCGTGGCAATCTCTGAGGACTACATCAATAGGCTCGAGAACGCTACGTCGAATGCATTTCATCTCCTCGAAGTTCGTCAAGCAAAAGACCTCAGCTGGCGCATCTGCATCGCCACCCTCATCGCCGTAGTCCTTGGCTGGTCTATCTGGGGGGCGATTGAAGCGGGGGCGATCGGAATAATGTCGATTAGCGCAGGCGAGATGATCCGAGGATTCTTTGCCAGGCGGGAGATGCGCCTCATCGCAGATGACGCAGTCGTCAATGCCGGGGTCCGAAAACGTGGGGCAGTGAAGTCGACTCAACTACTCTCGACCGGCGTTGTCGTGACCCCAGCGTTGCTGATTCTGGTTGCTTTGCTTTACATCCTTCCCAGCGATCACCCTTGGGATGGGCGAGAAGCCGAGCCGACTTCCGTCGAGGATTTGGAAGGGGGCGAGTAGTCATGGCTTGAGGTGGATCATGCAGCTTCTTCGGTATTGAGTTCTCCTCCCTGACTTAGACGAGGAGAGCTCATGAAGAAGCACCTTCGCATCGCGCACGGATAACCCAGAAAGCTCTGCTAGGGCGCCGTTAGGCCTGAACGAGGGGTTTTGCTTGTGCCGAGACGGGCTAAGCGCCCCTCGGGCGCAGAAAGTGCCGATGTGACGAATCCAGCATGGACGATGCCGTGCTCATCGAACTTCTGCTGCCAACACAAGGCGGACCCTCAACCTTGGCGCTACTCAAGATCTGGAGGGCCAATGGGCGATGCACTTGTGTTCCTAGCTGCCGCTGTATCAGCTCGTTGCGGCGATCAGCTTCCAGTCGATGCGGGGAGCTCCTAGACTCGACTAAAACCGAAAGGAATCGACTGCCGATGGCCACCAAACCTCTTGACCGGTTGATGTTCGCCCAGGGCGGAAAGTGCTTCTTCTGCAGCAAGCCGCTGCCAAAGTCTGAGGCCAGTGTTGAACACTTGGTGACGTCGTCGAGAGGCGGGGCCAACTCAGACGATAACTGCGTGGCTTGCTGCAAGAGCATCAACACCCTGCTTGGCAGCATGAGCCTCAAGGAGAAACTGCGTGTTGTGCTGAACCAGCGGGGCGATTTCATATGCCCGAATGCTCGAGCGACGGATAGCGACTTAAAGGATGAGGCGCCCACGACGCCGACCGCACGTAAGTCAGATGCCGCCCCCAAGGTGCCCGCGCCGCCCAAGGCAAAGCCCGACAACTACACCGTTGTGCTGAACGACCTGAAGAAACGCGCCGCTGCCCGGCCGCGCAAGGTCGAGACCCTGAAGAGCACGATCCGCGCGACGATCAAGAATGCCAAGTCGACCATTAGCGAGTCCCAGTTGGACACGCTGATCAAGCACCTGGCCGTGAATGGCAAGGTTGTGATCGACGGCGAAAAGGTAAGTTACAGCCTCTGACGCGGGTGCTGGCGATGATGGGCCAAGCGAGTGCCATCTACGGAAGCTGAATGCGGATTCGGATGAGGTTGATCAACGCGCTAACGTCGACCAGATTGATAGGCCCCCTTTCGGCTAGAGGCGGACATGGACTGGCTTCGCGCTGACCCGAGACCGAAAAGCTTCTACCAAATACGTTCGGCGCGAGGCGATCGGAAGATTGCTCGGCTAAATGCCCGTAAATGGGAGACGTGGACGAACTCTAGGTGAGGCCGCTTGAAGCTAACGACCGTTTCGCCATGCCGCTGGCCCTTCACCTGATGTGCGGCGTTGGGTTGGTTCGCCGCTACCATTAACTTCATGCCAAGCGACGGCCTATCGCTTCAGAGAATTCTCTCTAGCTCCCACAAGCTGTGTATGCAGAGTGACCAGTCCGCTTTAAGCTCTATCACGTCCTGCACATCAGCTAAGGAATTTTCGCCAAAATGGATACCGGCTTTTTGGATCTGGACGTGTTGCTTTCGCGGGTCCGGCATGCCCCTTCGAAGTCCCACTTCCTGGACGCAGTCCGCGCATACAAGGCCGGAGCTCTCCGCGCCGCCATGACCTCGATATGGGTTGCGCTGGTCTACGACTTAATTGCGAAGTATCGCGAACTCAGTGCCATGGGCGACGCGGCAGCAACTGCGTTCTTGTCATCCTGGGACTCTGCAACTGCGAGCGGCGATGTCAAGAAGTTGCTTCAGTTGGAGGCTTCCATACTTGAAGACGCCACCAACAAGACCCAGGTTGTCAGCCGCATCGCCGGCGTCCATCTTCAGCGCCTAAGGGATGACCGGCACCTGTGTGCTCACCCTGCATTTTCGGCCGAAGCTGACTTATTCGAGCCCTCGGCGGAGTTAGTTCGCTTGCACCTCGCAAATGCAGTCGAACTCGTCCTGTCGCAAGAACCACTGCAAGGCAAAGCAATATTCGATCTGTACGACGCCGACGTGCAGTCGCCAGGTTTCCCGACTGCCCACGAACGTATCCTCGACTACGTCGATCAGCGATACCTTCAGCGCGTCAGAACTGACAACATCCGCAACTTCGGCGTGGTACTGGCAAAGTCTTTGCTGAAGGGAGTCCCTCCCCAATGGGAGCCGCATTATCGAAGGATTGTCTCGTCGCTGGTCGCGGTGCAGGAACGGGCGCCCCACGTCTGGCCGGACACTTCGCAAAGCATTGTCCGATTGATCGATAGCCTAGGGCCTGCCGAGCGCCCACGCGCAATTGCCCTTGTTGCAGCATTCCCAGGACTGTGGCCGCGACTACTTGACGCGACTCGAACCGCTTTGCAACACACTGCCGAGCAGGCTGAACCCGCGGCGCTAACCGATTTCCGAATTCTAGCCGGCGTCGCACTCCCCGCGCTCCGACCTGCAATTCTCGCCTTGATAAATCGGCTCAGTCGGGAAGATGTCGCACGAGCGCTGTCGGTGCAGCCGTTTGTAGAACTCTGGGCTAGGGCAATTCAGATCTATGGGGCATCTGGCGGCTTCCGCGCGTCGGAAGCAAACTTTCGCGAATTGATCACGCCATTCGCAGGCCGCCTAACAAGTCAGCAGTTCAACGATCTACTCGACGCGATAGTAGAAAACGGCCAAAACTGGGACGCAGCGGAAACTGACCAGTTGTTGCTTGCGATGCTCCGAGTTGATCCCGCCGTACACCCCACGCGTGAGGCTCGCGATCGGTTTTATCAAAAGATTCGGAGATTCGGTCGCCACCAAAAGTACAGGGAAGTGTTAACGCTGTTCTCTGGCGACGGCTGGACCGCGCCACCGCTCGAGCCTGAGGAAGACGAGGACTAACATTCGGGCAACGGCCTCACCGTTGTGCGCGCCATGGGAGGGGATCGCCCTCCGTCCTAGCAAGCGACTAAACCCCCCCGAATTCTAGGTAGCGAAGCGACTTTCTGTACGCACCTCAACCGAAGGACCGTTTTGGGTTGAATTGCGCGAATCCGCCCATGGGCTCAATTCAGCCAGAAGCGAACCCTCATGCTGCTGGAAAAAGAGCTCTGGCCTCCCCTGTGGCCGAACACTACTCAATATCGAGGGGGCGTCGGCGCCATCGCACGCTTGGGCCTACGCTCAATGCGTTCGGACTTTGCGACCTAATGGCGCGGCGCCTTATTCTCAAACACGCGGCCGGCACCGACCATCAGCGGCCCAATCATGTGGGTTGGGCCGATTCGTGGCGTGCGGTAACTAGGCATCTACGACTGCGGAGGCATGAGTGGCGAAAGATCAGGGCGGCGAAGAGCGAATTCGCGCGATTAAGGAGGCGCTCGACATTCTCGATCGTGAACTCGGTCGAGAAATTGTTGAATCGCTTCGTTCCGCAATTGTCGAGGCAATGCAGGAGTACGAAGGCGACACGAACGCGCAGGCTGCGGCCGCGCTCGCGGCCGTGCTCGACTTTAGACCTGTGACGACTCAAGGCGCTCTCTCGGAGACTCTAGATGAGATCGCAGGGCTAGTTGAAGGCCTCACCGGGCTGGAGGACGTCCAATACGTCGTTGAAACCCTAGAAGGGCCTCGTGCGTACTCAATCCGGTCACATCTACCAACTGAGTCGCCCGCGGGTTTGACGGATAACGAGGAGGCAGAACTCGAGTCGTACATCGTTCAATATCTGGCACCGGACGAACCTAGCGACCAGCGTGCGCCACGGGGGCCACAGCCGTGACAATCAACAAGCCATTGATCCTAAAGGCTATGAGGGTAGCGATAGCGCGTGCCAAGGCGAGTGGCTCTCCCTATGCGCAAGGGAAGGCCTACGAACTGCGGGTGCTGCTAAAGCTCTTGCGAATTATTGATGGCGCGGGCTACACCCTCACGTGTGCTCCCAAACAAGCAGGTGTCCTGACGTTTGGAGGCGGTCCGTGCAAGGCAAACCATCCGCAACACGATTTCATCAGTGGATCTACGTCGACCCACAAACTCGAGATTCGCGTCTCAGTGCAGGTCACCACGCTGAGCCATAGCTGGAAAGGCACGAAGGTGGTCAAAGCGGCTGATCGCCACGAGATTGACGTCGGTGTGTATCGGCCGATTGCGACCCGTAGCTATCCGGCGTTTAGTGAGCTGATTCTTGGGGCCTCGTGCAAGACTGGTAGCTGGTGCAAGGCATATGTACGCGAGGCGCTAGGTATGCGTAGGGAGCTAGGCTTTCTTACCTCAGCTAAGGCGAGCTCGGCTCCGTGGTTCACCGCAGCCGTTCCGTGCGATCCGCCAGTTCCCTTCATCTTGTACGCCAGCAACGCCGGGTCCGCCGTGTATGCGTCGTTGGCAGCTCTTGGTCTTTACGTTGAACACTACAAGGGTTAATTGGGAACAGGATCGCCTCCCGATCGGCTTTCCAGATCTGCATGACCGGGGAATTCGCTTGCGTGTGCGTGAGCGGACACGGGCGGTGGCCTAGCAGTTTGTCCAGATCGACAGCGCTTTAGAGTGCGGCTCAGGCCAGGCGTCTCGGTGACCATGTGCGGCTTGCTTCGCCAACGCCTATCTCGGCGGATCGTCTGTCATCGCGCCTCTGAACTGGGCGCAGCATGAGCGATGCCGTGCTCTGGCGAGATCCGCTCCCGAAACGATCCGACGCAGGCGTGTTGCGCGGCGCGGTCGGTAACGCAGCGTTGGCAAGAGCTGCGAGGGCGCTATGGCTCCGGGTTCTCTGGTTCACCGGGCGGATTCTTGGCCGGGATGAACCTCCCGACGAAAGGTTCAATCAGCATCGTTAGGCAGTGGATCCTTTGTCCCTTCCGGGCGCTTAACGCTGCGGACGCATTCTCCTGAGAAGCGATCAGTTCAGGGGTCAGTTCGTGCTCCACCTCGAACGGATCGGGCCTCATGGAGAGCGTGCTTTTGCTGCGTGCCTTTGAGCGATTTTTTGTCACGACTGTTCCTTGTCGGTGTTGGATTGTTGCTGCCCCTTTAGGAGGTGGCTGATCACGCGCGGTTCTGTCCGGGATGACTCGTCGATGATCTGATAGGCCGGTGAAGGCTCGCCGTCGATTCTCAATGAGGGCCGTCCAGGAAACGTAAGCACGTTTTGGTCGACTCGATAAATGGCGGGCTTCTCGGACATGGTGCTCTACCAATCCATGGCGCCTATGCCATTGAGTTCGCCGCATACCGACTGCCACGCGGACTTGTTGTAGTTCGGCACTTCTGCCGAGCAGCGACCCCACAGATAGAGCATCAGATTTCGGACGGCCTCGCGAGATGGCTTGTCGAATGGGACGTCAGGGAAAGGCGGTGTGGTTGGCATTGCGTCTGACGCCAATACCGATCCCAACTCCTTGCTGACGCGCTCCGTGAGCCTTACGGCAATGACTGCAGATGTTGCGGGACTGGCATTCGCCGCGCCAAGATTGGTGGTGAGATTTCCAATCTCCGTAATCGTGTCCGAGGACGAGGGGAGCATTCGCTTGACCCGACTGGCCAGATCGCCCATTCGCGATGCAATCTCCGCTTCTCCGCCCGAGTACAAGCTCTCTTGAACGGTTACCAGCAGGCGATATACCTCGAACAACTCGTGGGCGGTCGGCCTTCGGGGGCTTAACGTGGCCCTCATGTCGCTTTGGTCCATCTGAAGCATTTCGCCCCCCGTGTTGGTTCTCAGGATCAGAGGTTTGAGTAGCGCATGCCACGGCGGTTCGGGCGGCATGCATTCGGGAAGGTGTGGCTCTGGTGCGAAGCGGTCCGGAAACCTTGCCCTTGCCGGTGCCTCGTCGATGCTCAGATAGAAGAGGCGCTCGGCGGTGCGGAACAGGTCGGAAGTGAGCACTTGGCCGTTCTCACCGATGACTTCGATCCATACGCAGTTGGGATCAATCGGTGACAACTCCCACTCCCTGACGAGCAGTGTGGCGTTGATGATCGGCTCGAACACGCTTCGAAGCGAGAAGAGTGCGATCTCATTGCATCGTACTGATTCGATGCACTCAAGCGTCGCGTACCAAGGGTCGGTGAGGCGCGACTCCTCGTAAATCTCCACGGCGTACTGCAGAGGCTGAAGGATCCAGCCATCCTCTGAGACCGTTGAGTAGGACGAGGACAGGCGGTGGCCGCGATATGGGGTCAGCCAGGCGGGAAGGTGACTGCTTGTGCTGTCCATGGTGGCCATCTCAATCCCTCGTCCTTGAGCACCAAGATTGCGCCCGGCGTTTCTGGTTCGCCACTACAGAAATCTGTGGTTTGCCCCTCCAGAGAAAGAGGTTGTGAAGAAAGGCTTCCCCTGGGAATCGACGCTGCGATCCGAGTGTTGCAGCCTCGGATGGCCAGGCATTCGTCCTTGACATCCCCGAGTTGCGCGTAGCCTTCGCCGCTACACACGCCAATGGGTTCTGAGGAAGGCTCGCCGAAATACCCTTCCCGCCCAGCGGCCGTCTTTGCAGTACACGGGCGCAGCGTCGGGTTGGGGGGGGCGTCGGATCGATGCAACACATGGCTAGAGCAGCAAGCACCCTGTCCTCGGATCGACGGCGATCGAGGCTTCCATCCCCACTCGGAAGTCGAGCGCATCAGCCTCGATTCCGTCACTGAAGATCACGCCGTTCTCCGGCATCAGAGATCGGATCTTCAAAGGTTCGTTCGCCTGCACCTGGCCGAACACCATCTCGGCCTGGCTCCACTTGCTTGGGAATGGTTCGCGGACGCTGAAAATGAGTCGCGGATCGGATGCCGGGAAGCCATGGTCGCGAAGGTGCTTGGCCTCCTTCGCTGCTTTGCCACTAACGCCCATGGCGCCGGTCAGAACGCTTCGCAGCCATCCGGTCGAGCCAAGTCCGGTGGAGACGATGATCCCGCTCGACGAATGGCGCTCACTTCGGCCCTTGTGATGGATTTCGTAGCGGGCGGAAACGTGGGAGCGGACGCCGATAAAGACGTCGTTGACCGCTCTGAGCACTTGCCCGTCGCTGGTCTGGACGCGCGCCATCGTCACGTCGCGATGCGTTCGGCGGTCGACCACCACCTCGCCGATGATCTTTGGCAGATCGCCGGGCACGAAGGGCAGAAGCACACCGTCCCATCGGGCGGGGTCGGGGTTGATGGCCAGCAGGGGCTGGCCATCGAGGTACTTCAGGGTGTTGGCGACCAGTCCGTCCTGCCCGAGCACGACCACGAGGCAGCCCGGCGGGAACAGGAAGTTCGGCAGGAACCCCCGGTCAAGCCGCTGCAGGCGTCCATGCCGCTCCAGAACCTCAGTCACGGACGTCACCGCGGCGGCGTAGGTTCGGTCCTCGGCGAGGAAGTCGGAGAAGTCCAAGCCGAGGTGCTCGGCTTGGAACTTGGCCTGCTCCACCGTGTTGTAGCGGACGACCATCTCTTGGAGACGCGTGCGTCGCGTCACCAGGACGATCTTGCGATCGGTGGCGTCCATGGCCTCAGGCCTTCTTCGAGGCCAACTGGCGGAGCAGGTCCGGCGAGAAGTTGAACTCGCCGATCTTCGCGGCGTTGTCGGCGAGGTTCTGGAAACCCAGCGCCATCATCGCCTCAGGGCTGGCGTTGGCCATGGTCAGCGCCTGCAGCGTGCGCGGGTCGATGCCCTGAAGGGCTTCCGCCATCGTGCGGATGCCATAGGCACGGGTCTCGGCTTCACGACGCTCGTTCTCGCCCTCGAGCGCGACCAACTCAGCGTTCTGCTGCTCCAGCTTCACCTTGCCGGCCATCTCCTGCGCCTGCACCTGCTGGCGCTTCTCGAGCAGGGCGCGTTCCGATTCGATCCGGTTCTCCTGCACTTCGCGCTTCTTTTGCTCCACCGAGAGCTCGCTGCGCAGCTCGTTCTCCTTGACGATCCGTTCCTGTTCGATGGCCGCATTGCGGCGACCGTAGGTGGCGTCGTCGGCTTCCTTGAGGATGGTCTCGCGCACCGGCGCTTCCAGGGCGCGGGCAGTCTCCGGAGTCGGCTTCACCGCGAGGATGCTCAGGTCGATGATCTGCAGGCCGAGCTCGCGGATGGCCGGGGCACTCGAAAGGCGCTGGCGTGCGGAGTGGGCGAGCTGCTCCGTGGCTTGCAACAGGCCCTTCAGGTCGAGTTCCTGCAGCATGCCGCGGAACTGCGCCTTCACCGCGTTCAGCACGCGGAGAGGCAGCTTCTCGGGCTCATCCGAGGCGTAGCTGCCGTTCGGCAGCAGCGCGTAGTTCATCTGCTGGGAGATCAGCTTCGGGTCGCTGATGCGGAAGCTCACCTGCCCCTGCAGGGTCACGGACTGAAAGTCGCGGGTGATCTCCTCGAACATGAAGGGCACTTCGTTGACCGTGGTCGGCACACTGACCAGCGTCGAACGGGGAGCGAAGTAGAAGAAGGCGAGGCCGGCGCCTTCGCGGACGACCTGGCCGTCACGGACCTGCATCAGGTAGTCGCTGGGGGCGGACTTGATGTAGCGGAAACCAAACATGGGAACTCCTTGGCGCTGAGCGCGGGATGTAGGGGGCCGCGCGACCCGAGGGGCTCGGGTCGCGGGAGGAATCAGTGCATCGAAAGGAAGGGCTTACAGGCGGGCGGCGTTGGCTCGTGCCCGGACCTCGGAGAACGTCCAGTCCGCCACCAGGCGACCGTTTTCCCACACCGTCACCATGGCGTCGTCGAAGCCCGCGGGCTTCACCACTTCGGCGAGGGACGCGGCTTCCGGCGGGACCGGCACCGTCTGGAAGGTGCCGTACTCCCGGTGCTTCAGCAGGGTCATGCGGCCGCGCTTGCTCTGCTTGCCCTTGTCGGTGATCGGGTCCTTGTAGACGTCGATCCAGCGACCGTCGACACGGGCTGCCGAGCACTTCAGGGCGAACTTCTGGGTATCGCGGTTGCACTGCTGCAGGAGCGCACCGCCCATGCCGAAGGCCACGTTGTCGATGGCGTAACCCGCACTGGCGACGCGCTCGAGGATGGCCAGCAGGCTCTCGGGATTGATGCCGTCGCCCTGGATCACGCGAACGTGGTTCAGCACCTTGTAGCCCTTGCTGTTGATCGTGTGGCCAAAGGCCTCGTCCAGCAGCACCAAGCACTGGTTCACGACTTCCACCGGGTCGCCCGAGTCCGGACGCACCACCAGGGTGCCGCCCGACGCGATGACCTCATCGCGCAGGGTCTTGCCCCAGTGCTCGCGGATGGCGGTGTAGATGTCGTAGCTGTCCGACACCACGGCGACGATCGAGCCGGGCTTGGCGAACTGCTTCAGCATGTTGCGGTAGGCCTCGACCTCGTTCGTCCGGCCCCAGCTGGTGATCGTGCTGTGCTCGGCGGCCGGGATCGAGAAGCCGGCCATCGGCTCGCCGTACCAGGCCTTCGCGCCCAGCAGCGCCGCCACGGTGTCCGTGCCCATGAAGTTCACGAGGTGCGCGCAGCCACCAATCGCGGCCGACTCCGCACTCGAGACGCCGCGGGCGCCGAAGTCATGCAGCTTGAAGGGCAGCTGGCCTTCCGGATCGTCGCTGGTCCGCTCGAGGAATCGGCGGATCATCTGCTTGGCCTGCCAGCTGATCGTGGCGACGGTCACCGGATACCAGAGGCGGAGCAGCATCGTTTCCAGGAACGACGGCACCCAGAAGGCCTTGGGATCGGTCGACTCGATGGTCACCAGCGCCTGGTGCGTCGGCACCACGGTGCCTTCCGGCACCGCGCG
>Ga0075157_10000546_pt1 | contig 29337 bp, 24 predicted proteins | sample JI81BgreenDNA_FD_70967 | JGI IMG/M metagenome (GOLD analysis project Ga0075157, IMG submission 70967) | Wastewater effluent complex algal communities from Wisconsin, to seasonally profile nutrient transformation and Carbon sequestration -... | ecosystem: Engineered > WWTP > Effluent > Algae...
ATGGCTGGCGAGCATCCAGAGAAGGTCGAACTCGCGGCGGGTCAGGTGGAGCGGCTGGCCTTCGAGGGAAGCGGAATGATCGGCGGCGTCGATCCTGAGCGGGCCGAGGGTCAGAGCGGACGGCACAATTTCTGTCAGCCGGTCGCGCAAAAGGCCCCTTACGCGGGCCAGAAACTCCTTCACGCCGAAGGGTTTCACCACGTAGTCCTGGGCTCCGGCATCGAGGGCTGCGACCTTGACTGCCTCATCTGCTCTGATTGACAGGACTAGGACCGGCACCTGCGTCCAGCCACGCAGATCGCGCAGGACGGACAGTCCATCCGCATCGGGCAGGCCCAGATCCAAAACGATAAGCGCCGGAGTTTCGCGGGCGGCCAAGGCCAGACCCTCCCGCGCGGTAGACGCATCAATCACGCCATAACCCTCCGCCTCGAGCGCCACGCGAAGGAAGCGACGGATCGGCGCTTCGTCGTCGATGAGAAGGATGCGGGCGGTGGCAGTCACGCGGCGACCTCTGGATTGTGGATCGGAATGGTGATGATGATGCGCGTGCCGGTTCCATCGGTCGATCCGGTCTCGGCCCGGATCATGCCGCCCATCGCTTCGACCAATCCTTTGCAGATGGCAAGGCCAAGGCCGGTGCCCGCGCGTTGCCTGTCGCCTCCGGCGACTCTGTAGAACATATCGAAGACGCGCGACAGATCGGCTTGCGGAATACCGGGGCCGTGATCCGTCACGGTGATTTCAATCATGTTTTTCCGCTGTTCGGCGGCAAGGACGATATCGGTCCCCTCAGGCGCGTATTTGGCGGCATTGTCGAGGATGTTGACAAGCACCTGTTCCATCAGGACGGCATCGGCCTGCATCAGTGGCAGGTCCGGCGCGAGGTCAACCCGCAGGCGATGATCGCGCAGGACACCGTTCATCCTCGCCCGTGCACCTCCGATGAGTTCGGCGACATCCTGCGCTGCAAGCCGCGGCTTCAGCGCACCATGGCCAAGGCGGGTCATGTCCAAGAGGTTCTGGACATAGCGGTCCAGCCTTTCGCCCTCTTCGCGGATGTTTTCGGCCAGGTCGTGGCGAGCCTTTGGCGGCAGGTCGCCCTCTACCAGATGGCCTGCAGCGCCGATGATGGTGACAAGCGGGGTGCGCAAGTCATGGCTGACAGAATTGAGCAGCGCCGTGCGCAGGCGTTCGGTTTCGCTGGCAAGCTGCGTGGCGGCGAGGTCCTCGGTCAGGCGCAGGCGTTCGAGTGCAAGCGCGATCTGGTCGATCAGCGCGTCGAGCAGACGGCGGTCGGTGCGGGCGAGCTGGCGGTCATCGGCATAGGCGATGCCAAGGACACCAAGGCGCCGTTCGCCCGCGATCAGGGGCAGGAAGAACCAGCGTGCGGTCGGCAGTGTGTCTGACCCGCGACCTGCCGCTTCGCCCTTGTCCCAAGCGAATTGCGCGGCGGATTTGTCGCGCACCTCAAGCCGGTCTTCTGGGGGGAAGCCGCCCACCACCTGCAACTCGCCCCCGCGCGGCATCAGGAGAAGCACTTCACAGCGCAAGGTTGTCGCGACGTGACTGACCGAGGCCCAGACGACATCATCTGCCGTTGCAGCAGCGGCAACGCGGCGGCTGAAATCATAAAGCTTGTTCGTCCGGTCGGCGATGGCGGCCTGTGCCTCGATCCGGGCGCGCAGTCGGGCGGCAAGATTTCCCGTGATCAGCGAAGCGACAAGGAACAGGCCCAGCGTCAGCAACTCTCCCTGACGCGAGACTTGGAATGTGAAACGTGGCTCCGTGAAGAGAAAGTTGTAGGCAAAGAACCCCAGAACCGCAGCAGCAAGTGCCGGTCCCAGACCCCGCCGGCTGGCGACGAAAACAACCGCAGTCATGTAGATCACGCTGAGGCTTGCGATCGGAAAGAGCAAATCCGCCATCCAGGAACACGCCGACGCCAGCGCCACCGCCAGCCCTACCTCGATCCAAGCGCGCGGCTCCGCCCCGAAGCTGGGTAGGCGAAGGCGCGGGGTCGTGGGTTTTTCGTCTGGTTCCGAGGCCAGGGTGACTTCGAATGGGCCGGATTGGCGCAGGATTTCGGTGGCGACATCCTCTGACGCGATCTTCGCCCAGAACGGGCGGGGGCGCGGGCGGCCGATCACGATCCGGCGCACATTCCTGTCTCGGGCATAGGCGAGGATGGCTTTGGCCACGTCATGTTCAGCTTCTAGCGTGGCAAGTTCCGCCCCCAACCGTTCGGCAAGGCGCAGACTTCCTGCCAGCCGGTCTTTGTCGGCCTCTGGCAGGCGTTCGACCCGTGACTGAGCCACGTTCAGCGCGATCCATTCCGCCCGCGCCCGTTCAGCGCTGCGCTTTGCCACGCGGATCGCCTCGCGCGCGGCAGGGCTTTCGTTGATGCAGACGAGGACGCGTTCCTGCGTCGGCCAAGGCCCCGCGATGGCATTTGCGGCCATGTGTTCGCGGAGTTGCGCATCGACTCGGTCGGCTGCCGTGCGCATGGCCAGTTCGCGCAGCGCCGTCAGATTGCCCTTCACGAAGAAAGAGGACAGCGCCCGCGCTGCCTGATCGGCGGGATAGACCTTGCCCTGTTTCAGGCGGTCCACGAGTTCATCCGGCGGCAGGTCGATCAGTTCGATCTCATCCGCCATTTCCAGCACGCCATCAGGCACGGTTTCGCGCACCCGCACGCCGGTGATGCGAGCCACGGTTTCGTTCAGAGTCTCGATGTGTTGGATGTTCAGAGTGGTATAGACATCGATGCCCGCCGCCAGCACCTCCTCCACATCCTGCCAGCGCTTTTCGTGGCGGCTGCCTTCGGCATTGGTATGGGCCAGTTCGTCGATCAGGGCGAGGTCGGGCTTGCGGGCAAGCAGGGCATCAAGGTCCATCTCGGTCAGCACGCGCCCCTGATAGAGCACGGGCTTGCGGGGAAGTTGCGTCAGCCCTGCCAGCTTGGCCTGCGTTTCGGCGCGACCATGGGTTTCGATCAGTGCGGCCACCACGTCACGGCCTTTGGCCGCTTCTCGATGGGCGTCGTCCAGCATCCCCCAGGTCTTGCCCACGCCGGGGGCCGCGCCGAGAAAAACCTTCAGCCGCCCCCGTCCCTCGCGCGCAGCCTGCGTGAGGAGAGCTTCGGGTGAGGGGCGGATGTCGGCTTCGGCTGTCATTCGTCACCAGCGGGGGGTAACGGGAAGGCGGCGTCAAGCGCGATGTTGGTCAGAAGCACATTCATCCGTGCCTCGCCATAGAGGCCCAAAAGCCGTTGCTCCACCGCTCCTTCGATCAGCGCGCGCACCGCTTCCGGGTCGGCTTTGCGCGCCGTGGCGATGCGGTCGGCCTGCGCCAGCGCGTTCTCCGCGCTGATGTCCGGGTCCAGGCCGGAGCCGGAGGCCGTCACCGCGTCGATCGGGGCGGCGGTGCCGTTCGCAGCCTCCCACGCCGCGCGGCGTTCTGCGACCGTGGCGATAAGCGCTGCAGATGTGGGGCCAAGGTTGGATGCCCCGGTCCCGGCGGCATTCCAGCCGGAGGCCGAAGGGCGCGGATGCAGATAGGTTGCGCCGGCGAAGGGTTGGGCGATCAAGGCGGAACCGATCACCGACCCGTCCCTTTCGATAAGGCTGCCATTGGCGGCGGCGGGAAACAGCGTCTGTGCGGCGCCGGTAAGCGCAAGGGGATACGCAAGTCCGGTGAGCAGGGTGAAGAACAGGGTCAGTGCGATGGCGGGGCGAAGATGGGCCAGCATGGTGATATCCTTCAGGCAAGGTTCAGCGCGACAAGGCAGAGGTCGATTGCCTTGATGCCGAGGAAGGGCACGATCAGCCCGCCAAGGCCGTAGACGGCCAGATTGCGCCTTAGCAGGGCAGCGGCGGAGGCAGGCCGATAGCGCACCCCGCGCAGGGCAAGGGGCACCAGCGCGACAAGGATCAGCGCGTTGAAGATCACCGCCGACAGGATGGCCGAGTTCGGCGAGGCAAGGCCCATGATGTTCAGCGCCCCTAGCCCCGGATAGGCCGCGACAAAGATCGCGGGCAGGATGGCGAAGTATTTCGCCACGTCATTGGCGATGGAAAAGGTCGTCAACGCCCCACGCGAAATCAGGAGCTGCTTGCCCACCAGCACCACCTCGATCAGCTTCGTCGGGTCGCTGTCGAGGTCGATCAGGTTCGCCGCCTCTTTCGCCGCCGGGGTGCCCGCGTTCATCGCCACGCCGACATCGGCCTGCGCCAAGGCGGGCGCGTCGTTCGACCCATCGCCGCACATCGCAACAAGCCGCCCGCCCGCCTGTTCGCGGCGGATCAGGTCCAGCTTCATCTCGGGCGTCGCTTCGGCGAGGAAATCGTCCACCCCCGCCTCGGCGGCAATCGCAGCGGCGGTCAGGGGATTGTCTCCCGTGATCATCACCGTGCGGATGCCCATGGCGCGCAACTCGGCAAAGCGTTCACGGACGCCGGGTTTCACGATATCCTTCAGATGGACAGCGCCGAGGATGTCGCCGCCCTCCGCAACAAGAAGCGGCGTCCCTCCCGACCGTGCAATGGCATCCACCTGTGCAGCAAGCGGTTGTGGCGGCGTCTTGGCTGTCAGCCGGATCACGGCATCGGTCGCGCCCTTTCGGAAGCGGCGGCCATCTTCCAGGTCGAGGCCGGAGAGGCGGGTCTGCGCCGTGAAGGCCACCGCCTCGGCCCGTTCGGGCATCGCCGGGACCGTCCCCAGAACCTCGCGCGCCTTGTCCACGATGGATTTCCCCTCGGGCGTTTCATCCGCCAGCGAGGCCAGCGCGGCGGCTTCGGCCAGTCGGCGCAGCTCTACCCCCGGCGCGGGGATCAGGGCATCCGCCATGCGGTTGCCGAAGGTGATCGTCCCGGTCTTGTCCAGAAGCAGCGTGTCCACATCGCCCGCCGCTTCTACCGCGCGGCCCGACTTTGCGATCACATTGGCCTTCACCAGCCGGTCCATCCCGGCGATCCCGATGGCGGAAAGAAGCCCGCCGATGGTGGTGGGGATCAGCGTCACGAACAGCGCGCCCAGCACGACCACGGGGATCGTGGCGCCGGAATAGCTGGCAAAGGCGGGCAAGGTCACGACGACGAAGAGGAAGATCAACGTCAGCCCCACAAGCAGGATGTTCAGGGCGATCTCGTTCGGGGTCTTCTGGCGTTCGGCCCCTTCGACAAGCGCGATCATGCGGTCAAGGAAGCTTTTCCCCGGTTCCGCCGTCACCCGGATCACCAGCCAGTCGGAGACGACAGTCGTCCCCCCGGTGACAGAGGATCGGTCACCGCCTGCCTCGCGGATCACGGGCGCGCTTTCGCCGGTGATGGCGCTTTCATTGACGGAAGCCACACCGCGCACGGCTTCGCCATCCGCTGGAATGATCTCGCCCGCCGCAACATGGACAAATTGGCCGGGGCGGAGCGCGGTGGATAGCGTCTCCACCCCCGTCGTCGGATCATCCTCGGGCTGGGCGATCACCCGCACGCGGGTTTCCGATTTCGTGGCCCGCAGTGTATCGGCCCGCGCCTTGCCGCGCCCTTCGGCCAAGGCTTCGGCGAAGTTCGCGAAAAGGACACAAAGCCAGAGCCAGGCGGCGATGTGCAGGCTGGTTCCCGACCCCGGAACGCCGGAGACCAGATCGCGCAAGCCGAGGACTGTGGTCATCGCGGCCACGACGGCAGTCACGAACATCACCGGGTTGCGCCACAGGCTGCGGGGATCAAGCTTCAGAACGCTCTGCCGGATCGCGGCGGGGTAAAGGCCGGTCATGTCGGCCGCTTTCGCTTTTTTCGACATTTTGGTCGCCTCAGAAGCTTTGCCCGGCCAGCCGCGCGGTCTCTTCCGCGATGGGGCCAAGGGCGAGGACGGGGAAGAAGGTCAGCGCGCCAAGGATCAGCACGGTAAGGATGAGCAGGGTTACGAAAAGCGGCCCATGTGTAGGGAAGGTGCCGGTTGTGACGGGGGCCTGCGGCTTGCGGATCATCGACCCGGCGATGGCCAGCATCGGGATGATGATGGCATAGCGGCCCAGAAGCATGATGATCCCCAGCGCCGTGGTATGCCACGGCAGCGCAGCACCCCAGCCGCCGAAGGCACTTCCGTTGTTCCCCGTGGCGCTGGAATAGGCGTAGAGGATTTCGCTCATCCCATGCGGGCCGGGGTCCTGCACCGCCGCCAGCGCGGCAGGGACGGTTGCGGCAATCGCGCCTCCGACCAGAATGCCCAAGGGCATCGACAGGAAGGCCAGCACCGCCAGCGTCACCTCTCGCCCCTCGATCTTGCGGCCAAGATATTCGGGCGTCCGCCCGACCATCAGTCCGGCCAGGAAGACGGCCAGCACGACATAGAGCATCATCCCGTAAAGCCCCGCGCCGACCCCGCCGAAGATGACCTCGCCGATCTGCATGAAGACCATCATCACCAGACCGGACAGCGGCATGAAACTATCATGCATGGCATTGACCGATCCGTTCGAGGCCGCCGTGGTCGACGCCGCCCAGAGCGCCGAGAGCATCGCGCCAAAGCGTTGCTCCTTGCCCTCCATGTTCGACCCGAGGCCGAGCGCGGGATTGCCCGCCACCTCATGGGCATGGATGACGGCAAGACCTGCCACGAACATCACCACCATCGCGGCGAAGATCGCCCATCCCTGCCGCGGGTCCCCCGCCATCCGCCCGAAAAGGAAACAGAAGGCAATCGGAATGAGAAGGATCGACATGGACTGCGCCATGTTCGAGGCGATGGTCGGGTTCTCGAAAGGATGCGCGGAGTTCACCCCGAAGAAGCCGCCGCCATTGGTGCCAAGCTGCTTGATCGCGATCTGCGCGGCAGCGGGGCCGCGGGCGATGATCTGCTCCTGCCCTTCAATCCCTTTGGCAATGACGGCCCCCTGCAGTGTCTGCGGCACGCCCTGCCAAGCAAGGAAAAGCGCAAGCAGCACGGACAGGGGCAACAGTATCCAAAGCACCGACCGGGTAAGATCGACCCAGAAATTCCCGAGTGACGCCCCTTTCGCGCCCACGAAGCCGCGCACCACCGCCACGGCAACCGCCATCCCGGTGCCCGCGCTGACGAAGTTCTGCACGGTCAGGCCAGCCATTTGGGACAGATAGCTAAGCTGTGCCTCGCCGGAATAGGCCTGCCAGTTGGTGTTGGTCACGAAGCTGACGGCGGTGTTGAAGGCTAGATCGGGTGCCATACCGCCGATTGCGTCCGGGTTCAGGGGCAGCGCGCCTTGCGCACGCAGGATCGCGTAGAGAAGAACGAACCCCACCGCGTTGAAGGCCAGCACCGCGAGGGCGTAAGTCCCCCAGTTCATCCCTCGGTCAGATGCAGCACCAGCCCCGCGCAGCAGGGCGGCTTCGATTTTCAAGAGCGGTTCCGGCAGGGCCCCGGCGTAGACGCGAGACATCCAGCCCGCGAGACACCAGGCGAGGCCGATCAGGACCACGAAATAGAGTGCATAGGCGAAAAGTGGCATCGCGCGTCTCCTAGAACCGGTCCGGGCGCATAAGCGCGAAAGCCAGATAGACGAAGAGGCCCGCCGCCACCGCCAGCCCAAGGGTCAGGTCGAACATAGTCGAGCCTCACATCCGTTCGGCAGCACGGACGCAAAGTCCGAAAGCCGCGAAAGCGAGCAGACCGAGTGCGAGATAGATCACGTCGAACATGGGGCATCTCCGGGTTGTTTGGACCGAAGATGCGGCCATGCCGCGTAAAGCCGCTATGCGGGAGGCGGACCGGACGCGTAAAGAAACCGTAAAGTAGGCCGCGACAAGGTCGGGCTATAGCCTGTCGTCATCTTGATTGAGCCAAGGTCCGCTTTCAGTATCGCGGGAGGAATGGTTCCGACGATGTTCCAAGGCCCGCTTTCCGCCCTTTCCCGCCACGCAGAGACCTGCTGCTGTGGGCCTCAGGGCGACAGCTGGTGCCAAGGCCCGCTTTGGGCCGAGAATACCGATGCTCAAAGGTCAGGACGATCCATCCGTTCCGCACCTGCGAACGTCTGCTTCGTCTCCGAGACCAACGAGGGATCGCGAGCAGCCACCCTGAGGACTAGGCGCGGGAACAGACATGAATGATGGGCTCTTCGCTAAGTCATGTGGCTGAACCCCGCCCGCACCAAAATACGCGACGGGGCCCGCCTACACTTCTCCCTAAAGAACGGAAAAAGCAAATCCGAGATGTGTTCCCATATGGGCAATGATTGCGGTCTCCAGCCCGTTGCGCAGAAGAGCCGTGCCGTAGATGAGCCCGAGGAGCAGGTTCAGGATCAGCGTCCTTGCGACAAGTGCCGGTGTTGCGATGCCAAACTCGAGCAGGACCGCGGGCAGATGGCTGAGCGCGAAGGCGAGGGCCACAAGGATCATGGCCGCGATCATAGCATTGCCCGACGACATCAGGCGCGCGAGGCCCAAGGCGAGGATCGACACGAGGCCCCAGCGGAAGATCACCTCTTCCGTCAACCCGCCATAGAGCAGGCCAATTGCAAGATCCGCCGCATCCCGAGTTTCGCGTATGGCCGCGGCTCCCGTGGGGGCCCAGAGCGGCGCGGTGGCGTGGTCCAGAACAGCCACAGACAGCCCGGATGCAAGGCCGAGGACGGCATAGTAGGGCAGGACGCGCAGCCGAAGCGGCGTGCCGCAGAGCAAGGCAGACTTGACCCCTAGCCGAGGTGCCGCAAAGGCACCGACCAACGCTGCGACACCAAGGATAAGTAGGGGATTGAGCATCACCATCGCGGGCGGCACATCGGGCGGCAGGCGCAAGACGAAGGGCAGCAGGAGGATGCCGGGCAGACCGAGAAGGATGGCCCTGAGCGCGCGTTGGCGGAAGGTGTGAGGCATCGTGGGGTTCTCCTGTCGGGAGTAAAGGGATCAGAGGACGCGCCGAACGGCCGCAGAACGGCGGAGAATGGCGGCAAGATAAATGCAAAGCAGGGTGGTGATCAGCGTGGCCACGGGCAAGGCAAGGGTTTTCGGGGTTCCTGCGTGGTCGAGCAGGCGACAGGCGATGACGAGGAGGGGCGCATGAAGCACGAAGGCCCCATAGCTGTTTGCGGCGGCCCTGCTCCAGAAGGCTGAAGGCAGACGCGACGGGCTTTGCGCCCAGAGGATCAGCGCCGGAACGATCCCGAGGGCGATCAGCGGTTCCCATAGCGCATAGGTGATCGCGGGCAGCGCGAAGCCGGTTTCGAAGACGGGATCGGACATGGCCAGAAGGACGACGGGCAGCAGGGGAAAAACCACCAGCGCGGGAAGCGCCGCCTTGCGGGCGAAACCGCGCGGCAGGCGGTCCAGCCAGCGGTGACGGCTGGCGACAAGGCCCAGTGCGAAGAACGTGACATAGCCGGGAAAATAGCCAAGCTGCATGCCCAGAACGGCACTACCTACGGGGAAGACCTGCCGCACCAGCAGTGTCACAAGGCCAAGCGCCAGGGCACCGAGCAGCCAGTGGTGAAAGGGCGGCACCGGGGCCTTGGCTTGGTATGGGCGATGCAGGACGGGGACGAAGGCGGACAGGACGAGAAGCGCGACCGGAAACCACATCGGGCCAAGGACCGGGCCGTGCCCTATCCCGTCCGTGGCGGTGGCCCAGAACCCTGACGGCGGAGCAGCGGCCAGTGCGACCGTCACAGGTCCAAGGAGCAGTGCGAAGGCCGCGCTCGGCAGTCCGAGCCGCAGCACGCGATCCGCAAGGAAGGCTGCGCTGCCCTTGCGTGTGAGCGACATCGGCGCAAGGTAGCCCGCGATCAGGAAGAACGCGCCCATGAAGAAGGATTGATCGACGGCCGCGATCAGCGTGAGCAGCGGGTCGGTCGTTGTGGTTGCCTTGTAGAACCAGCTGCCGCTTGCGCCATAGGTGATGGCGGCATGATGGAAAATCACCAGCACGGTCAGGATGCTGCGCATCCTGTCGATCCAGAGGCTGCGGGCGGTTTCCGCAACGGAGGCGGTTTCGGCGAAGTGATATGCGAGTGTCATGGGGGGCCAATGTCCTGTCGCCGGACCGTTCCGGACGCAGGCCGCCTTTGGCCCGGATTCTGTCGCTTTGAACAGAACCAGTTCCAGACAAAACCGGGGAACCGGTCACCCGCTCAGGCAGCGCTGCTGCCACCGAGCTGACGGTCAAGCGCATCGACGAACCGGCGGATGTCCCGCTCGCCTGCCGTGCCGAAGCCGATGACGAGGCCGACTTGCGGTTCGTCGAGGTGGTAGTCTGACAGGGAGGACACAGCGAAGCCTTCCGCGTTCAGACTTGCGCGCAGGCTGTCGTCCTCATGCAGTTCGGGGATCGATAGGGTCAGTTGCAGCCCTCCTTCCGGTGACGACAACAGGATGCGCCCGGCGAACCTTGTGCGCAGCGCCGATGTCAGCATGTCCAGCCGCTGCCGGTAGGCCGCAGCCACCGCCGCGATATGTCCACGGTAGGAACCGGAGGCCATGAACTCTGCCAATGCCGCCTGAGCATGGATGTTGGCGGACAGGCCAAGGCGGCGCTGTACGGTTCGCACGGCCTCGGCGCTGCCGGGCGGGGCGACCATCCAGCCGATGCGCAGCCCCGGTAGCAGGCTTTTCGCGGCGCTGCCCAGATAGGCGACATGGCCCGCATCGGGCAGTGCCGCGAGGGCAGCGATGCCCCGGCCTTCCCAGACGAATTCACTGTCGTAGTCATCCTCGACGATCACGGTCCCGGCGTCACGCGCGGCTGACAGTAGGGCAAGCCTGCGTCCCAGCGGCAGGCGCACGCCCGTCGGGTATTGGGTGGAAGGGGTGACATAGGCGATGCGCGCCCCGGCGAAATCGGCGCGGGAGGGATCGGCACCGGCCCCGTCCACGGGCAGCGGACGGCAGATCAACCCTGCCGCGCCGAAAGTGGTGCGGGCGCTGATGTAGCCGGGGCTTTCCACTAGGGCCACATCACCGGGATCGGCGAAACAGGCCGCCGCGAGCATCAGGCTTGCCTGCGTGCCGGGGGTGATGACGATGTCCTCCGGCGTCACGCTCAGCCCCCGGTGATGGTGCAGCTGTTCCGACAGAACCTTGCGCAGTTCCGGGAGACCCTCGTAATGGGCATAGCCTTCGGCCCCGTCCTGCCGATGCCGCGCGACACGGCGCAGGGCGCGGCCCCAGGCATCCGCCGGGAAGAGCGCGGGGTCTGGCGATCCGGGGGCAAAGCGGCCTTCCGACACTCCACGCCGAGGGGATGGCTGCGCCGCCAGCGCGCGGGACGACAGGCGTGCCGGAGAAACGGTGGCCGCAGCGGCGCGGCGTTCCAGTCGGGCGACGGTCGGGCGAGCCCCGGGGCGGACCTCAATCACGCCATCGGCCAAGAGCAGATCATAGGCCGCGTTGACCGTGTTTCGTCCGATGCCCAGCAACTCCGCCGCGCGGCGGGAGGAGGGCAGGGCCTCGCCCTCGGCCAGCCGCCCGTCGAGCACGGCGGCACGGATGGCCCGATAAAGTTGCACCACGCGCGTCGTGGCCGAGCCGGGGTCGATGCGGATGAGGCTGCCGAAGACGTCTGGTTCCATCATTCCCCCATGAACTGGTTCCTCCATCCTTGGGGATTTTGCGGCATTGCGGCGCCATCCGCCACCGTGATGTCACCGAGGAGACGACCGATGCCCGCCGCTGCCCGCTTCAACCGCGCCCGCAACCCGAAGCGGGCGGTCTATGACGAGGTGGCGATCCATGCGATCCTCGATGCGGGCCTTGTCGGCCATGTCGGTTTCATCGCGGATGGGCGGCCGATGGTCATGCCCATGGCCTATGCGCGCGGGCCGGGCTGCGTCTGGCTGCACGGCGCCTCGAAGGCGCGGATCGTGAAGCTTTGCGCGGGCGCGCCCATCTCCATGACCGTCACGTTGCTGGACGGGATCGTGGCGGCGCGGTCGGGGTTCAACCATTCGGTCAACTACCGTTCCGCCGTCCTGCATGGGTCTGGTCGGGCAGTGACAGATCCGGAGGAGCTGGAGGTCGCGTTGCAGGCTATCACAGAACACCTGCTGCCCGGCCGCTATGCCGAGATCCGCCCGATGACCGCGCAGGAGCGCAAGGCGACCGGCGTAATTGCGCTGGAGGTCGAGGCCGCAAGCGCCAAGGTCCGCAGCGGCCCGCCGATGGACGAGGCCGCGGATCATGCCCTTGGCCTCTGGGGCGGCATTCTGCCGGTGGCCACGGCGCTGGGTCACGGCGTAGCCGATTGCCACACGCCAGACGGCATGACCGAACCGCCGTCCTTTGCCCGGGCACGGGCACGTTTCACACTTTGATGAGAGATTTCCAATGGAACTGAACTTGAAAAACCGCACTTTCGTGCGCCGTAGCAGGGTATTTCGCATACCGGTATGGATCGAGGCCATCTCCGCATGGTGGGCCGACCTACAGACGGCACGAGAACTCGGTCGGCTCGATGATCACCTGCGGCGGGACATCGGTCTATCGCCGCTGTCACCGGAGCCGAGTCATCCGGAACTCGTGATGCTGATCTCTATGACGGCCTGGCGCTAAGCGGACGATCAGAAGCTCAAGAGCAAAGAAAGGATTGCCTGGCACCGCTCGCGCAACGCGTCGGCTTGCTCGTCCTGATTCAAGTATAATGGAAAGACCTACATGAGCGTTATCGGAAGAACCCGGCTTCGGCCCATTCTGGCAGCCGTCATCTTGGCCGGCTGCCAGATGAACGGGCCAACTCCCATCACTCCGTCAGAACAGGCAATGCACGGAGCATTCCAGCGGGATCGCGCCCTGTGTCAGCGTGTTGCGGAGCAGACGACGCCCTACGTGGACCCGGCGGATGAGACTGCCGTGGCTGGAAGATCCTATCGGATCGAAGGCGAGATCCAGAAGTGCATGCTGTCGAGAGGATGGAATGATCCCGACTTCAATGGCTGGGCGAGCGGCCAGCAAGCCTCCCTCTGAGACGATGATCCAACACCTATCTGCAAGCAGGACAAGATCCATGAAGCCGAATTTTAGCAACCTCGCCGCAACGGGACTGACGCTCTTCCTTGCCACACTCGTGACCCCACCCCTCGCGAATGCGGCGGGCTTCGCTCCGATCCTTGTGGATTGGAACGGAACTGCGCTTGAGGGCGGGGTCTGGTACCCTTCCGATGCCTCCGGCAGCACCGTCACTTTCGGACCCTATGTGGCAGAACATGTGCCTGAGGCTCCTCCGAAACAGGGAACGCGCTATCCGCTCGTGGTCCTGTCGCACGGAAATGGCGGCTGGTTCGGCGGACATCACTCGACAGCGGTAGCCTTGGCCGACGCAGGATTTGTTGTGGCCGCGGTGAACCACGCGGGCGACAGCGTCATGGATCAGGATAACCGAGGCATTAATCCTCTCGTCGCCCGGCCCGCCCAACTGATTGCCCTTATCGATCACATGATCAACACATCGTCTCTTTCAGAGATCATCGACCCCGAAAGGATCGGGGCGTTCGGTTTCTCCGCTGGGACGTATACGGTACTAGCTGCGGCCACCGGCACTCCAGATATCGTCGGTCTTCATGAGCGTTGCGGAACAGGTAGCGTGGACCCAGATTGCGAAGTCTTCCAAGTGTATCCGTCTGGCAAGTTTGGGCCCCTGATCGCTGCAGACGAACGCCTGCGTTCCGTCTTTCTCGCCGCTCCAGCGCTCGGCAAGATGTTCGTCGCATCAGATCGGGAGCGGACTGGCTTCTCGGTAGCGATGTGGGCAGGTGGGTCCGATGAACTCGTCGATCCCGAGATACACGCCATGCCGCTTGTCGAAGCGCTTGCACCGCGCAACGTCGTCATCGTGGACAAGGCAGGACATTTCTCGTTCATGCCTCCGTGCACAGAAGCGCTGAGAGAAGCGGCTCCTAGCATATGCGCGGACCCGCCAGGCTTCGAGCGGGCGACCTTCCACGAAGAGTTCAATCGCAACGTCGTATTGTTTTTTGAAGAGACGCTTTGACCGGGATCCGATCCTTCAGCCCGCGCTGTCTGCGTAGGATCAATTGGTTTGCTTGTATTGATCGTTCGCAGGCATGGAAATCAGGGCGCTGACGAGGAAGCAGAATGACTGATCACCTGATCCTCATCGCCGTCGTAGCGACATCAATCCTCGGCGGATCGTTCATTTTGCGCGCAAGCTTTCCAGTTTTGCCGCAACTCATCGGGATCGTTGTCGCCACGCTTGCAGCCGGACTGGCGCTTGATGCCCCCGGTCTTGTCGGAGCCGCAGCCTGGGTCATCGGTCTGGTCCTGACGGCTGTCGGGTATCTGCTTTCGGCGTTGGTTCGGTCGGGTTGGCCAAGGCAGGTCACAAGCCGAGCTGGATATCTTGCCTGGTCTGGTGCCGTGATCTTGCTGGGCTTCGGTCTTCCGCCTCTTCTGACTCCGGGCAATGATGACGTCGGCGCGTCAGTCAAGCACCGCATCGTTCTTGCCTCCGTTGCCGATCAGGCGGATCGGCGGTCAGGGGCTTTTCTGCTCGACACGTCACGCGACGGGGCGCGGCGCAGGATGTTGCGGGAACTCCTACGTGCGCACAGCATCGGCGATCCCGCAACCGCCGAGGCTGCCGCGATCATCCTTGTCCATGGCGACTGCGAGGGAGACTTTCTCCTAGCCATGAAGGTCCTCGGAGCGGTGCCGGGCCTAACGCCAGAGGGCTGGCGTCTTGCACGGATCGCAGAGGATCGGTGGCTTCTGGCGAGGGGGCTTCCGCAACGGCACAACACGCAGATCGCCGTCAGGGTGGGACAGGATTGCCAGACCTGACCCACCCGCTCTGCGCCTCGAGCGGATGAGGCTCCTCACTTGTCCAGACGGAACAGCCCGATGCGGGACATGACATCGGCCCGCGTCTGATCCGTCACCTCACGGGCGCGGGCTGTTCCCTGCCGTATCATCTCAATGACCTGAGCCCTGTCCGCTGCATACTCTTTCCTCCGCCTGCGGATCGGCTCCAGCAGCGTCTCCAGCACTTCGAATAGGCGGTCCTTTACCTTCGCATCAGCAAGACCGCCGTCCCGATAACGACGCTTCAGGTCTTCGACAGCCGACTGGTCCTCGTCGAAGGCATCGAGATAGGTGAAGACCACGTTTCCCTCCACCTGGCCCGGATCGCTGGCGCGTAAATGGCCAGGATCTGTGAACATGTGACGCACCGCACTTCTCACGTCATCGGTCGAAGCGCTCAGGCGTATGGCATTACCCAAGGATTTACTCATCTTCGCCTTTCCGTCGATTCCGGGCAATCGCCCCGACTTGGGGATCAAAGGCGTCGCTTCAGGCAACACATCCATGCCGCAAGCCGCGTTGATGCGTCGAACGATCTCGTTGGTCTGCTCGATGATCGGCGCCTGATCAGCGCCGACAGGGACAAGTGTGGCACGGAAGGCCGTGATGTCGGCAGCCTGCGAGGCCGGATAGCAAAGAAAGCCTGCCGGAACATTCCGGGCAAAACCAAGGGTTGCGATCTCATCTTTGATCGTGGGATTCCGCTCGAGTCGCGCGACGGTCACGAAGTTCAGATAGAGAAGGGCAAGTTCCGACAGTGCCGGTAGATGTGATTGCAGGCAGATGGTCGATTTCTCAGGATCGATGCCCACGGCCAGATAGTCCAGCGCGACTTCCAGCACGCTTTCGCGCACTTTGGCGATATCACCCGAATTGTCGGTAAGCGCCTGCAAATCTGCAAGCAACAGATACTGTTCGTGGCCCTCTTGCAATGCGACCCGATTGCGTAGCGATCCGGCATAATGGCCGATATGCAGAGGGCCGGTCGTGCGATCTCCGGTAAGGATGATGGGTTTTTGATTTTTATCACTCATGGTTGGCTTCCTGTGAAGGGAGACCACCGGACAGCAACTTACCTGAGTATTACACGCGGCATGCCAATCCGGCGGCCGCTGTTGCATGTGCAGTTAGGCGGTCCGCTCCTCTTAGGAGCGCCACCACGACGAAAAGGGCATGATCTCAGGTGCACACATGAAAGTCGCGATAATGCGGTTTCCGTAACGGGTCAACTGGACAGAGCGTCAGCGGGCAAGAGTTTATAGGCGGATCACGAAAAGCGTTTGATCTGATCCCCGCAAACTGGACCGTTTGAAGCTGGAGTTTTCCGCTACGCTTCTCCGGCTGGGAGAGGAGCGGAATCGAATGAATGCGAGCAAATTTTCGGACGCGCAGAAGGCGTTCATCATCAAGCAGGGCGAGGACGGGACGCCGGTGGCGGAGATCTGCCGGAAGTCGGGGATCAGCCAGGCGACCTACTTCAGCTGGAAGAAGAAGTATGCCGGTCTGCTGCCGACCGAGATGAAGCGACTGAAGCAGCTGGAAGACGAGAACGCGCGGTTGAAGAAGATCGTGGCGGACCTGACGCTGGACCGAGAGATGCTGCAGGACGTGATCCGGCGAAAGCTTTGAAGCCTGGTCGCATGCGCGAACTGGTTCGCGGGATGTGCAGCGAGTGGGCGGTGTCGATCCGGCAGGCTTGTGGGGCCATCGGATTTGACCGCTCGACGTTCCACTACCAATCCCGCCGCACCGATCAGGCTGCTGTGGCAAAGCGGATCCGGGAGATTTGTGAGACGCGGGTTCGGTATGGTTATCGACGCGTTCATGTCCTGCTAGATCGTGAAGGCTGGGGCATCAACGTCAAGAAAGTCTATCGCATTTACAGAGAGTTGGGCATGCAGCTCAGGCACAAGACACCGAAGCGTCGGGTAAAGGCTAAGCTGCAGGATGACCGTGTCGAGGCCGTCGGACCGAACGAGGTCTGGGCGATGGACTTCGTGCATGACCAACTGGCGACGGGCAAGAAGTTGCGGGTGCTGATCGTTGTCGACACCTTTGTAAATGCTGGATCAAAATTCCCCAGAAGTGCTGGAGCAAAATTCCCCACTTCACGGGTCTGGGCGTCACCCCATGCTGTGTGACAGCGTCTCCATTCTTGGCGGCCGTCCGCGTCGCTTTGGCGGCGGAGGCGGCGTTAACGTTGCGTGGGCGCGCGTGTGTTCCGGGATCAGATCAGCATGGTTTCTGAGGCGGTAGCTTGCCCCCTCGATCTGAACGACCACAGCGTGATGGAGCAAGCGATCCAGCAGCGCGGTTGCCACCACAGGGTCACCGAAGATGTCGCCCCATTCAGCGAAGCCTCGGTTCGACGTCAGGATCATCGCACCTTTTTCGTAACGCGCATTCACCAGCTGGAAGAAGAGATTTGCCCCGCCTGTCGTGATCGGCAGGTAACCGATCTCATCGACGATCAGCAAAGACGCGCGTGAGTAAAAGCGCAGTTTCTCAGCAAGCCGCCCTTCGCGTTCCGCTTTGCCAAGAGCTTCGATCAACTCGACCAAGGTGCTGCGATAGACGCTGCGGCCTGCTTTGACGGCCGCAACGCCAATCGCCGTGGCGAGATGGCTCTTGCCTGTTCCAGGCGGGCCAAGAAGGTGCAGCACCTCTGCGCGTCGGACGAACTCTAATTCCGCCAAGGCCATGATGCGGTTGCGATCCAACGAAGGTTGGAACGAGAAGTCGAAGCTTTCCAGCGTCTTGATCGGCATCAGGCGCGCGGTGCGCAGCGCCACCCCGATGCGTCGTCCCTCCCGCAGCGTCAGCTCCTCGGCGAGCAAGGCGTCGATGGCTTCTATCGCGCTGAGTTCGCCCTTCTCCAGCTTGCGCAGTATGTGGTCCAAGGTCTCCAAGGCACGGGCCATGTGCAAACTGACAAGGCTCTGGCGGATGCGCTCTGTGACAGAACTCATACGCGATCTCCACGAGCTGTAACCGCAAGACGCCTGCCCACCGCTTCGTAAAATGCCAGAGGACGCCGCGTGACAGAGCTGTCCGCAGGTGTGGCGCCATCGAGCAGCAGAATGGGACGTGCCACGGGAACAGCCTTGCGGTGAGTAGGATCAACACGGCGCTGGTTCTTCCCTTCCAGCACAGGATGGCTCGCAATCAACGCACCATCCTCAAATATCCGAACCTCCGTTGGATGGTTCTGAACTTCGACGATGCGCCGTTTTGTTGTGTCAGGGACGCTGTAGAGATTTCCACCAACAGCAACGAGGCCTTCCTTGCTGATACGCCGCTCGACTGTGAGCACAGCGTCATAGGCACGGGCAGGTAGGGGCTGCAGATGCGGCCGTTCTTTTGCGAAGTGCTCCTCCACGACACGCTGTGTCGTTGCGTGCACGCGGCGATTGGCAAGCGTGGTGCGCCATTCCTCGAACTGGGCGTTCAGATCCTCCAAATCTCGGAACTCACGGCCCAGGAAGAAGTCCTGTCGAACATATCGGAACGGGCGTTCCACCTTGCCCTTGGTCTTCGCGCGATAAGGCTGGCAGGCACGGGGCGATGAGCCGTAATGGGCGAGCATGGCGACCAGCGAGGCATTGTAGGTGACGACACCTGCCGCATCTTCGCCAATCACTGCCGTCTTCATCCGGTCGTAGAGAATTTCGCCACAGGCGCCCCCCATCGCGTTGAACGCAGCGATGTGGCAGCGCATCACCGTCTCCAGCGTCTGGTTCGGGCAAAACCGTGCCCAGAGCCAGCGACTGTGCCCCAGAACCATGCTGAACAGCCAGACGCGGCGGATGACCCCACGCTCCGACGTGAAGTCGACCTGGAACTCGGCAAAATCCACCTGCGCTTGCTCGCCAGGGGCCGTCTCAAACCGCTTCTCAAAAACCTGCGGCACGGACGGGCGAATGAGGCGCAGATATTCCGTCAGAGAAGAGTAAGCCCCCGTGTAACCCATCGCCCGAATTTCCCGGTGCAGCCGCCGTGCCGACAGGCCAGGGAATGCCGCCAGACGTTGCAGCAAAAAGTCCTGATAATGCTCCGCCAGCCGCTCCCCTGGCGCGCGGGGGCCATAAATCGGAGCCTCCAAGCCACGCTCGAGATATTTGCGCACAGTCTTCCGGTCCAACCCCGTCTGTCGCGCAATCGCACTGACACCAAGGCCTTGTCGCTTCAGTTCCAAGATCATCACGATCTCCCTAAGTCCAACCACCTGCGCGCCCTTCCCATGGCATCAACAGGGGTCATTCTGCGCCGCAGACCTTCAGGGGGGCATGCCCCCCTGAAGGTCAAAACCAGCGCCAAACTGGGGAAAATTCAGACAGCACTTTTGGGGAGATTACGTCCAGCACTGACACACCTTCTCACGGTATGTCCCAGTTTTGGACGTGCGCTACAGCTACCGAGGCGAGGACGTCGTTGCGACGCTCGACCGGGTCTGCCGAACGGCGGGCTATCCCAAGACGATCCGCGTCGATCAGGGCAGCGAGTTCGTCTCGCGCGACATGGACCTCTGGGCCTACCAGCGCGGTGTCGTGCTCGACTTCTCACGCCCAGGCAAGCCTACCGACAACGCGTTCATCGAAGCCTTCAACGGCAGGTTCCGTGCAGAATGTCTGAACCAGCACTGGTTCCTGACCCTTGCGGATGCGGCCGAAAAGTTGGAGGCTTGGCGCAGATACTACAACGAGGAACGGCCACACGGCGCGATCGGCAACAAGGTCCCGATCATGCTGACGAAGTCAGGGGACGTCACCAGCCCGTCACCCTGAGCGAAGCCGGAAAACTCTGCCTCCGGGCGGTCCAACGTTGGGGATCGGATCACAACCCCAAGGACTCTCGTTATGAATGAGGGACGCCCGGGGGGCAGGTCACGGGGCAGGCCGTTTCATCAGCCCATGACGCGGGCGAGGATCTAAACGCTAGGCTTCCGTCTCCTTCATGTCCACGTCCAGACATGGCACGCGCGCGACATGATGGTCAGTGCTCAAAACGCTGGTCGCGCTCTCTGTCGCGGACGGCCTCCCGCGCACGTTCAGCTTCGATATCTGCGCTTATTGCGACCGCCGCTTGGTCGATGATAGCTCGAACCTGTACGTCACAATCATCGCGCAATTGCAGAAGAGCTGTAAGCCGACGCTCCATGACTGTGGCCCTGCTGCCGGACCAGCTCATTGGGCTGACTCTCTCGATGAAGGCACGGATTACGGTTTCGGAGACTGGAGCAGAAGAAAAAAAGACACGTGCCGTTTCGGTCATTTGAGGGACTTCTTCCATACTTGACTGGTTGAAGGCGAACGGCGGCAAGGTTGCAGACACCTTTTCCCAACGCTCTGGATCATCTCCACACCATGCGATGAGCTTTTCCGGTGGGATCTGGCACATGGGTGAGGGCTCATAGCCATCGTGGAGATCCAGAAAAGCTTCAAACTGTGGCTCGGTCGTCATCCAATCAAGAAACTCAGCGGAATGCAGCTCGGCGATAACCCCCAGAACTTGTCGGAAGTCCGGCCAATACAGACGACGTCTATTCGACCGATTGGCAACCGCCGCAAGGATCGCCTTGGCACGCGTCCCGTCATCACCTTCAAGGCAGCGACGTGCAACGCGGGCTACCTCATATTCCCTGTTGGTATTCGTCTCGCCAGTTTCAACAAGAGAAATGACCGCTCCGGTGGCGGCATCTGCCAAACTAACTGACCAAGCGATGCCTTCATCATCCATTGCAAGATGGTTCAGCGCGTTCATCGCCGAGGTCAGTCCATCGGGGCGAGCACTCAGAACCCTCAGGAGCGAGGCTTTGAAATCGTCCGGGAAACTCCGATCCCTCTCCCACAATAGACGTGACAGATAGAACGTTTCGCATGATGGATCGCCGGCGAGACCCAGCACTTCCTCGAGCTGCGCCTGCGACATTTCTCTATTTGGCAACAACATGCCAAAGACATTGCGAACCGCAGGAAGCGTGAGCGCATCTCGCCGAAGCTTATCGGCGACGACGGGATCCTTTGGATCAATCTCGTGCAAGAACGTTGCCAAAACGCCTGGCTGCTTGGCCGCATCTCCGAGGCCGGAGTATTCCTCACAGAGTATCTCCCAGACGGCCTTCCAGTCATGGGCACCCTGAGCAATACCATATCCGATATGGTAAACGGTTCCGGGTGAACTCAGAAGTTCCGGTGCGAACTTTTTCAAAGTGTCGATATCGACACCCAGTTCCCTGCCGATATCGACAAGCCGGCTTTCCTTCTCGGCCCTAGCTCTGGCGTGGTCATCATGATCGTAATCGAGATCATGTTTTGCGGCGCGGGCCAATTCCTGGCGCACTTTACCGGGAAGATCGCTTGGCTCCATTGCGGTGATCAGCTCAGTAAGGGCTTCTACATCCTCTTGAGGGAATGCCTCCCTCCGGCGACGGCTCAGACTGATGAACGCTATGAGGGCTGCCCGACCTTCGTGGAACTCCTTCGCCTCATGGAGACGTTTCACCCCGGCAACAACAGCGGGGCGCAACGAGGGAACCCTTCGCCAGATGTCCCCTGCGCGCGATGCGAGGACAGCACGCAGCATGTCTCTAATGGAGGGATGACCGTTCAGAGCCGAGCCGACTGCCAGGTCATACCAAGATGCATACCACTCTATGGCCTCATCGTTCTTCGGCCACCACCCATACGGCTCCGGAAGCGCGTCGTCATGAAGGAAGCCGTGCGACGAAAAATGCTCGGTAATCAGGGCTGATCTGACCATCTCGACACCTATCTTCCGGACCGTTTCGTCAGGATGGTTCAGATGTGCATTTGCGACCGCTTGACGGACCTCAGTCTTGGCTTTTGTCCCGGAGAGACGGAGTTGAAACAGCGCCGCAAGTGCATTCTCGGCGTTCTTCTTGGCTTCGGGAAAGGCACGGATGATCGCGACGAGTTTATCACAGACCGGAGCGAAAAAGGCCTCGTCACGAGCGATCCGCATAAGAATACGCGTGACTGGATCTGCTCTGAAGGAATCCCATGACCGTGGAGAACCGGCCGAGATCAAGGCATCAACGATGCCAAGAGTATGATGAGGGACAAGATGGCCGACAATGTCCAGCAGATCCAACGAGGCCGCTGCCCCCGCAAGCGGGCCCCCGTCCTTCGTCCAATCCTCGACAATTCGAATGGCTTCGTCTGCATCATGCAGATACGAGAGCCGTCTCGCGAAGGAGCGGCGAAGACGCTTCGATGACGCAAATGCATCAAGAAGATCCGTTCGAGGGATCGATGCCAAGCTCTCTTTGGCCAAGCGATTTGCAAGCGCATGAGGCAAGATTGCTCGCCATCGACCACGAGCTTGCGCAAGGCCGCGCTTCTTCAAGACCGCGACCTGCCGAAAAAGGGAGCTCCGCGCGACATTGATCAGTCGGGCTAGAAGTGCCAATTCGTCCGGCTTCTCTACCCCTTCGACGTCGAAGGAATAGACCAAGGACAAAACCCCTGCCGACTCCTCCAGGAGCGGATCGATCTTTCCACGCTGCCAAAACAGCCGGTTGAAGAGTTGCGTATCCTCGAATGAGGAAAGTGAGCCGGTCATCGGCATCGCTGCCGCCAGAGCCAATCCTAGCCTGGCATTACCCTGCGCAAGATCAGCCAGACGCAAAGCATCAACGTCGCTGAGAGATGGATGCCTTCGTCGCAGCAATGAACGCAGGATTTCACTACCCTCTGTGTCGATCCGAACGACATCGGTCTCCGTGGGCCTGTCCAGCTGAACGTCATACTCAATGGTAATGAGCCTGACCGACCCGCTCTTTCTGCTCAATTCCTCCGCCAGTGCGGTGTGAGCCTCGGGTGGGCAATTGTCCACGATCAAGACATGTGGCTTACCGAACTCGACCAGTTGCCGAAGCATTTCCTTGGGGCTCGGATCCGGATCGTCGCCGAAGTCGGCATAGAGTGCGAATGAACGTGACAAAGGCGACTCGACAGGCCAGTCTTCAAAGAGTGCTTGCGCAATGCGGCTCTTCCCGACCCCAGAAAGGCCGGCAATTCTCAGGGCCTTTCTGCCATCTTTGATGAGCGTGCGCATGGCCTTGAGAGCGTCAGGCATGTTTCGGACTTCGGTGCCATCCGGAAATCGGAAGACCAGACCATCTCCACATATCAATTCATCGTCGTGGCCATGGGGCGTGGATGACCAGCGCCCATATGATTTCCAACCGCGCAAGGTCGGCAAATCAAGACGCTCTCGCAACCATGCGGCGACCGATGGGTGCGCACTGACCCATCGCGCGACCGCATTCTGGTCTATGTAACCGACATGAAGCCTGTCTGCATTCGGATCATCAGCAATGGCCTGCCGCATTGCAGACTCTCTTTCGGCGATCATCGTTCCTTTCGCACAGTTCGCAGAAGCGCTGACGATCAAATAGGATCCTGCGTTCGCTGCTAGGACGGAAAGCAACGTCCGCACGCGTCCATTTGGCCGCATTTCCGAACTGATCTTTGGACCTCGCAAATCCTCTTTCTTGACTTGGATGCCGACATGTCGCCGCTGAAGAGCACCCATTGCGATGAACGGACCTATCGCTTCGACGACCACATCCAAGCCGCCATCTGGGGTCGTCTGGCTCCCACCCCAATGGACTTCGTTGCGATGCCCACCCTGTCGCTCCCGCACAGCCTCGCACAGGCGCGCAACCAACTCGCGAAAGTCACCGTCCGAAAGATCGGCAAGCCTGCGCGGTGGGACATCAAAGTGATGCATGGTCCGTCAAACTCTGATTACCAATTTCAAAATGTTGTGTCGGGTAGTCGCCGAGCTCATGATATTTGCGGACCATCAGGAATGTGCAATACCCTCGGTTGGAACAGATCTGGAACGAGCTTTGTCCCACTAAACCCCACCGACTGAAGGGCAATTCTCCATCGAGCTTGCAGGCTGGCATGATAAGGTGCCATCCGAGAACGGCGGCTTTGGGCCGATTCTTCACTGTGGCCCCCTTGCTGCGGGAGGTTGCGCTGCCAGCGGGTTCGTTTATCCTGTGATCCATGGAGTTGATTTACCCGATAAATTTCATCGGCCACGAAGAGTGGATTAAGAGCGGATATGCATTCGATCTGGCTGGAGGCGACGTCATTACGCGGGACGGCGAAGTTCTTGGGACTTGGCGGGTTGTCGACTACGATCCCAAAGCTGAAGACGAGAGTGGGCGCTATGAGTTTGTCGTGGAAGGACAGGAGGTCGTGATGTTCGCGGAGGAGTTTGCATTTCTTGACTATCGGACGAGTCGGGGCCTTGCGTTGGCAACGCTCACTCGAGCGATCAAAGAATGGCACGAAGCTCAGTCCGCCTAGCTCCCCAGAATTGAAGACCCGCCGAGTAAGGGCGTGCGCTGAGTGCCGCCAACGTCTGCTATGGTGCCGGTGGGCTAAGCATCGGCCCTTGCAGTGAACGGGCGCTCTGGGCAGAGCGCACCGCCGCGCCCCAGCAGGAAGGAGCCCAGCCTCCTGCAAGTGCAAGCGTCCGCTTCGTCCCCAGAGCAGACTATCCGGACGCGAATCGAAGAAGAGGTCTGGCCGATGCAGCGCAGTCGGTCCGGCGGAACGCCGAGCCTGCCGGCAATCCAAAGGCAATACGAGAAACAAGTAAAGAACCCAGAGGAGGCAACGGATTGAGTTTCGAACCGGACTGCGCCTCTTGGAGCCTTCAGTTCGTCCATGACATGGGATCAAACTTCTCGACTGGCGCACAGTAAGCGTCACTTGGGACGAGACCTTGGGATTTGAGGCTTTCGCTAGCGGCCAAGCATCCCTCTTTCGGATACATGCCTGCTGTAACCGCAACCCATCCGTTCAGAGACTGAACGAGGCTCGTTCGATTGGCAAAACCCATACGTGCCAACGTTCCTTCAAGCTGCGAAACAATAGGCGTAGCTTCTTCATAGCTCTGACGCGAGGCAACCACGAGCAGATGTGCTCCAGCGAACGGACTGCGTGCCAAACCAGAGTTGGGGTCCGCATTTGCATCCCTGACAGCGTATATGAACCTGAACAGTCCATCATCCGAGCTAAGGTCGACCGGGATGCCGCGCTCGCGGGCGATGAAGAGCGCCTGTCGGACAGCAGCCTCGGTTGAGGATCCCCACACACCATCAGCCACACCTGTAAGAAGGCCCGCTTCAATTAGTGCAGATTGGAACCCCTCAGCATCCACACCGAGGAGCTGCGAAAACCTTTCCTTGACGGCATTAAGGTCAGTATCAAGGTCGCTTGCGGCTTCCGTCCCAGACTGCACTCCAAACTTGCATCCGTCTCCACCATCGACGTTGAGGCATGATGCACCAGAAATCTGCGCAGCGGACAATTGTTGGCCATCACGAGCGAGCAAAGTCGAAAATGGCTGTGTGGTTGTGTCGATTTGGACAGAAAGTCCGTTTGCGTAGCCAGCTTTAAGGCCACTTGCGTCTGCGCACTCGAACGTCAGCGTCGTACGTTCACAGCTACCATCGATGCAGATTTCTACCTCTGGCCCGACAACTCCGCTATCAGCAGCATTCCAACAACCTCCAAAAGCTGCGGAACCAAACAGAAGGGCAAGGACAGAGGACAGTGCGGCAAGTTTCATGTGTTCAATCCGTTAATGTGGCTTCCCTAACCCGGGAAGAAGACCAAAGTGTGTTTCGAGTGATCACCGCGGGCGTAGTGCCAGGGCTTCCCGAAATGCCTCTGCTGGAACCTTGATGACCACGCTTCCGCCCGATCCCACGAGCTTTGCTTCAAAGCCATTCTGTGCCGCTCGATGGAACTGATCAGCCGTCAGTTGGATCATGCCCTGTTCCTGGAGGGTGCAACCGCCTCCACAGCCGAGGACATTCCCGGCACCCCGGAGATATGGCAGCTGAACCCCGAAGGAGTACGCGGAATGGAAGAACGCCCAACCCATGCCAGTAGCAATCTGATTGACGTAGATGCCATATCTGTTCTCTCCGCCCTTGGTAGCAACGAATGCCTGCCCCCAGACGCTTACAAGCAGGTTCTGATAAACGGGATAACGCTTCGAAGCTCCGGCGCTTACACCGGTATGAACATCGGTCATGGTTTGAGGTTCATTCACACAAGCGACCAACAACGCAGCCACCGCAAATGACATTACGGATTTTTTAAGAAATTGCATGGAGATCTCAGACACTTCCTTCAATCGAGAAAGAATAGGCCCACAAACGAAGACAAGAATATGCAGATTCTATGGTCTTACTTGGATGCATTTGAGTTGAGCAGACCTTGCTGAACGCACCGTTCTGACAGTCGGAAGAGATGCTTTGAGCGGTGGCGCGGTCTGTGGATCGCGACGCACTAACGAGCATCGCTCAAAGTGGGTCAAGATTATGAATGTAGCGCGGATCGGTTTCTCTGCGGCATGGCGAATTGAAGCGCCCCCTTCCGGGCAATGTTGTGGCAGAGGGGAGGGCACAAAGAGCACACTCATCTCTTGATCACATCGATTTATCCTAGTCTTGTTGTCCCTCAAACACCTCCAGCACTTCCTTTGGTGTTCTCACCAGCGCCCTTGGCCTCCGCTCATTACCGCTGTCGGTCGACCCATAGCGTCGCCAGTCATGGGTTCGAACTTCATGCCACAGCATCTCAATCTGCCCTGCGCGCGTTCGGGCCTCCTGGAGTTCATCGTCATCAAGCGGTGAGAACCGCGTTCGGATCTGCTCTTCACGGAACTGCTCGGCGATGTGGCCATAGGTGTCTGCGACTGTCCGGATGTCGGCATGTCCAAGCTGACGGGCCACGACCTCGATTGGCACACCCTGACGAATGAGGTCACTGGCATAGGTGTGGCGAAGCCCATGGAATACGAAATCCGCCGGAAGCCCTGCTTCACGCACGGCGCGGCGAAACAAATTTGCATGCTGACGTTGCCAGACCTTGCCCTTGTCCGACCGGAAGACGTGATCCTTGGGGCCTTTGCCCTCAATCATTCTAAGGAAGAAGGCCATGCCTTCATCGGGGAGGAAGACAAACCGGGCGGGGCTCCGCTTGAAGGCGCCAATCCGGATACCGAAGATCTGGTGACCAACATCTTCCACCCGAAGATTTGCGAGTTCGCCGACGCGGCAACCGGTATAGAGACCTCCAAGCACCAAGTTGCGCAGTGCTGGCGTGCATTTGGCTAGCAGGGCACGACACTCGTCGCGGTTCAGGAAGAGCAGTCTCGGCGTGTGCACAACAGAGATACGCTTCAGGCAGCGGATCGGACGGTCGGTCTCTATCTTCCCTGCGTCCCATGCGTGGGAAAAGGCGACTTTCAGGATGCCGACGATAGAGTTGTAGGTGCGCTTTCTTCGACGCAGTTCATCTGCTGTCAGATCATCCCGATCCACAGGGGCAAGACGCTTCGAAAAGCCATGATGTGGTGGCGTTCGAATGATCTGGAGGGCGATGGCTTGAAGGTGCTGAGCTGTGAACTGCCCCAGCGGGACATGGGTGACGCCATGGCTGAGGTGATGATTGCTCAAGGTGATCATGTTGTAGTGACCACCCTTCGAGCGCGCGATCTTCGACCAAGCGCTGTAGTCATGAAGGGCGTGACCGACGGTGTAAGTTGACCCGAGGGGAGAAAAGCACAGCGCATCGGTTCGGCCTCTTGGAGCTTCCTTAGCAACCTCCCCTCTTGCCGCGCAGGCTTCAAACCACTCAAAAGCGGCCTCCACCGCGTCGGTGAAGGCGAGGCATCCGCGGCCCAGATCAAGGGCAGGTCCAAGGCATCTCTGAACATACCGCCGATCTTGCGTGAGAATACGGGCGGTCCAATTGCAGTGGCGAGCATCCGGGCGATGGATGCCGATGTGGCGTCCAACTAGAAGGTGATGCCAGTATGGAGCATCGCGCTCTTCAAGCCGAGCAATCTGTTTGGGCGTCTGAAACGGACAGTTGGCAACCCTGTCTTGTGGGCCAGCGTGTCTCGCTTGAAGCAACTGTGACATTGGAACCTTCTCTGTGATCGGACTGAATCACAGAAGGCTACCGCGTTTGAGGCTAGCCGACGGGTCCGATCTAGCCGCGCCAAGGGATCATGTGAATGCCGAGCTTGGTCAGCCCATAGGTGAGTACCGCAGGGATAAGGTACCAGTACGATTCCATGGCGAGGTAGGCAAAGACAGCGGCGACAACCAAGCCGGTCATGGCAAAGCCCTTTCGCACACGGACACTCAGCCACATGTCAACCTCCTTCCAGTCCAATCGCGCGAGAAGATCGCAGCTAGCCACGAATGTTGTCACTCCAAACTGGCAAAACTGCGCCCAAAATGACGAACCTGACGAATGTGCAGGACGAATCCCACACTGCATCCCGTTTCTTCGCGCTAAACGGCTCCACCGTTTGCCCAACACAGCCGACGCATCCTCCGCTAAGGTGGTTCCTTCATCAAAAGGGGGAGTGAACTGACTCCCTTTTCGACTGGACACTCGGGAATAGCATGGAGGCTTCGGCTCCATTCAGCGGAGCAGAGAAATGTGTCTGAGCTAATGATCACCAGCGATCACGAGCGTCGTTCGTGGCTGAAACGACTCGGGTGGACCACTTGAACCTAATCGAGCGCCTGGATGGTCGGACAAAGCCGCAGCGGCGCTACCAAAAGGCGCAAGTCGCGACAGCAACGCCTTTGTTCACCGCCCTTGTTTCGTCGCGTCCAACCTACGGTTAGCGGAAAATGACTGGGATACTGAACGTACGATTGCGATCAGCAGCGTTGGCGGCGGTCAATCACAAGCCGGTCGATCCGATCACGCAGGCCGCTATCTGCCTCTGGCGCAAATCAGTTGCCGGAAATGCAGATTGCAGCCAAGCTTTCCGCCATGTTCCGCTGGCTGATCTTTGTTTCTTTGCTGTTCTTGTCGGCTCAGGCCCAAGCTGAGGGCCGGGTAGCGTTTGTCGTTGGCAACTCCACCTATGAAAATACGGCACCCCTTGCCAATCCGGTGAATGATGCCCGTCTTGTAGCGCGCTCGCTTGAGACCATTGGCTTCGAGGTGACGACGCATCTCGATCTCTCTCGTGCTGCCTTTGGAACCGCATTCTCGGATTTTCTGGCGAAGACCGAGGGAGCCGATGTGGCGATCTTCTATTTCGCGGGGCACGGCATGCAGCTAGACGGCGAGAATTACCTCCTTCCGACCGACGCGTCGCTCCGCTCTGAGTTTGATGTCCTCTCCGAAAGCGTTTCACTGGCTACAGTGTCGGAAGCGATGCGGCGTAGGGCTAAGTCCGTACTGATTTTCGTTGATGCCTGCAGAAACAACCCCCTAGCCGAGACGTTCTACGCCCAGAACTTCTCCGAAACGCGATCTTTGACATCGCGCGGGTTAGCCCCAGTAGCCTCTGGGGCGGTGGGCTCGATGATTATGTTCGCAGCCTCACCCGGGGAAGTCGCCTATGACGGGATAGGATCAAACTCGCCCTTCGCTCTCGCGCTCGCCCGCCATTTGCCCACACCCAATACCGAAATCCTGACCCTCACAAAACGCGTTACCGCTGATGTGCGAGCACTGACGCAGGATCG
>Ga0075157_10000550_pt1 | contig 29194 bp, 25 predicted proteins | sample JI81BgreenDNA_FD_70967 | JGI IMG/M metagenome (GOLD analysis project Ga0075157, IMG submission 70967) | Wastewater effluent complex algal communities from Wisconsin, to seasonally profile nutrient transformation and Carbon sequestration -... | ecosystem: Engineered > WWTP > Effluent > Algae...
CACGTCGCCAAACAGAGCGGCTTGCACGGCATGCTCTTCAGCGATAAAACCGTGGAAGGCGTAAGCAGGCTGCAGAACCTGGAAGAATTGCTCAACGCCATCAAGGAATTTGTGGAGAACGACGAGGTAATTGAAGGCGAAGAGTTGGCAGGTGATAAAAGCCTCGGTACTTTCCTGCAAAACGTATCGCTGCTCACCGATGCCGACAAAGATGCCGACGACGAAAATGCCGACAAAGTGGTGTTGATGACCGTGCACCAGGCCAAAGGCTTGGAATTCAAGCAGGTGTACATCGTGGGCATGGAAGAAAACCTCTTTCCCTCGCAGATGTCGCTCAACAGCCGCAACGATTTGGAAGAAGAGCGCCGCCTGTTTTATGTGGCCATTACCCGGGCCGAAGAAAGCCTGGTGATCAGCTACGCCCTCACCCGTTTCAGGCACGGCAGTTTGTTCAATTGCGAACCCAGTCGGTTCATCCAGGAAATGGACCCCACCACACTCGAAATTGTAGGTGCCCGCCAGCCGTCGTACGACTTTAACGCCCAGCAAGAGCGCAGCAGCTGGAACCAGGGCTGGAGCGGCATGGACAACCAACCTACCCGCACCGTGGCCATTCGCAAACCGCAACCTACCCCCTTGGCACAACAGCAGCAGGCCACCCGTTTGACGGCCGATGAAGACTTTGTGCCCGACAATCCCGCTTCACTCCAAGTGGGCATGAAAGTAGAACACCAGCGCTTTGGCATTGGTGAAGTGGTGACCCTCGAAGGTGCCGCCCCCGACACCAAGGCAACCATTTTGTTTCAGGGACTCGGACAGAAGCAGATTTTGTTGAAATTTGCCAAAATCAAAATAATCTCCTAAGCTTACTGCATGGCTTTAGCATACAATACCGACCACGAACAACTCGTGATATCGGAATACGGGCGCAACGTACAACGCATGGCCCGCCACCTGCACAGCATCACCGAACGCAACGAACGCAACCGGGCGGCCCAGCAAGTCATCGACGTGATGGCCATGCTGAATCCAACGAACCGCGACGCTGCCGACTACAAGCAAAAGCTGTGGGACCACCTTTTTCAGATTGCCGGCAAAGAGCTCGATGTAGACAGTCCCTTCCCCAAGCCCGACAAAGAAGTGGTGTTTCACCAAAACCGTCGGCCGGGTTACCCCAACCAGGACATCAAAATTCGCCACTACGGTAAAATCATCGAACGCATGATCGACGAAGCCGTGGCCATGGAAGAAGGTCCCGAGCGCCAGAGTTTGTGCGAATACATTGCCAACTTCATGAAAATGAGCTACCGCAATTGGAACAAGGTGGTGATCAACGACGAGGACATTTTCCAGGATTTGCGCAAATTGTCGCGCGGGCACATCAATTTGTCGACCGAAAGCACCGTTTTGGAAACCAATTACGGCGGCCACAGCGACAAGCCCGCGAACAACCCCAACCGCAAGAATTTCAAGAACAAGAACCGCTTTAACCGCAATAAAAAGAACCCCCGCTGATGTCACAGCTCGATTCCTTCGAAGTCATAGGCTCGCAGCGCCTGCACGGTGAAATCACCCCGCAAGGCGCCAAAAACGAAGCCCTTCAAATCATTTCTGCCGTATTGCTCACCGCAGAACCCGTTACCATCCACAACATTCCCAACATCCTCGATGTAAACAACCTCATCAAATTGTTGGGCGAGATGGGCGTGGAAGTGTTGGCTTTGGGCGAAGGCAGTTATCGTTTTAAGGCGGCCAACATCAACCTCGATTATTTGGGATCGCCCGAGTTCCGTTCGCGCGGGGCCGGTTTGCGCGGTTCAATCATGATTTTGGGTCCACTTTTGGCCCGTTTTGGCAAAGGATTTATTCCCAAGCCCGGTGGCGATAAAATCGGTCGCCGCCGTTTAGACACGCACTTTTTGGGTTTCCAGAAGTTGGGCGCACGCTTTGAGTACGATGCCAAGGAAGACTTTTTCCGTGTGTATGGCGAAAACCTCAAAGGCACGCACATCCTGCTCGACGAGGCTTCGGTTACCGGCACCGCCAACGTGCTCATGGCTGCTTCGATGGCCGAAGGCACCACCACCATTTACAATGCGGCTTGTGAGCCTTACATCCAGCAGTTGTGCCGCATGATAAACCGCATGGGCGGCAAGATCGATGCCAACAGCATTGGCTCCAACCTCCTGCGCATTGAAGGCGTAAAAGAACTAGGCGGAACGGAGCACACCATGCTGCCCGACATGATTGAAGTGGGCAGTTTTATTGGGTTGGCGGCCATGACCAAGGGCGACATTACCATCAAAAATGCCGGCATCGAGCATTTGGGGGTTATTCCGGGCGTTTTCCAGCGTTTGGGAATCCACATGGAATTCCGTGGCGACGATATTTACGTTCCCGAGCAAGACAGCTATACCATCGATACTTTTATCGACGGCTCCATCCTTACCATTGCCGATGCTCCCTGGCCGGGCCTCACCCCCGATTTGCTGAGCATTGTGCTGGTGGTTGCTACCCAGGCCAAAGGATCGGTATTGGTACACCAGAAGATGTTCGAAAGCCGCTTATTTTTCGTCGATAAGCTCATCGATATGGGTGCACAAATCATCCTCTGCGATCCGCACCGCGCCACGGTCATTGGCCTCGACCGCCGTTACCCCTTGCGTGCCATCCGCATGACTTCGCCCGATATCCGTGCCGGTGTTGCCCTGCTGATTGCTGCCCTCTCGGCCGAAGGCACCAGCATCATCGACAATGTAAACCAGATCGACCGCGGTTACCAGAACATCGAAGCCCGTTTAAAGGCTTTGGGCGCTCAAATACGCCGCGTTTGATGAGGTAGATGAACTTGATATTCCAATCTGGAATAGCAAGTTCCCGAAAAACCACCTCTTGATATTCCAATCTGGAATATCAAGCGCCTTCATCTGATCGAAAGCCAATGCGCGGACGAGGGCGCTTTTTGTCTTCTACAAACCTTCTGAGGTATTCGAAGACTTGTCCGACCTGGACATCTTGTTGATTCATGCGCCTTTCAATCTCCTCCATCTTTAAAAGAATGTCTCTGTGCGTAAGCAATATCTCCCGCACCTTGCTGTAGGCCCGCATGATTTGGATGTTTACTTTGATGGCTCTGTCACTGTTGAGTACGCCCGAAAGCATGGCCACACCTTGCTCAGTAAAAACACGTGGAAGCCGCCTCGTACCGCCCCACTCCTCTTGTTCAATTTAGGGCTTTAGCAATTCCCACTCTTCCTGGGTTAACTCAAACATAAAATCGTCGGGAAAGCGCATAATGTTCCGCGCCATTGCTTTGTTCAAATTGCCGGTGGTTACTTCATACAAAGCCGCTAAATCCTTGTCGAGCATCACCTTTTTGCCCCGCACTTCATAAATGCGCGCAATGATGGTACCGATGGGGGCCTGTAGTTTTTGGTCTTCCATAAAGACAAACATTTACGTTGTCATTCAATGGGCTGGGCATGACAAAAACAGGCGCTTTGCTCCTCTCTCATTCGAAAATAAATGCCGTTCAACAAGCTTCCAAGCGAGTGAAAACTTATGAGTGAAACACAAAAAAAACACAGACCGTTAAGAGGTCTACTGATTTTTTGAAACGCGGATGCTTTCGTGCCGTATAAGCGCTATCTTTGCGCCCAAATTCGATACAACAAATGTCTGGTAAGCACACCTTTACAATGATTAAACCCGACGCAGTAAGCGCGGGCAACATCGGCAACATCCTCGCCATGATCAACAATGCCGGTTTCCGCATTGTAGCCATGAAATACACCAAGCTGAGCGCTGAACAGGCCGGCAAATTTTACGAAGTGCATGCTGCTCGTCCGTTCTACGGCGAATTGGTTGAGTTCATGAGCTCAGGTCCCATCGTTGCTGCCATCCTCGAAAAGGACAATGCCGTAGCTGATTTCCGTACCCTCATCGGCGCAACCAATCCGGAACAGGCAGCCGAAGGCACCATCCGCAAGCTGTATGCGAAAAATGTTGGCGAAAACGCCGTGCATGGTAGCGACAGCGACGAGAATGCCGCCATCGAAGGCAATTTCTTCTTCAGCGGACTCGAGCGCTTCTAATACAAGTAATCTGTTTACTTCAACCCGGATGGCCACTGGCATCCGGGTTTTTTATTATCCTTGTTCCATGAATTGGGAAGCATTTTGGGATGCCCGCGCACAGGCAGCCGATCCGAATACGCAAGTAGGGCGGCTGTCGAAGGTTGCACCCGAACAGCTGAATGACCGCATTGCGCAGCACATCGGGCAACAACTCGACTTGCAGCCAACCGACCGTTTATTGGATGTATGTTGTGGAAATGGCGTTTTGACCGCTTTGCTTGCCAAGCATTGCCAGCAAGTAGTTGGTGCCGATGTATCAGAAAAGCTCATTGCGCAAGCCAAAAAACATCACGCGGCCACAAACCTGCATTTTGTAAAAGCCAACGCCCTTCAACTGAGCGGACTAGGGGGGCAATTCAGCAAAATCAACCTCTATTTTTCCTTTCAGTATTTTGAGGACTACGATACGGGACTGCGGGTTTTGGCAGAAATGGAAAGTCTTTTGGCCCCTGGTGGCCGTATTTTTATTGGCGATACCCCCGATGCCCGTCGCTGGTTTGCTTACTACAACCACCCCGTGAAATGGCTGCGATACGTTTACCAAAAATGGAAGGGCACAGAGCCCATGGGCAAGTTCTGGCATCCGCATGCCTTTCAAAAAATGGCCGAAGAGCTGGGCTTATCGGTTGAAATACTGCCCGAGCCAAGCGATTTACCCTATGCCTGGTATCGGTTCGATGCCTTATTTACCAAAAAGCTTGCTTAATATTGTGGCGAGAACCAGCTTTTTAGCTTGAAGAATCCTTTTCTCCTACGTGCGTGCATACTGCTCATGCTTGGTTTTACCTCGGCATCAACCAGCATTTTGGCTCCTCACGAAGAAATCGTTCTGCCCTTTTCAACCATGGAAGCCGTGCTACTCGATGCGGAGGTTGCCGATAAAATGGCAACCACAGATAGCCTCGGACGAAAAGGCATTTACCTCATCCCCGACCGGAACATGAGCTGGAGCGGCTTTAAACGACCAAACCCTGATACCTTGAGCTTGTACAGTTTTTACCCCGAAGAAATTTGGTGGTACCGTGTTAGGCATTGGCTCGAAATCACTGAATTGCGCGAGAAAAACAATGAGCTGAGCCTCAGCTTGCGGAGCCGCCAGCCAGGTGAACCGGTAAAGCCCGACTACCTGCTGCGTTTGCGCTTCCGCCGCGAGGCCGATAGTCTGGTGCTGCTGAGCAAAAAGCTTTATCCCATCGATTGATCAAGCCGCAACCGTCACCCGCGGCAAGGGGATGCCCGCGAAGACCAAGGTACCGCGTCCTGGTTTGCTGTTGACTTCCAAATCGCCATTCAACAGGCCAACCCGCGTATACAAATTCTCCCAGCCCATGCCCTTCGATTGTTTTATCAGACCGGTATCGAATCCCTTTCCGTTATCAGCGATAGATACAAGCAACTCTTCGCCATCCTCCTGAATATCCACCACGATGCGACTGGCCTCGGCATGTTTCACCATGTTGTGTAAGACCTCTTGAACAATCCGATAAATGGCCGTTTGTGCTGCGGCGTCGAAGCGCGAGAATTCGGCTTCCATGTGCACCTCCAATTCGAGTTTGCCAGGAGCTTGCACCTTATCAAACAGCTGCTGCAAGGCGGCTGACAGTCCGCTGCTGGCCAACGACATGGGCATGAGGTTGTGTGAGATGCCGCGAACTTCCAATACTGTTTCCTCGAGTAGCTGCTGCGCTTTTTGAAAGGCGGATGCATCACCCCCTGCCGCCAAACCGAGTTGCAGTTTGGCTGCAGCCAACAGTTGACCCAAACCATCGTGCAGCTCGCGCGCCAGCCTGCTCCGTTCCTTTTCCTCCCCTTGAAGCACCAACCTGAAGCGTTGTTTTTCGAGCTCCTGCTCGCGAGCGGCCAAACGTTTTTGCTGTTTGAGGTACATGGCTGTGTAAAGCAACGACAAGAGCAAAACCACAATGGCTGCACCAAAAAGCAGGTAATTTCTGTTCTGACGGGCCTGTAGCAAAGCCAATTGCTGCTGAGCCGACTGTTCCTTCAGGCGTTGGTTTTCTTCTTCACGGCGTGCCAATTCGTATTTCTTTTCCAGGTCGAGGATTCGGGCGTTGTTGCGCTCGTTGAACAGGCTGTCGTGCATCACCCGGTGCTTTGCCTCCCAATCCCAGGCGGCTTTGTAATTACCCATGGCGGCATATGCCTGAGCTCCCACTTTGTACGCATGCCGAACCAAGTCGGGAATGCCCACTTTTTGGGCAATACGCACCAACTCGGCGGCAATTTGGGTGGCTTTAAGGTGGTTGCCGGCCGCATGCTGCACTTCCAACTGATTGGCCAGGTTTTGGCCCAGCCCGTTGCTGTCGGCACGCATCAACCGCCAGCGATAAGCTTCATCGAGCAAACGCAAGGCTTCCTTAAAATCGGATCGGTAGAAGTAAATTCCTGAAATGTGTTCGAGGGTATAGGGCAAACCAATGGAATCGTTGAATTTTTTCACCAGTCGCAGCGACCATTGGTAATGCTCCATGGCCTTGTCCAAATCGCCTTTCATCTCGTACAATACCCCCAGGTTGTTCACCAATTCGGCCAGGTGTTCTTCGTGACCGATTTGTAACATCAGCGCCTTGCCCTCTTCCATCCACTTGAGCCCTTGATCCAAATCGCGGCGCTTACTGATGTAACCCATGCCGCTGAGCGTGCGGGCCATGTTGAGGGTGTCTTTGAGTTGGCTGTACAGTTGGTAACACTGCTGCTGATAGCCCATGGCCGCTTCGTACTGGCCGCTGTACTGACTCACCAGCGCTTGCAAGCGGCGTAAATCAACCTCCTCGCGCAGCCATTTGCCCTTGGGCAAAGCCGAATCGGCCTTGGCCACCAAGGTAGCAGCTCGCGATAAATCCGATACAAACTGGTCATACGGAATGGCCACCAGGGACTTGATATAGGCACGTGGATTTTTAGTGGCCGACACTTGCAGCAAGCTGTCGGGATTGGCACTTGCACCCAAGGCGCAAAGCAGGAGCATCCAAAAACAAAACGTTCTCATAGGCAAATATTCAGTCCAAAAATAAACCTTTGGGCAAAATAAAAGCCCCGATTCCTCGGGGCTTTAAATCACTGTTTTACAACTTTAAACGTTCCAAATCGTCCGTCGTGCTGCACCACCAGCTGATAGATGCCGGCAGGCAATTGCTCGAGCGGTATACGCAAGGTGGTGGCTTCTTCCGAAAGCCCTTCCCACACTAGAGCTCCGGTGATGCCGAACAGGCGAACACGCGCTTGAGCTGGCAAATCCTGCACAAAGACTTCGTTGGCAGCCGGGTTGGGATAAACTTTCAAGCTCCCCAATCCATTTTCAGCCACCGATACCGTAGAACTGAAATTGACACAGAGGGTATCATTGGCTTGGTTTGGATCAGCTGCACTGGCATTGGCGAAGGCGCACAGCTGGAATGCTCCACCCGATGCAGGAACAAAATCGGGGTTGATGCGCACTTCGAGGCTATCGCCTGGCTGCAGATTGAGCGTCACCTCGTTGCCGGCTGCCACTGGCAGGGAATTTACCCGATAGCGGAAACGTACCACTTGTTGCAAGGGCGCAGCACCCACATTGCGTACCATCACCCGCACTTCTGCAGCTTGATTTTGGATACTTGCGGGAGCCGGACTAATGATGCGGGTAATAGCCAAATCGGGTGTTAGGATGGTGATGTTAAAGGTATCACGAACGATACAGTTGCCGTCGGTATAGGCCAAAACGTAAGCGCCACTGGCTGTAGGAACAAATTGTGCGCGGGCATTAGAATCCAAACGTGCGCCGGAGCTGAGCTGAATCCAGGCATAATCACCCGGATCGAGCCTCAAGTCGGTGTTAAAATCGCCAATGGTTGAGGGTGCTGCCGTTTCGGATGTGCGCCAACCCGAAGCATTGCGGGTAGCCACGCCTATGCGCTGAACACTGGCGCGGTTAGCAGCATTTAACGTACCGCTGAAGTCGAAAACATTCACACCCGAAGCCTGGGTAAATACATGTCCGTTCAACGATACCGCATCAAGAACCTCTTGCGAAGCATCTTCAGCCAACCACAAACCAACCGCATTCGAACTGTTGAAGGGCGAGGCGCCACCAGCAGTTCCCCAACCATAAATCCGAGATGCGGCGTTGCTGGTAGTTGTTCCGGCTACGAGGGTGATGGTTTGTCCGCTGTCGAGGCTGATGGCAGGCAACGCAAAATCAAAGGCATAAAATCCTTCTATGTGGAGGCGCTTACCCGAAAGGTTGATGGCCTGTTTCGAAGTATTACTGATTTCAACGGCTACTTGTGAACTGCCCGACGGAAAACCTGCGGGATACGACGTTTGGGCACCGGTGAGCAGGCGGTTAAAGAATACTTCACTCAATCGCAACCCACCGGCATTGCCAACAGCAGTACGAATAAAGGGCGCGTTCAGGTTCAAAGAGGTGTCGTTTTGGGCAGTCACCTGCAAACCACCATCTCTGAAGGTAGCCAAACGCAAGGTATCGGTGCTGTTGCCAACCGAATCGGCAGCTACCAGAAATACATGGGTGGCAGCACCAACAGCTGCAGCAGGAATGGTGGCCTGCCAACGACCGGCACGCACGTTCCCGGTATCGAGGGTCATGCTCACGTTTTGGAAAGCACCCTGATTTACGCGATACAACAAGCGGGCATTGGCAATGCCGGTGGCATCGGTCAATACGGCACTCACCGTGCGGCTAACCGGACTGCATGCCGCAGGAAGCGGGTTGAAGACGACGGCAGAAAGCTCGGGAGCTAAGATGTCGCCAGCCAATGCCCCGTTAAATTCGTAGGCACCCAAATCGGGGGCGGTACCACCAAAAGCTGGACGTGTCAACCCATTAAAGTCGGTATTGGGTAACCCCAAAAACGCGATGGGTGTACCCGCCGATTCATAGGTGCTGGGAAATAAGGTATCAATGACCAACACCTCGTTGCTGATGAAACGAGCGGGCTCCTTGCCAACCGCCGGCAAAGAAGCGGAATCGTTGCCTGCCAACGTAACCTGGCTGATAGCCTGAAAACCAGGCAAATCGGGTACAAATACTTGACCAAGCAAGGTGCTGAAGCGTGCCAACAAGGTTTGGCTGGTGTCGCCTACAGCATAAGCATTGTGGTTGAAGACATTGTTCACAAAGGTGTAGTTCTGCGGGAACCACATCGACGCGAAATAAACCCCGGTAGATGTGCTTACACTGCGTAAGTTGTTCGAGAAAATATTGTTACGCACATCCAGGTTGTTCACTGCAGTGGTGGTAACTGCGAATGCAGCAGCAGCTGCTCCTCCGGTAGTAGGTTGATCATACAAACCGTACAAATGAACCGTATTGTAATACACACGGTGTCCGGTGCCTGCACTCAAACGAATACCAATGGCCGCGTTAAAGCTTGAATTACCTACGTTTCCGGTTTTCAAATCGGCAATCACGTTATTGGCAATGAGTACATTGTTGCCTCCGTTGATGAAAATACCGATGGCACCCTGCAGCGTACCGCTGAATTGCGTGTGTGCGATGCTGCGAATGTCGTTACGTAAAATCTGCAACTGGTTGTTGGTACCACTGGTTTCAATTCCCACCTTTTGCAATGCCAATGGACTGCGCAAGTTGCGCATGGAATTGTCGGCAATAAGGGTAGAATCGGTGTTGTGTAGCTGGATGGCGCGTACACCAATTTTCAGCGTGCTGTCGACATTGCCAAAGAAATTGCCGGTCACACGTGTGCCATAAGCCAAACGGTTGGTTGTACCCCTCACGTATACCCCCTGCCACAAGCGCTCAAAACGATTATTTGAAATGGTGGTTAAACGGTGTTCTCCTTCGGTAGAGACACTGATGGCCTGGCCACCCACTACAATGCCGAATTGAGCAGTCACCTGGGCATTGGCACCTAAAAAGCGTATGCCGCTGATGGTGATGCGGTTGGTGCCCGCATTGGCATTGCCCGCAAGCTGCACCAGGGCAGTAGTTTCGGTTGTAGATGCTGTAGTAAGGGTCAATCGGCTTTGGGTTCCACCAAGCCAATTACCCAAAAGCTGGAAATCGTTGGCATCTTGCAAGATGATGGCCGCAGGTGCCACGGCACTCAAAGGCGCTCGAATAGTGGCTACTACACCACTATCGGGACGGATGATGGCGCGGGCAGTATCGCTGCGGCTGGTATTTGCCGTGATGACAATGGGGAATTGCTCAGCGCTTTGATAGAGGGTATCGATGAGCAAAAAGGTGGCATTTCCGGTAAATACGGCTTGGTTCATGAAGGCAGCCGCTTGTGTGATGGTAGCAAAATCACCGCCTTGCCCCACCCGGTAAGTACCCGATGCTGCAGGAACAATGCTGTAACTCAAGAGTGAACTTGGGGGCACATTGCCCACCGGTTGGGTTCCCGAACCACCCAATGGTGCGGTGGTTACCGCACCGGTGGTGTTCATAACAGCCAGATAGTACTCAATGTCATCATTTGCCTGCACCCCACCCAAAGCTGCACTGCTGAGGGTGAAAGTATAGGTATTCGACAGTACGTTTGGAAGGCTATCGACAGCGAAACTGCTTTGTCCGACTTTGCGGTAATACAGGCGGGGTGAATTGCCAGGCGTCGTTACCAGGCCGGTGCTATCGCTGATGAGCACCTGCAAGCTGCGTGAAGCCGTGCTGGGGGTATTGCCCAAAGGAGTGAAAACCAGGTTAGCCAACGATTGTCCGGTAAATTCATAGGCTCCAATATCAGGTGTAAGCACACTGCGACTGGTTCCGAGCAGATCGGAGGCTACTGAAAAACGGTTATCAGCGGCGTTGTCTACCGCCAAACTCGCAGGTCTGAGCAGGCTGTCGGCTTCAAATAAAGGCTGAACCGAGCGTGATGAGGAGTCTGCCGCAACCGATGCCCTCCAGGCCGCATAGGTATTGAAGTTTTGCGCAGGATTCAACACCCTGAAAGCCTGCCCCTGCAGGTTTTCAGGGGCTTTGAAATAATTGTTGTTCACCAAAATGGCTGAGTCAACTGTAGCCCGGTTACTGAAGCTGATGATTGAAAAGGCATTGGGACTCTGAGAACCCAACTGCGGCTCTACCAGCATGTTGTTGGCAATGATCAGGCTGTCGAAAGGCTGCGTACTTCCGGTTCCACCATCTACCACAACCAGGGCTTGTCCATTTGAGGTACTGCTTCCTAAAGGAAGGAAAGAAACCGTGTTGTGCAATATCGCCACCCGGTCGCGACCATCGGTGGCGCTGCCTGTGATGAGCACCCCTCGCGTTAGCCCGGTGTTGCCATTGGCAACGTTGGTCCTACCGCTGATTTCATTGTTTGCCAGCAGGTTGTTTTCACCGTTGGGACCAGCCCCGGCATTGCTCAATTCAATGGCAGAGCGGCCCAGCGTACCTCCAATGCGGTTAGCTTCAATGCGCGTAAACCTGCTGTTCTGCACAAGTATACCCGAACCGGTATTGGTAGCTCCGGCAAAGTTGGTAAAGCGATTCTGTCGAATCAACAAACCTTGCTGGTTGTTGGCCGATATGCCATTTTGACGGTAATCACGGAAAATAGAGTTTTCAATGAAATGAGATTGTGCCGGACTTGCAGCCAAGCCACCGAGTCTGATGGCGTCACCAAATCCAAAAAACTGTCCATTGTTGAGGCTCACACCGGTTCCACCATCAATAAAAAGACCCAAGTTGTTAGCAGTACTAGAGGTGGCACTGTCGCGAAAAACCAAATTGCTCAAACTCACACCGATGCTGTTGTTTATTGCCAACAAGGATACGGCTGCTGCAGGCGTGACTGTACGCACAAAGGTAAGTCCATTCAAACTCACGCCTTGCACCCCATTAAAGGCCAGGGCCTCTTGGGCTGCCGTGCCATAAAAGCGCACATCGGCAGGATTGCCCGTAGCCGAAGTAATCACAAGCTGATTGCCCGCTGCTGAGCCCAAAATAGATCCAAAAACAATGGGACCCTGATAATTACCTGCTGCCACTTGCACGTTTATGTTGCCGGCAATGCCAGAGCAATTGATTCTCTGTAACAAGGCATTGAAGTTGGCAAAATCGGCTCCGGGTCCGCCCAGGGTATAGCTGCCACCTGCCAAAGGCAAACAGATTACCTGCCTGATGGTGTCGTTCAGGGTAGATGCATCGGGAGCGCCATTCACGCTGTTCACCCAAATGCGCAGGGTGTCGTTGGCATTGGGAATGGTCAGGTTCTGTGCGAAAATGAGCGTGGCGGTTTGCAGGCTGGCAATGGAGACATTAAAGGTTTCCTGAACCGGACTGGCATTACCCAACTGATAGCTCATCGAAAGGCTGTTGATGGCATTGGCTCCCCGGTTTTGAATTTGAAAACTCACCTGGGTTATCGCGGCCGGCTGAAAAGGTGCTACCGGACTGCTCACCCCTGTTACAGCAGCATCGTTGGCGGGCAATGCAGCAATGGAGACTCCCAACGTACGTTGTGCGGTGCCCAAAGCGCCTGTTGCACTGTTCTGTAGGCTTCCTGATAAAGCTACATTTCTTCCGGTTAACGTATTGGATCGCACCGAAAAACCGCTACCCGAAGTACGCTCATCGTAACTGATTTCTACAATCAACGATTGGCTTGCATCGTAGGCGAAAGGGGTATTAAGCGGAAAACTGAAATACTGGTTGGCTTGTACCGAGGCAATGGTAAAGCTGGGAGCCTGCATGACAGTCACCAAATTGGAGCTAAACACGGTACTGGTCAAAACCGTATCGGAGGTTTGACCCATGGAAATGGTCAAATTGCTCCAAGTACCACCACCACTACCACTGGCGCTTGCCATGAAGATGGTATCGATGTTTCCACTGAATGGCGTGGTGGTAAAATCGCCCGGACGGTACAATGTCCTGATTTTCCTGGTAGTCGTTGAACTAAAAGGAACCAGATTTGCCGCCGATCCCGTGTTCAACAAGGTGGTGAAATTGATTTGAGCGCTCACCGCTTCCGATAAGAGCATCCAGGCACATAGCAATAGCCATTTTTTCATATTTGAAAATTGATTATTTATTCGAGTTCTAAAATAAATGACCGCTTTTCTAAAATTCAAAACGTGTAAGGGCAGAAAAAGACGACCAGCTCTTTTTCCTAAAGAAGCAATGGACGAAACAATGCCGCTTTCCATGCGCTGAAAAGGTCATTTTTTACCGTCCACCCTACTTTTTTACGAAGGACAAATGACAATTCTATGACAAAATAATTTTGGGCAACAGCCTCCATCAACCCCGCATCTCCACCCAAATCTTTTAGTTTTACCCCATGCAAAGCAAAATTCCTTCGCCCTTTAGCCTGTCCATCTTGCTCAGCCTCGTTGCTGCTTTTGCTGCCTTGGTGATTGCACGTCCCGAAGCTACACCCCTCTTCGATTACCTGCCCCAACTGGCCGATTATTGGGAAACCGGGTTTTGGGAGCTGCTGGAGTTCAGCATGCAAATGATGCTGATTTTGATTTTAGGACATGCCTTGGCACTCTCAGTCACAGCTAACGCCTTGCTGCAGCGCTTGGTGCAACTGCCGCGCAATGGAGCGCAGGCAGTTTTGCTGGTAGGCAGTTTGAGCATTTGCTTCGGACTCATCAATTGGGGTTTCGGGCTCATCGGTGGCGCCTTGCTGGCACGCAAAATGGGCGAACAAGCCCAAAAACGGGGCATGACCTTCAATTACCCGCTCATGGTGGCCTCAGCCTACAGTTGTATGCTCGTGTGGCATGGCGGATTAAGCGGTTCTGCCCCACTCAAAGTGGCCGAAAGCAACCACTTTCTGGTCGACAAAATGGGTGTGATTCCCGTGAGTCAAACACTTTTCAGTCCGCTGAACCTCGCCGCCACCGGAGGCAGCCTCGTGCTGCTTTCGCTTTTCATGTGGCTGCTCGCGAAAAGATCTACCACCACCTCTACCCTTTCGTATGTGGCAACGGCCGATGTACCAGTGGCAGCTGAAAAAGGCATCGACTACCGACTTTGGTTTGGCCGTGCGGTGGGGCTGACCATCCTGCTCATCTTCCTAAGCAAAAGCTGGCGCTTACAAACCCCGGCCTTCGATTTACTCAACCTCAACTACATCAACGGGATGCTGTTTGGACTTGGATTACTGGCCCACGGAACAATCAACCGCTATGTGCTGGCCGTTGAAACAGCCATGAAAGACGGCACCGGCATACTCCTGCAATTTCCGCTGTATGCCGGCATCATGGGTATCGTGAAGTACAGCGGCCTGATGGCGTGGCTCACTGAAGGCATGCTCCAATGGGCCAATGCCGAAAACTTCGGGGTCATTACCCTGATTTCGGCCGCCTTTGTGAACCTCTTCGTGCCCAGTGGAGGCGGACAATGGGCTGTACAAGGCCCACTGGTGATTGACGCCGCCCTCCATCTGGGTGTACCCCTGCCCAAAGCGGTCATGGCACTGGCATATGGCGATCAGCTCACCAACATGCTGCAACCCTTTTGGGCACTTCCCCTTTTGGCCATCACAGGCGCCAAGGCCGGCGAAATCTTTCGCTATACTGCGCTGTTATGTCTGGCGGGATTCCTCATTTTTGCAGCCGTATTGTGGTGGATGTGATGAAAAAAGTAGATTTTTTGATTGTGGGTCAGGGCCTGGCCGGCAGTACACTGGCCGATACGCTCTTGCAAGCCGGTGCCAGGGTTTTGGTGGTTGATACCGACCGTCCGGCCGCGGCCTCCAGGGTGGCATCGGGCATGTGGAACCCGCTTACCTTCAGGCTGCTGCTCAAATCTTGGCGAGCCGATGAGTTGCTGCCCGTGGCCCGCAACTACTACCACGATGCCTGTGCCCGTTTGGGCGCTGCTATGCCCGAGGATTTGCAAATCCTGCGCATCTTCCCCGACGAAGGTGCCGCACTCCGTTGGCAAGACCGCTTCCAAGACCCGGCTTTTGCCCCTTACCTCGTTGCTGAGAAACCCGATGCCAGCCAATATCCTGCCCTTGAAACCAAAAACGGACAAGGATTGGTGAACCAAGCCGGCTGGCTCAACCTGCCCTCCTACCTTGCTGCCTTCCGCAACCACTTGCAGCAACAAGAAGCGCTCTTAGCATCCGATTTTTCGCCTGAGGATGTGACTTTTACCGAAAACGGCATTCGCTGGAAGGACATTGAAGCCAGCAAAATCATCCTTTGTCGTGGCCAATTTGAACGCCAACAACCCTGGTTCAACTGGTTGCCGCTCAAGCCTGCCCAGGGTGATGTACTTACTTTGCATGTTCCCGGCCTCAAATTGCGTGAGATTTACAATGCCGGCTTTTTCATCCTCCCCCTCGGCAACGACCATTACCGGGTAGGCGCCACCTACGAATGGGATATACTCAGTGAAAACCCTACCGAAAACGGCAAAAACGAACTGCTGCAAAAGTTTGAAGCAGCTTGTAGTCTGCCCTACCAACTAGTGGATCACCAGGCTGGTATTCGCCCCACCGTGGCCGACCGAAGGCCTTTGCTGGGCGCACACCCCGAATATGAGCAGCTGGTGATTTTCAATGGACTAGGCACCAAAGGCGTGATGATTGCGCCCTATTTCGCCCATCAATTGAGCCAATGGCTGCTGGGACAAGGTAGCATTGAAGATGAAGTGCATGTTAAACGTTTCCGAAAACGCTACGAACAACAAACAGGTAGGCGCTGGAACCCGTAATTTTACAGCATCATGTCAACACGCCCCCTCATTTTAGTTTGTAACGACGATGGCATCCACGCGCCTGGCATTCGTGCCCTCGTAGAAGCCGTGCAACCCCTTGGCGACCTCATCATCGTAGCCCCCGACCGTCCGCAATCGGGCATGGGCCACGCAGTAACCATAGGATCTCCGCTGCGCATCAACAAAAAAACCGGTCTCTTCGGCGATATTCCAGCCTACGAAACCACCGGTACCCCGGTCGATTGCGTAAAACTGGCGGTTGACCGCATTTTGCACCGCAAACCCGATTTGCTGGTGTCGGGCATCAACCACGGAAGCAACAGCTCCATCAACGTGATTTATAGCGGCACCATGTCGGCAGCGGTAGAAGGCGCCATCGAAGGCATTCCCAGCGTGGGTTTTTCACTTTGCGACTATGCACTGGAAGCTGACTTTTCGCTCTCTCAGAAAATTGCCCGCCAGGTGGCGGAGCAAATTTTGGCCAATGGCCTCATGCCCGGCACCCTGCTCAACGTAAACATCCCCAAGGTGAGCGAAAAACATTTTCAGGGAATCAAGGTGTGCAGACAAGCCGCCGCCAAATGGACCGAAAATTTCGACGAGCGTGTTGATCCGCATAACAAGAAATACTACTGGATGGTGGGCGAATTCAAAGCCCTCGAAGACAGTACCGATACCGACGAATGGGCGCTTGCCAACCACTACGCCAGCATAGTTCCTGTGCAATTCGACATGACGGCACATCACGCCATTCCTTACCTCAATAAATGGCAATTTGAAAAGTAAGCCACTCATAACGGGTTTGCTGGTAGGTTTAATGCTGCCCGTGGCGGCACTGCTGCTTTTTTTCGCTTGGAAAGGTGAAGCAGTGGGGTTGATTGACTTTTACATGCGTCAGCAACAAAACCGCTTGTTGTCGCCCTTGCTTAGCCTGGCCGTATTGCCCAACCTGGGCGTATTTTGGGTATTCATCCGCCGCAACCAATACAACCAGGCGCGCGGGGTCATTATGGCCACCCTCCTGCTTGCCATCTGTGTGATTGTCCTTAAATTTTCGGCATGAAGTACTACCTCATTGCCGGAGAGGCCTCAGGCGACCTGCATGGCAGCAACCTCATCAAAGCCTTGCGCCAGATCGACCCACAGGCCGAAATACGGGCCTGGGGTGGCGATTTGATGGAAGCCGCAGGTGCCAGCCTCGTGAAGCACTACCGCGATTTGGCTTTCATGGGTTTTGCCGAGGTAGTACGCAACCTGCCTACCATTTTGGGCAATCTGAAATTCTGCAAGCAAGACATCGCCGCTTTTCAGCCCGATGTGGTGGTGTTTATCGACTATCCGGGCTTTAACTTGCGCCTGGCACCCTACGTCAAATCGCTCGGCATCAAATCGGTATACTACATTTCGCCACAATTGTGGGCCTGGAAACCGGGGCGAGTAAAAATCATCCGCGAGCACATCGACCAGATGCTGTGTATCCTGCCTTTCGAAAAAGACTGGTTTGCACAACACCAGGTTCAGGCGCATTATGTGGGCCACCCCTTGCTCGATGCCCTGGCCGAATACCCCTTCGATCCGCAATTCAGACTCGCCCATGGGCTCGATAAAAGGCCTATTTTGGCTCTTTTACCAGGAAGCCGCAGGCAAGAAATCGCCAAAAAACTTCCTGTGATGCTCAAGGCAGCCGCGCAATTTCCGCAATGCCAGGTGGTGGTGGCAGCTGCACCCGGTCAGCCCCTTTCTTTTTATGAAGAAATTGCCCAGGGCCAACCCATGCGTGCCATCAGTGGCCACACCTACCAATTGCTGCACACCGCCAAAGCCGCTATGGTTACCTCAGGTACTGCCACCCTCGAAACCGCTTTGATCGGTTGCCCTGAGTTGGTGGCCTATAAAAGCAGTTTTTTATCCTATGAAATCGGCAAGCGATTGGTCAAGGTACCTTTCATCAGCCTGGTGAACCTCATCCTCAACCGCAAGCTGGTGCAGGAGTTCATTCAAGACGACTGCACCCCTTCAAAACTTGCCACCGAAACACGCATGCTGCTAGAAAATGACGCTTACCGCAACCAAATCAAAGCCGGTTATGCTGAGCTGCGTGAAAAGCTAGGTGGTGCCGGCGCCAGCAAACGTGCCGCCGAAAAAATTTTTAGCCTGCTCAAGGCTGAGTAATTCCAATTCCCTCTATATTTGCACTCCCAATCGTTGAGATGCAACGAAAGAAAGGGGGGATTAGCTCAGCTGGCTAGAGCGCTTGCATGGCATGCAAGAGGTCATCGGTTCGACTCCGTTATCCTCCACAATTAAAAAGCTACTTCGGTAGCTTTTTTAGTTTTTTGGTGTTGGATTAAGCTCAGCTGGTTAGAGCGTCCCGCTTTGCGGGAAGGTCATCGGTTCGACTCCGATATCCTCCACCAAAAAAAGCTACTTCGGTAGCTTTTTTCATTTAACACCGGTACGATGGAACAATTTCATGTTTACATATTGTACTCCGCCAGCCTCAACCGCTACTACATCGGTCACACTGGCCAGCTCGATGACCGGCTTTTCCGGCACACCAACTCAGGCTCAAAAAGCACCAAAGCCGCAACCGATTGGCAGCTGGTTTAATCAGAAACCTACCCTACCCGTTCTGATGCCATGAAACGTGAAAACTTCATCAAAAAACAAAAGAGTCGCCGATTTATCGAGTCGCTCATTAAAACCAAAATCGATTGGCTGAGTCGATAAGACCAGGCTTCCGATTCCGAAAAAAGCTTCCAAAACAGAATCGCAGCGGGACGGCTTTACATTTTCGGGAATAAAAATCGTGTTTGGTAAAAACTATTCCTATTTTTGGAATCTAAAGACCAAACGCACATGGCGCGGATATTTATCGTTGAAGACGAGCCTATCTACCTTAAAACCCTCAAGTACATCGTAGAACTCAATCCCGATAACGAGGTGCACTGTTTCACCTCGGGCAAGGATTGCATCAATAACCTGCACAAGCGACCCGATGTCATCACGCTCGATTATTACCTTCCCGATATGTCGGGTTCAGATATCCTGAAGCACATCAAAAGCTTTGATCCCGACATTTTTGTAATCATGCTTTCGGGACAGACCGATGTGTCAACCGCGGTAAAACTGCTTAAAAACGGTGCATACGATTACATTACCAAGGACAACGAGACCAAAGACAGGCTCATCAACGTTATCAACAACATCATCAGCAACCAGCAGATTGTCAGAGAAAACAAGGCGTTGAAGGAAGAGCTGGGTAAAAAGTACGACTTCAGCAACTCCCTGGTTGGCCAAAGCGACAGCATCCGCAAGGTGTTCAACATGATGGAAAAAGCCATCAAAACCGACATCATTGTGAGTATTTACGGTGAATCGGGCACAGGTAAAGAAGTGGTTGCCAAGAGCATTCACTACAATTCAAGCCGAAGTAAAGGTCCCTTCGTGGCAGTAAACATGGCCGCCATTCCCTCTGAATTATTGGAAAGCGAGTTATTCGGCCACGAAAAGGGAGCATTTACCGGTGCCAATACCCGCAAGATTGGCAAGTTTGAATCGGCGAACGGCGGTACCATCTTCCTCGATGAAATCTCGGAAATGGACATCTCCCTGCAGGCCAAAATCCTCCGGGTAATCCAGGAAAAAGAGCTCAATCGGGTAGGTGGTAACGAAACCGTAAAAATCAATCCACGCGTGATTGTGGCTACCAACAAGAACCTCAAGGAAGAGGTAACCAAAGGCACCTTCCGCGAAGATTTGTACTACCGCTTCCTGGGGCTTCCCATTCAGCTCCCACCCTTGCGCGAACGCAAAAGCGACATCCCCATTTTGGCCAAGCATTTCATTACTGAATTCGTTAAAGAAAACAACCTGGCCGCCTTGCGGATCACCAAAGAAGCACTCGAGAAACTTTCGAATTACAATTTCCCGGGCAACATTCGCGAACTCAAAGCCGTGGTTGAGTTGGGTTGCGTAATGACCAACGGCGAAGAAATCGAGGCTGGCGACATCCATTTCCAAAATGACAACGAGCCTATGGATTGGCTCAAAGAAGAGTTAACTTTACGTGATTTCGAAAGAAAGTTGATTCGCTTTTACCTCGATCGTTACGACAACAACGTGCTTACCGTTGCTGCCAAGCTCGATATTGGCAAATCAACCATCTACCGGATGATCCAAAACAACGAAATTTAAATAATCTACCATGCAAGGTGTTTCAACCTACATTGACCAACACAAAGACCGTTTTTTAAGCGAACTTTTTGAACTGCTCCGCATTCCTTCGGTTTCGGCTAATCCCGATTTCAAGGACGATGTGTTTGAAGCAGCTGCTTTCATCGAAACCAAACTCATTGATGCCGGAGCAACCCGGGTAGAGATTTGTCCCACCGATGGCTACCCCATCGTATACGGCGAAAAAATGATCGACCCCAAATTGCCAACCGTTCTGGTTTATGGCCACTACGACGTGCAGCCTGCCGATCCGTATGAGCTATGGCACTCACCACCCTTTGAACCAGTGGTAAAAGACGGTAAAATTTATGCACGTGGTGCTTGCGACGATAAAGGTCAGATGTACATGCACATCAAAGCTTTTGAACTGATGATGCAAACCAACCAATTGGCCTGCAATGTCAAGTTCATGATTGAAGGTGAAGAAGAGGTTGGATCCAGCAACCTGGCCACCTTTGTGAAGAACAACAAAGAGCGCCTCAAAGCCGATGTGGTGTTGATCTCCGACACCTCCATGATTGCCAACGACACGCCCAGCATCGACGTGGGATTGCGTGGTTTGAGCTACATCGAAGTAGAAGTTACCGGTCCGAACCGCGATTTGCACTCAGGCGTTTACGGTGGAGCCGTAGCCAACCCCATCAACATCCTGGCAAAAATGATTGCCAGCATGCACGATGAAAACAACCACATTACCATTCCCGGATTCTACGACAAAGTGGTTGAATTAACCGCGGCAGAACGCGAAGCCCTGAACAAGGCTCCGTTCGATATCAACGAATTCAAGTCGGACCTCGGCATTGCCGATGTTTGGGGCGAAAAAGGCTACAACACCATTGAGCGCACGGGCATTCGTCCAACCCTCGACGTGAACGGTATATGGGGCGGTTATACCGGCGAAGGCTCCAAGACCGTATTGCCCTCCAAGGCATTCGCCAAAATCTCCATGCGCCTGGTTCCCAACCAAAGCTCCGATGAAATCACTGCGCTCTTCAAAAATCACTTTGAGCGCATTGCTCCAGCCGGGGTAAAAGTGGTAGTGAAACCCCACCACGGCGGTGAGCCGGTAGTAACACCCACCGATTCACCCGCTTACCAGGCAGCAGCCAAGGCCATGCAAACCACTTTTGGCAAGGACCCCATACCAACCCGTGGTGGAGGCAGCATTCCGATTGTGGCCTTGTTTGAAAAAGAACTCGGTTTGAAATCGGTGCTGATGGGCTTCGGCTTAGATTCCGACGCCCTGCATTCACCCAATGAGCATTATGGAATTTTCAATTTCCTCAAGGGTATTGAAACCATCCCATACTTCTTTCATTATTTTAGCCAATCTAAAAATCATTAAATCCTTGCTATGAAAGCATTATACGCCGCTGCCCTATTGCTCGCCTTTGGTTTGAGCAGCTGCAGCAAAGACTACACTTGCACGTGCACTGCCAAAATCACCGATACCGGAGGCACGGTTGTTCAACAAAATGCCACTGCCCGTGTGATTAACGGTACCAAAAGCAAAGCTGAGGAAGAATGTACGGCTGGCAATGCTACTAGCAGTGCCGGTGGATTCACTACCACCATTACTTGTGAATCAGTAAAAAAGTAAATACTTGGAAAGCAGTATTCGAATAGCGCTGAGGTTTCTCCTCGGCGCTACTTTTTTGGTATCGGCCTATACCAAAGCCATTGACTTCAGCAGTTTTGAACTGCGCATACTCGATACCGGTCTGTTTGGCCCCTTGTTAAGCACCTATGCTGCCGCCTTGCTGGTGGTGGCCGAATACGCCATCGGTTTTGGGATGCTCATCCTGCACAAAAGAATGCGGTTGGTACTGCAACTCAGCTGGGGCTTTTTATTGGTCTTTACCGTTTATTTACTCGTGCTGCTGCTTACCAAAGGCAACGACCTCAATTGTGGCTGTATGGGCGAAACCATCAGCTTCACCCCGGTACAGGCCATCATTAAAAACATCCTGAGCATGCTGATGCTTGTTTTGCTTGGCTATTTCGAGAGAAAAGCGGCCATGCCGGCTCCTTCGTTCAACTTGCAATTGGCTTTGCTCGGACTCGCAGTAGCCGCAGGTCTTTACAGCATTCCTTCGTTGTATGCAGAACAAGCAGATCCCCTGGAAAAAGCTGTGGCCTTCGACAAACAACTCTTACTTGACAGCGCATTCGCATGGCGAAACGATTGGTCGGGCATAGAATCGGCTGATCCAAAATTATATGCATTCCTGAGCATGAGCTGCAAGCATTGTCAGGTTGCTGCCGACCGTTTGGGGAGCATCACCCAACAGAGGTCTATGCCTGTTTACCTCGTCATCAATGGAGATAGCCTGGAATTGGATGCTTTCAGAGAAAAGTACGGAATTGCGCATTTACCTGCCACCATGTTATCTGCCAACCCGTTTATCCAGCTCGGTGGACAAGAACTACCCTCACTCATGCGCGTAGAAGCCGACAGCATCAGCCACCGTCTCAGGCTGTTCAATTTAAACGGCAAGGTATTGGAGCACTTGCTTTTACAATAGTACAAATGCACCATATGATGGCGATTTAAAGGTATTTCCGATGCCGTGTTCAGGGTATTTCCATCTTTTTTTCTGCAAATACTTTTGAGAATCAAAATAAACATTGCATATTGCTGCAACATTCAAAACCAAAATCATGAAAAAAGTACTTACCATCATGTTCGTTGCCTCCTTGGCTTTAGCTGCAACATCTTGCAAGAAAGATTACACTTGTGACTGCACAGTTGCTGGTCAAACAATTTCGACTCCTATTCCAAATTCAACCAAAAGTGATGCAGAAACTGCTTGTACCAGTCTGCAAACTGCAGGTGGTGGTCAGATTACTTGCACCCTGAAGTAAGATTCAAGCAAAACAACGAACCGGCCATTTGGCCGGTTTTTTTTTGCCCTCTACCTTAGTTCTCTTCCAAGGCTGCAAGTGTGAAAAAATGGCTATTTTTGTTTTTGAACCTTTGGCACCATTTATGTCGGTTTGCACCAAACCAATACGCATGAAATACTTGATTCTAGCACTCCTTTTGAGCTTTAGCAGCATGGGTTTCGCCCAACAAGAGGTTAAAACCGACATCATTGAAGAACTCTCTTCACACATCAAAGACGCCAATGTAAAGGATCTCTCATCTTATTTCGACGTAACGGTAGAGCTTACCATTCAAGAGCGCGAAAATTCCTACAGCAAAGCCCAGGCTGAAATCATTTTGAAAAATTTCTTCATGAAATATCCGCCCAAGAGTTTCAAGGTCATGCACCGGGGTTCTTCAGAAAAAGGCGGCAAATACCTGATTGGGGTACTCACCGCTGAATCAGGCACAACCTTCCGGACTTCGGTGGTGCTCATTGAAAAGAACGAGCAATACTACGTTCAACAAATCCGCTTTGAGTAACTTTGGGGCATGCAATTAGATGCCTTTGTACGCCTTGCGCTTGAAGAAGATTTGGGCAGCGGCGACCATACCAGCTTGGCCTGCATTCCGGCCAACACCCATGCCAAAGCCAAATTATTGGTTAAAGACCAGGGCATCCTCGCCGGTGTACGGGTGGCAACAGCCATCTATCAACAATACGATAGCAATCTAAGCATCGATGTTCGCTTGCAGGATGGTGCCACCGTTCAACAGGGCGACATTGCCTTTTACTTGCACGGTCCTGCCCAAAGCATTCTGGCCGTTGAAAGACTGAGCCTCAACATCATGCAACGCATGAGTGGTGTGGCCACTGCAACGGCCGAAGTAGTCAAGCAGCTCGAAGGCACTAACTGCCAAGTACTCGATACCCGCAAAACCACTCCGCTAAACCGCTTCCTCGAAAAAGAAGCCGTGCGCATTGGCGGCGGCACCAACCACCGCTTTGGCTTGTTCGACATGATCATGATCAAAGACAACCACGTGGATTATGCCGGTGGCATAGAAGCAGCCATTAGCCAAACGCATGCATATTTGCAGCGCGAAAAGCTGCAACTCGACATAGAAGTGGAAGCGCGCAACCTCGACGAAGTGAAACAAATCGTTGCCGTGGGTGGCATCCGCCGCATCATGCTCGACAATTTCAGCTACGAAAAACTTCGTGCGGCAGTCGATTACATTGCCGGCCGCTATGAAACCGAGGCTAGCGGTGGCATCACCCCGCAAAATGCCCGCGAATATGCCCTTTGTGGCGTTGATTTCATTTCGATGGGTTCACTCACCCACACGATTAAAAACTTTGACCTCAGCCTCAAAGCCTGTTGACATGAGCAAAAAGAACAAGAACATCCAGGGCATTGTGTATTCAACGGCGAGTGACTTTAGCTACGACTACGAACAAGCAGCCGAAGCCGAGACCTTGCCTCCACAACAACAAAACCTCCGTGTACTGATCGACCGCAAAAACCGCGGCGGCAAAGAAGCCACCCTCGTTACTGGGTTCATCGGTACGGATGCCGACCTGCAAGCCTTGGGCAAACTACTTAAAAGCAAATGTGGTGTTGGCGGCTCGGCCAAAGACGGCGAAATCATTGTGCAGGGCAATCATGCCGACAAAGTGCTGCAATTGCTCCTACAGCAAGGCTATAAAGCAAAAATAGCAGGTGGTTAACCTGCTCTTTTTATTTGTAGTTGGCCACAGAAAGCGACCAATCGTATTGGGTGTATGTAATTTTTGGAGTAGCCCCCGCCGGAATGATATCACGTGCTTGCAGCAAGGCATAAATGCCCTTTTTACCTCCAAAATCCTTCCGAAACCAACTGAACAATTTGGGCAATTGAATGGTATTGGCCGTAGAATCGTAGGTCGTTTCAAACATCAGAAACAGATTTGTTGAATTTTCCAATTGTTTGTCTACCTCGCCCTGGTTGTATTGGAAAACAGCCGGACAGCTCATGGCGCCACAATTCAAGGCAAAGTGTATGCGCCAATCGAGTTTTTCTACCCTGAACTTGCGCTCAAAAGGTGAGGAAACCATTTTGTGGATGTAACCACCTGCCCATTTAACCTTCGAACCACGCAACATGCCATGTTCAATATCGTCAAAGCTGAGCTTCTGCCCGGCAACTACGATGTTTTTGCTGCCAAAGAACTTACGGCGATTGACGTAACTCGAGGTGTCTTGCGACAATTGATGTTGAATCATGGCATTGTACACATTGATCCAAAACACCTTCTTAGCATCGTCGTTGGTCAAAACCACCGCCAACTGCTCTTCCTTGAGCTCAGCCAGCACCTTGATCATGCCCGATACGTCGGTTTTGTAACGTACCCCATTTAATAGCTCCATCGACAAGCCCACCGGATTGACGGGGGTTTCGGCCTTTACCATCGGACTGGCCAGCACCAGCAAGGCCAACATCCAAGCAAACATTCTAATCATTTTCTATTTCCAGTACTTCAGGTTCTGTATCAAACAAGTCTTTTTCGATGCGCAAATTGTCGATGATGAAGTGCTGGCGCTCAGGCGTGTTTTTGCCCATGTAATACTCCAGCAGCTTCGGAATCGTGGTGTCTTTGCGCAGGATGATGGGCTCTAAACGCATGTCGGGGCCAATAAATTGCTCAAACTCCTCAGGACTGATTTCTCCCAAGCCCTTGAATCGGGTGATTTCGGCCTTCTTGCCAATCTTTTGCATGGCGTATTGCTTCTCCTCATCGCTGTAGCAATAAATCGTCTCCTGCCGGTTACGCACCCTGAACAAAGGTGTTTCAAGGATATATAAGTGTCCGTTTTTCACCAAATCGGGGAAAAACTGCAAAAAGAAGGTCATCATCAATAAGCGGATGTGCATGCCATCCACGTCGGCATCGGTGGCAATTACAATGCGGTTGTAGCGCAGGCCGTCGAGTCCTTCTTCGATGTTGAGCGCGTGCTGCAAGAGGTTAAACTCCTCGTTTTCGTAAACCACCTTCTTCTTGAGGCCGTAGCAGTTCAATGGCTTACCCCGTAAGCTGAATACCGCCTGCGACTCTACCTGCCTCGCCTTGGTGATGCTGCCCGAAGCCGAGTCACCCTCGGTGATGAACAAGGTGCTTTCGTAACGCTTGTCCTGCTGGCCTTCGTTGAGGTGAAAACGGCAGTCGCGCAGCTTTTTGTTGTGCAGGTTAGCCTTTTTGGCGCGCTCGTTTGCCAGCTTTTTGATGCCAGCCATGTCTTTGCGCTCGCGTTCGCTCTGCATGATGCGCTTGAGCAGGGCATCGGCCACATCGGGATGCTTGTGCAGGTAGTCATCGAGTTCTTTTTTGATGAAATCGCCCACAAAACCGCGCAAGCTGGGACCATTGGGCGCCATGTTCTGCGAACCCAATTTGGTTTTGGTTTGCGATTCAAACACCGGTTCTTGCACCCGCAGGCTGATGGCTGCCACAATAGAGCCGCGCACATCGCTGGCATCGAACTCCTTTTTGTAGAATTCGCGCACCGTGCGCACAATGGCTTCGCGGAAAGCCGCCAGGTGCGTTCCTCCCTGCGTGGTGTACTGTCCGTTTACAAACGAATAGTATTCTTCGCCATATTGCTCTTCGTGGGTGAAAGCAATCTCAATGTCGTTCCCTTTGAGGTGGATGATGGGATAACGAATGGCATCGGCATTCGACTTGCGTTGGAGCAGGTCGAGCAGGCCGTCTTTTGAATAATATTTGGTGCCGTTTACGTTGAGGGTGAGGCCGGCATTCAGGAAGGCGTAGTTCCAAATCTGCTCTTCGATGTACTCGGGAATGAAGCGGTAATTGCGAAAAATGCTCTCGTCGGGCACAAAGGTCACCATGGTGCCATTGCGGTCGTTGGTAGGGTCTTCGCCCGACTCGCGCACCAGCAAGCCTTGTTCAAACTCGGCAATTTTGGTTTTGCCATCGCGCACCGATTGCACCTTGAAGTACTTACTCAGGGCATTCACCGCCTTGGTACCTACCCCATTCAAGCCTACCGACTTGGTGAAGGCACCCGAATCGTATTTTCCACCGGTATTGATTTTCGACACGCAATCGATGACTTTGCCGAGCGGAATGCCGCGACCGTAATCGCGAACGGTGACTTTGTGATCGCTGATTTTTACTTCAATCGATTTGCCGTTGCCCATTACGTATTCATCGATGGAGTTATCGATGATTTCTTTGATGAGCACGTAAATGCCGTCGTCGTAGGCCGAACCATCGCCTAACTTACCAATGTACATGCCCGGACGCAGGCGGATGTGCTCGCGCCAATCGAGCGATTTAATGCTGTCTTCGTTGTAATTTACCTCTGCCACCGTCAATCCAATTTTTTACGAATCTAAGACCTTTCAAAACACGGTTACGCGAAACATTTCAACAAAAAACCCCGCCGAAGCGGGGTTCTGTACTAAAAAAGCAACACCTTTTATTTGGTGCGGGCAGAGTTTACGATTTCTGCCGGCTTGTAATTGGTGAGGCTCAAACGGCTCAAAACGGCGTAGGCATATGCCTTGGTGTAGCTTACATCAGGAGTCAAACCGGCTGGCTTCACATAACCAAAACGCTTTTCGATGGTGGTGTTGGCTGCAATAGAAGCAGGCAGATCAGAAAGCGCATGGCCCCAAACGCCGTAGGTAAGTTCACCGGGAATGAAGGCATTTCCACGGAAAACAAGCTTATGCGTAAATGGATTTACAGATTGTCCAGCTTGAGGTGCAGTCAAATCGTCTTCAGCAACCAAAACCGTTATGGCATATAAGCCTTCGGGCAAAGTGCTGAAAGTTTTGATGCGCACCTTAAAGATCAATGAATCACCTTTGATCTCTTTGGTGATAGCGAGACCAGCTTTTACAGCAGAAGCAGGCGTAGCGATAACCTGATCGACTTTGGTTCTCCAAGCTGTAATGCCTTCGCCACTGCCAGGAAAAAATGTTTCAGCAGCGCCGAAGCCCGGAATACCATTCTGTCCTGGGGGGTAATAAGTGCCTGAAAGTTCGCTTCCTGAACTCACATAAAAAGGATCAGGCGTACCTGAACCATTCAGCCCCACTTTGAGTCCATGGAATTTATCTCCATGTGCAGTTTTTGCCGAATACAAGGCAGGAATGCCATTAGCGCCACATGGACCACACCAGTTACCACTGAAGTTCAGTGCAAATACATTCTGCACACGCTGCACTTCCAACGGATCGGTTGGGGTGTTGGGATTGTTGGGATCATTGGGGTCGCCGGGAGTAATGGTGTCTTTGTTACAACCAAGCACTACAGCGCCGGCAAAGAGTAAGAGGAATATCTTTCTCATATTGAACAGGTTTTAAGAAGAGTAAATGTACTGAGATTTTGAATAAATGCAACCCCTATCGCAGATGTGCATTGATTACCTCCGCAGGCACATTACCCTGCAGGTCGTAAAGCACAGCATTAACAATCAGGTTGTTGGCATTCATGAAGGGGTTGATCGGGAAACTCCCCTCGTATTCGAGCACTTGGCCAACAGAAAAGTTACCGTTGCCCAAAGTCACTCCCCAGGCACCGGGGGTTGCAGCACCCCTGAGCACATACAAATGGTTAAAGGTGGTGCCAATGCCTTCCTGGTAGGCAGCCACCCTGTTTTCGGTGACATATACCCCCAAGTTGAGCTGTTTGCCGGTTAAGGGCTTTTCAATGCGTACCCTGACCTTGATTTTCAAATCTCTGCCTTCTACCCGTTTGATAATGCTCATCACTGCGGCTGGCAATGCTTCGGTAGGCACTCCGCCCGTGGTATCGAAACGGCTGGCACGCACCGCAGGTAGCCAGTCGGTGGTGCGGTAATTGAAGCCGGTGGCATTGAGGCCCAGCTCAGGATAGTTTTCGGCCTGGTACAGGTTAAAAAACTGCGAAGCTGCCAGGGAATAAAAAGGGTCGCCAATGGTCGACGGATGGGCCACGATGGGCACCACCTCAAAATCTAACGAATCGGAAACAACGCTGTAGAAGTAAGGAATGCCACTTTCACCGGCATATTCGCTCCAAACCGCAGAAAGCAACATGACCAATGGCTTCTTGTCGGTTTGGTAAGGCGGAAATTCTTCTGGAACCACGTCCTCCTTGCAGCCCAAGAGTGCCAAAAAGAGCACACCCATCAACAGCTGCGGAAGGCTGGCGCGAAAGTGGTTAAAATTCATCTGCGTCTGCCTTGCAAGTATTAAACCAGCCACCGTCTTATTGTGCTTAAACACCCAAAATCT
>Ga0075157_10000553_pt1 | contig 28997 bp, 22 predicted proteins | sample JI81BgreenDNA_FD_70967 | JGI IMG/M metagenome (GOLD analysis project Ga0075157, IMG submission 70967) | Wastewater effluent complex algal communities from Wisconsin, to seasonally profile nutrient transformation and Carbon sequestration -... | ecosystem: Engineered > WWTP > Effluent > Algae...
TCTGGCGCAATCGCCGGAGCCCAGAGGAACTCCCCGGGCTTGAGCGCTTCGATGGCGCCGTCTGTGGCAATCGATGGCGTCTGGGCCTGCAACGGTGCGCCGGGAGTAAGGACCAGAAGCGCGAGCGCCGTTAGGGCGTGTCTCATGCGGGGTTCAACTGCTTCTCGATGAGCAGGAGGGTGGCATCCCCCGGATAGGACAGGGCGGTAAATCCCATCTGGCGTTCCATGTCGATGGCCCCGTGGTTGGCGCGGTTCTCGATCGATTGCAGAACCTTGAGCCCCTTTGCCTTAGCATAGGCAGCCACATGGCCCAGCAGTTCCCAGCTGACGCCGCGCGACTTGTAATCTGAACGGATGGAGATGGCGACTTCGCCTGTGTGCATCGCTGCATCGCACGCCAGCATGGCTGTCGCGATGATCTCTGCCCCGTCATCGACAAAGGCGAGGAAGTTTTCGGTCAGGCGATGGTCGATGTCGGTCATCGCGACAAGCTGATCGTGGCTCACTGTATTGAGTGCCGTCAGGAACCGGAAGCGCAGATCGTCGGGCGCGACATGCGTGAAGAACTCTGCGAGCAGCGCCTCGTCAGATACCTGTGCCGGGCGCACCGTAAAACAAAATCCGGTATGCGTCGTCATCGCGTGGTTCAACGTATCGGTGGGCATGGGTGTCATTCCAGTCTGTGGGCGGGGGTGGGGCATGATCGCTCGCGCGCGACATTGGCAGGTTGTTGGCCGACCAACAGGGTCGGAAACTACGCATGCGGATGGATAGAGCGCCCGTGCAGCGCCAGCCCGCCCGCCAAACGCGCCAGCAGGAACTCCCGGTGTTAGGTTATCGCAGTCAGCAGGCCTAATGTGCCCCTATGAAAACAGACATTTCGCGTCGGCAGTTCGTGAACATCGGCGCAGCGGCAACGTTGCTGGCATCGAGCGGTGCAGCGTTCGCGAGGCCATCGCTTCCGGTCCTGTCACCTGCCATCAGACGCCAGGCGCTCGCTGCGCTCGAACTGCACCGTGCACAGCTAGTGCATGTCGATCGGATCGGCATCGTCGATTTTACGCGGCCATCGTCGGCACCGCGCATGTTCATCCTCGACATAGCATCAGGGGCCAGCCAGCCGCACCTTGTCGCCCATGGCCGGGGCTCCGATCCAACGCATACCGGCTGGGCCTTGCGCTTTTCAAACGAACCCGGGTCGCTGGCATCGTCCAGCGGTGCCTATGCCACGGGGGCGGAATATACCGGCAAGCATGGCCGGTCGATGCGGCTGAGCGGTCTCGACCCGGAAAACGGCAATGCGGAAAGCCGCGCCATCGTCGTCCATGCCGCTGCCTATGTCGGCCCCGAGATTGTCGCCAGCACCGGCAAGTTGGGCCGCAGCCTGGGGTGCTTTGCCGTCTCGCAGGCCAGCCTGGCTGCGGTGCTGGAAGGACTGGGTGCCGGAAGGCTGATCTATGCCGCAAAGGGCTAGCCTGGCTGGCGCGGTTCTGCGCCGCATGGGGAGTTTCCGACGGTTATGACGCGACGACGGTGCGTTTGCCGCAACGCCGTGCTGTGCCGCACAGACCCGCGAAGGCATCGGCAATATCGAGAACTGCGCACGCTGCCATCCTGGCGAGGCCAACGATGGAAAAGCGCAAGACCAGGCCGGGAAGCTGGGCGCGATTAGGCTGATATCGCGTGGATGAAGAGCCATGCCTCATGGGCTTCGAGCGACAACGAATCGTGATGCTGTCGGATGGCCAGCCCAGGGTGCCATGGTCGTAGCCTCGCTATTCTGCATCGCAGGCTTGTTTGATTTTGGGTGCTTTGAGCAACGCTGAGAGGCTGGCTGGGGTGGCAGGATTCGAACCTGGAAACCCCCTAACTATCTGAATTGTTTTGTGAACCTGCCATGACTGTCGCGTGTGGTGACCATGCGCATGGTCAGGATGGGGACCACGGCCAATGCACGCCATTCAAAATCTCTCGCGCAAGTGCGGGACATATTATTTCCGCCGCCAGATCCGCTTAGGACGGGATAAACCTTTCAGAATTAGGGTGTCGCTGCGAACCCACCAGCACAGTCGGGCCCGTTTCATGGGGCCAGCATTGTCGCTGGCCTGCGAGAAACTGGCCATGAACCTGATGCGCAACATCGCTGCCACCCACCTTACCGCAGCGCAGCGCCGAGAAATCTTCCAGCGCCAGATCCTTCTCGAGCGTGACCGGCTGGAACAGCTGCATGCCCAGATGCTGGTTGCGGCGCCTGAAGATCATGATCTCATCGAGGACGCACTGAAACTCAGGCTCGACGCTGGAGAGATTGCCAATCTTTCCGCTGTCGCCAACGGATCTATCGACGATTTTCTGGTCACCGGTTCCAGTCTCGACGATGAACCTGACAAGCCCATGGTCGTTATGGCTTGGTCAGATATCGAGGAGGAGGTCCAAGGCACGCCTCCGGCGGAAGCAGCTGCCACGCATCTCGCCGATCTTGCGGTGTCCGAGACACCAATCACGCTGGCGCTGGCGCGCAAGATCATTCACCAGGCCAAGGTTGAAGCCATCCGCGAATTCAGGGCGACGCTCGCCGATCCATCGCTTGCCTATGGACCAGTGCCTCTTATGTCCGCTGCGCCTATAGCGCCGCAAATGCCGCCGCCTGTGGTCGTGCCAGCGGTCGCGAACACGGTAACGGCTGCGTCGGCGGACCCGTCCGGAGATGACGAGTGGGCCAGGCTCAAACCGACAGAAGCGGCAGCGCGCTTTATTGACCATAATCCGCGCACCGGTGGTGCTGATGGGCAGGCTCGCAAAAAGGGATCGACCTGGACGGCAAAGACGCGCGAGCAGTTCAAATTGCCCGCCTTGCTGCTTGAGCAGGTCATGGAGGGGCGTCCTCTGGCTCAGATCAGACAGAAGGATCTCCTTGAACTGAATAGATGTTTCAACGGCCTGCATGGTCCCAGCTTCCGCAAGTCCGGGCGTCAGCGGGCCATGCCCATCCAGGAGATCGTGCGCGAAACCAGCGCGTTGGTGGCCGAACAGAAGATCAGCGCTGACCAAATCGGCCTGGGGATATCAACCACGAATCGCCACTGGTTTTTCCTTCGCCAGCTCACCGAATGGTTTTCAGGTCACTACCCATTGGCGAAGCTTGAATACTCGGCCTTCATCGTTGAGGACGACCGCGACCCTCGGTTGCTGACCGAACATTATACCGAAGAGCAGGGGAGGGCGCTGTTCAAGCTTCCGCCCTGGACGGGCTCTGGCTCATGGGCCAAGCCGTTCAAGCCCGGGTACGGCATTTGGCACGGGGCAGCGTATTTCGTTCCGCTGATCGCCTGGTACACGGGATTTCGTCGCGAGGAAATCTGTGGGCTGGAGCTCGCGGACATAGAGCGGCGTGACGGAGGATGGCATTTCTCTGTCCGGCCCAACGCAACCCGGCGCCTCAAAAATGCATGGTCGGCACGGCTTCTGCCCGTCGCGGATGAGCTTATTCGATTGGGCTTGATCGACTATGTCGAGGCACTTCGGGCCGAAGGCGAAACCCTGCTGTTCCCCGAACTGCGCGCTGAAAGCGGTATCGGAACCATGGGCGATGCCTTTTACAAGACCGTCTGGACCAAATGCGCCGCTCAGCTGCCCTTTCTCAAAAAGGGCATGGCGGTTCATTCATTCCGCCACACCCTGGCCACGGGCCTCAAGGCAGTTTCAGTGGCAGAAGATGTACGCGCGGATGTCCTTGGTCACCGGATCACCAACGAAACAGGCGGACGCTACTCGAAAGCCAGCGATCTCGCCATGCTACGTTCGGCCGTCAACAAGATCCCGATCGTCACAGATCACCTTGTCGCTGCGCCCGTGACATTGCTGCCGGCCCTTGTGCGGAAGGGCCGCAAGGCGCGCAAACCTCGGACGAATCCCTAGTTTCGCCATGAACTGCAAACTGTCAAATCCATGGTGATGGGAAGCGAATGAACGACTGTCGGGCCATCGGCGGCTCTGTTTGCGCTGCCTTCAGCAGGCCGGTAACGAGATCTGCTACAGTGTGTCGGCGATGAGATCCCGTTAGTTGTCACTGCGTGATCTGACCCAAAAAGGGGCATTGCCAGAATTTTCGGGCAGGCGTTCGTCGAAATCCAACCACGATCCTAAAACCATCTTCTTTACTAAGGAGATAGGTAAATGCGCGGTTCAAAAATACGTCAGGCACAGCCTGCAACAGATAGTTCGAAAAGCGAGCCGGCCTGCCACCAAATGAAGGCTTGCTCATTATGCAAGGTCAAGGCTCCACCGTCAGAGCTTTTTCCACGCTATCCGTTGCACGGTAACAAAGTGGACCAATCCGTGACGAACAGGCAGCCATCATTGCGGGCGCGCCATCGTGTGGCGGCTGGATCCACTGCCAATATTCCAAGCACAGAGCAGATGCTAGCACTCAAGCGATCGAAGGGATCGCTTGAGCTTGCCCGAATGGAGCAATTCTGCGGCGTATGCTGGAAGCGGTCCCGTGTCCCAATACGACCTGCCGTGGACGTTATCGCCTCTGTCTCACCGTATCCGGATGCTCTGGACCGTCACGAAGTCGCTTCAGGCCGCATGAACAAAGATGGAGCGAACGATGGGGGCATAACTCTTTGGTCCAGACTGCTGGCGAGCATTTCCGTACTCGTTGTAAGGTTGCGCGGGCATCAGGCCCAGTTCCCCCAGAACGTTGTATGCAAGTCGAGTCCCATACCGAATTCTGCCAAAAAAGCTGCGGAACTCAGCCAGTTCTATACCACTGACGAGGTGGCCGCAAAGCTTTGGCGCGGGTTCCAGGAATTTTACGATCCACGAAGGTTCGTGATAGTCGAGCCGTCAGCAGGCAAGGGTGCATTCCTGAAGCAAATGCCTAAGGACAGCCTTGGCATCGATCTAGACCCCCAATATCCTGGGGTTCTACGAGCAAATTTCTTGGATGTGGACCGAGATTGGCTCGCCGCTCGCCTCGAGCTAAACCGACCCATAGCCATATTGGGCAACCCACCCTTTGGCAAGGGATCGCATCTCGCTTGGCAGTTTTTCAACCATGCTGCGCGCGTGGCGGATGTCATCGTCTTCATCCTGCCGCCTTCTGTTCGAAAGGCAGCCTTCGAAAATCGCCTCGACCGACATTTCCATCTCGTCGCAGAATGGGTTGTACCCGAAGATGCCTTTGTTTTTCAGGGCAGGCCGCACAATGTGCGGACAGTCTTCCAGATTTGGGAACGGCGGTCAGACCAGCGCAAACTTCGCCAAGTTGAGCACAGCCATCCTGATTTCACCTTCGTCAAGTCCGTGGCGCTAGCCGAGGCTTTGGCTGACAAAGCCACTGTTGCAATTCGGCGAATTGGTGCCAATGCCGGTAGCATCCACGAAGATCCGGTCGGGAAATCCGCAGGCTCCCATTATTTTGTTCAGGCTGACCAATTGGTCGTTCTGCGGCTCAAGGCACTCGATTTGCGACAAGCTGCGGCCAATGCGGTAAGCATTCCAAGCCTTGCGAAATCGGAGATTGTGGAGCTGTACAAAGCTTATCTCGCGCAGCGGGATGTCGATGACTTCGCAGCCTGACAAATACAATATGGTTTTGCCGATCCACCGTGCATCCGCCGGGCTGAGCCGCGCTCGAAGCACTCTGGCTCAAGACTGGCTTGGAAAAGAGGGCTTGAAACAGTTTTGTAGAAAACCGCCACCCAGTTTGTCGACGCCGCCTATGGGCATTGAAGGCTGTAGCCCACGCGCGGAACGTGCACTGCAACCTTACCGAGTCGCTCGATCGTCCGGGTGACCGTCAGGCTGGTCCTGGTCGATGCGGTGAGAATGCCTGCTATTGGGTCAGTGCCATAATCTGCGGCTGCGACAATGACGGGCTTGCCGGCCAGTGCAGCATCAGTCTCCCAAATCGCACCCGCAACAGGCTCAGAATCGCGCGCGATGGCAAGCGCTTCGACAGGGCTCAGATTGCTGCGCTGACCATGGCCGATGGCCTTGACCCGTTCATACCACCCATCGAACAGCGGCAGATCAGGGAAGCTGTCTGCCAAGCCGGGACAGAAGCTGCGAACGAACCAGAAATTGTAGAAAGCCGCAGCATCTGCCAGCCCCGGTTTCGCGCCTTCCAGAAATGCGCGGCCATCCGCCAGTTGTTCGACGAGCAGCGCGGCATGGGCCTTCACCTGCGATAGCGCAAAAGGCACATGGGCTTTCATCCCCGCCACCTTGAATGGCTGACCCGACAGCCCCTCCCGATCTGCGATAAAGGCCGGATCGACCTTATCGCCCATTGTGCCGAAGATCGCCGTCACGGCAGGCTGGAACAATCCCTTGTCGCACCAGATTTCAACTGCTGATGCCAAGCCACTGCTGCCATTAGGATAAAGCGACGGTCCAGAATAGCGGCGCTCCAATTCACGCACGATCAGCGCGCTGTCGCAATAAATGTCCGCGCCAATCTGCATCACCGGAATACGCCGGTATCCCCCGGTCAGCGGCACAAGATCGGGCTTGGGCATGATCACCGGCTGATCGACAGCCGACCATGCAAGCTGCTTGATGCCCAAGCAGATGCGCACCTTCTCGGAAAAAGGCGAACTGTCATACTGGTGCAGGATGATTGCGGTCATGGTATTGCTTCCCCCAAATGACAGTCGTGGCAAAGGAGCCGGCTATGCTGTTGCCGGCCTGTATTGCCTGGCATCTGTCGTGAATTCGGCATGGCCCAGCGTGCCCAGATAGCGCTTCAGCTTGCCGACAAGACGCCGGTCAGCAAGCTCGCCGATCACTGGCACCCGGTTGGCGAGATTATACGCCCCCATGCCTGCGGCGATCCGCGCACCGATAACCGCCGCCCTCAGCGCGTCTGCCGGTTTGATCTCCACCCCGAATTCGCGCGCGCGCGCCGCCTTTCCGTCGCAGAAATTCTGGAGGAAGTAGATTTTGGAGAAGCTGCGTTCAAACTGTTCGCGCACACGGCCCTGCGGCGTGCTAAGGTCACCAAGGTCCGCCGACATGGTGGCCCGCAGCAGCTCGCCGCATGTTGCATCGTCAAAACCGCGCCGCAACGTCAGCATCCGCGCATTCCAGGCATCGACAATGCCCTGCGGCGTATCAGCAAGCAGTTCCTGCGGCAACCCGAGCAAAAAGCATCGATAGCGGCTGAGCTCCACTTGTGCGCGCTCGGTGGCGTTGAAGCTGGTGCGGCCCTGGCTGAGCGCCTTGGCGGACAGGAAGAAATCACCAATCAGCCCGGCGGGCATCTGGTCCACCTGCGGAATCGGGATGCCATAGATTTTCTGATCCCAGCGCCCGCGCGACAGCACGTTAAAGCGGACCATGGAATGCATCAGCCGCACCATCGCCGCCGCCTTGAAGCCGGGCCCAAAACGTTCAAGTGCACCGGGTAACGTGCTTGTGCCAAAGAAGGTCGCGGTTTCCTTGATGCGCCGGCCAGCGGTGGCATTGGACAATGTGCCGGTGAGCGCCATCGGCAGCGCGGCATATTTGTTCATGAAGGTAGCGACAAAGCCGCCACGGATCGCCCAGGGCGCGAAATGCGCCATGGCATTGCGCTGCACTCGCGCACCTCGCTCCACCAGCTTCATATCCACCCAATCCGGCCGATCTTCCATCGCGCGGATAAATGCGTGCAGCTCGGGCGGCGCATCGGCCACGGCTTCCAGCCCCTCGTCACAGGCCTTGACCAGCATATCGACCAGAGCACGAAAACCATGCTGCTTCATCAGCGCGGCGTAGGGATCGGCCACGGCATCGCCCAGCATGGTATAAGCCTCCATCCGCGCGATCAGCTCTGTATCGGCCTGCAGGCGCGGTGCATCCTTGGCCCAGCGGCCGCGCAGATCGCTGGCGGTGGGGTCGTTGCGCACCAGCCGCTCCGGGATGATCGAGAAGTCAATCATGCCATACATTGCGGGGTTGTCGGTGCGCTGGCTGGCGATCTTCTGCTGCAACGGCGTCTGTGCGGACATGGCTCAAGCCTCCACTGGGGTTCCTTTCAGATAATTACTATCACCCGATAGTTTTTCAAGCGGCAATGGTCAGGGAATCAGACGGTCTATTTCCCCTGAGATTTCGTGCACGACAGCGGCCAGTTCTGCTTCGCCAAAGCTATCCCAGCTCAGCGCACGCATCGCCACCGTCCGGCCGCTCTGAAAGGCGGTGATGCTGGCAATCATCAGCAAGGCGCGGATACGCGCAGGCTCATCCGCAACGGCCCTGCCCTGAATGCGCGCGATCATCGCAGCGACCAATTCGATCCCCGGTGCCCAGAGCCGCTCCAGCATCACTTCAAATGCGGGGCCAGGGTTCATCAATTCGCGCGCGGCAAACGCACCCCATAGCCGGGCATCATCGCTTGCCGTCATGGCCGCGGCCACCGATGCCATGGTCTGTTTCAAAATGGCCTGAAGTTCAGCCACGCCCGCACCGGATGAAAGCGCTGCAGCCGCTGCGGCAGAAGGCTGGGCAGTCAGCTCTGCAAAGCGATGTGCGACGGCTTCGGCACAGGCTGTATAGAGACCGGCCTTCCCGCCGAAATAATATTGCAGTGCCGGCAATGTCACTTGTGCGCTTTCGGCGATCTGACGGGTGCTCGCTACCGTAAATCCATCCTGGGCAAAGGCGCGCAACGCCGCATCCAATATGCGCTGCTTTGCCACATCGCCCTTCCGATAGCCCGTTCCCGACGTTGCACGACGCCGCGACAACATCTGAGAGGCGGGATCGGTTTTGCTCGCTGCCATTCGTGCCTTGCGCCTCTTCTTCAAGTGTCGCCACTGTAGGCGATTGCACTTTGGTTCGCAAAATCCGTGCGCCAGTCGTTGCCTGCCTCGGTGGCCAGGACGACAGTGCCGCAACTCGCGGTCATGTTGGCCCGATTAGCATTAGCGTCCTGGTTCGCGGGACATTACCCAAGAACTCGGCAAAATCAGCGCCTGTACGATGCCGGGTGCTTGCCTTGATCAGGTCAACCGGTCGAAAGGGCGAACAACTGTTCTCGCAACCAGCGATGCGCCGGGTCGTGATGAAGGCGTTCGTGCCAGACCGCGGTCTTTTCAAATCCTGCGATGTTCAATGGCGGCTCAACAACCGAGACACCGCCGATCCGTTGCGAGATGCGACGCGGAATCAAGGCGATGACATCTGTTTGCCGCACAAGCTCGATCAGCACCAGAAAACTCGGCAGAGTTGCGACGACCCTGCGGGCGTAGCCAAGCGCTGCCAGGGCGGCATCGGTCGCACCCCGAAACTGGGTTCCGTCATGCGACATGATCGCGTGGTCGAGAGCGCACAACGTCGCCAGGTCAAGTCGGCCGACTGCTGGATGCCCGGTCCGCAGGATGCAGACGTAATCCTCATCGAAAAGCTTGCGTGATCGCAAAGTTTCGGTCGCCATGTCTGGCGTGACAAGGGCAATATCAAGCTCGGCTCTGGCCAGCTCTTCTCCAAAATCCTTGCCGACTGAACACACCGAGAGTCGGACACCCGGAGCGGTTCGGCGAAGGGCGTGCAGTAGAGGAATGATCAGCACGGACTGGGCATAATCGGTTGCGGCGATCCTGAATGTCCTTTGCGCATGGGCATGGTCAAAGGTGCCCGGCTGCACAAGAACTTCGACTTCGCTCAGCAAGCGCCGCAAATCGTCGGCAATTTCCAGTGCGCGTGGTGTCGGCACCAGCCCCCGCTGTGCACGGACGAACAGAGGATCACCGAAGGCCTCGCGCAACCGGACAAGCATTCCGCTGACTGCTGGCTGGCTCAGGCCGAGCCGATGCGCTGCCCGTGTCACCGAACCGGTATCGATGAGCGCTTCGAGCGCCTTGAGGAGGTTGAGATCGAATTGGGTCATATCCCCTAGGCTGATACCATTTATTGCAAATTGCGATTGGACTTATGTCTGCGCGACGCCGATTTTTGGGCCAACCAACTGCCCATGTGCTGAAAATGTGGAATCCCAAACATGTCCGACATCCTCTGGCCTGATGGCTTCGTGCCCGGGTTCACCGATAATTATGTGTCAAACGAAGTCATCGTGACGAGCCTGACGAGCGAAGAAATCTGGCCATTCATTGCCCAGCCGCACCGTTGGCCACTATATTACGACAATGCCAGTGACGTGGTGATCCACGACGGCAAAGGCCCGGAACTCGGCCTGGGCGACAGCTTCTTCTTCCGAACTTTCGGCTTTCCCGTGCCTGCAAGGGTGGTCGAATGCGTGCCCCCGGTTCCTGGTCAAGCCGCGCGGATAGCGTGGCACGGCTGGGCCGGCGAGGAGGGCGCTCAAGACCGTCTTGATGTCCATCACGCCTGGCTGATCGAGGACCTGTCCCACGGGCGTGTGCGCATCCTGACGCAGGAAACGCAGAATGGCGCGCCAGCGCGCGACATGGCCAGGGCCAAGCCCAATCCGATGCTCAACGGGCATCAGGATTGGCTGGATGGACTGGTCGCGGCGGCACGAGAGGCCAAGACCGCATAGCCCCGTTTCGATGTGCCGGTGCGCTCAAACGCTGCGGCGCCTGTCATCAAAGTGTCGTTACCGCAGATGCATCAATGCCATGAACAGGAACCATTTCATGACGAGCCACACCACGCTTCCGACATCTACCCGGATGCGTCACGAAACGCGGCGTCGAAGGCTGACGGTCGTTTCTTGTGAGCAAATTACTCCGCATATGCTGAGGATTCGGCTATCGGGCCCCGATCTTGACGGCTTTATCTCGCCCGATCCCAGCGACCATATCAAATTGTTCGTGCCCGATGGTTCGGGGAGTACGGCCATGCGGGATTATACCCCGCGTCAATTCAATCTGGCAGAAGGATGGCTTGCAATCGATTTTGCGCTACACGATGCTGGCCCGGCCACGCGATGGGCGATCGATGCTCGCCCGGGCGACATAGCCGAAATCGGCGGACCGAGGGGTTCAACGGTCATCACCGGAGCGATCGAACGCTGGCTTCTCATCGGCGATGAAACGGCCCTGCCATCGATCGGCCGCCGGATCGAGGAAATGCCGGATGGTGTGGAAGTGACCAGCCTTGTCGCTATCGTCGATCCGGCAGACCGGCAGCAACTAGCTACCAAGGCCAGACATCACCCCCTGTGGGCTGTGCGTTCCGACCCTTCGGATCCTGCCCGTTTGCTGGCGATGCTCGACAGCATCGAACTGAGCGAAGGCATGTTTGTATGGATTGCAGCCGAGGTAGGTGTCGCTCGCGCGTTGCGCGCAGCGGTGCTGGCGCGCGGAATTGAACCGGCCTGGATAAAGGCGGCAGGCTATTGGTCTGCCGGCAAACCCGACACGTCCATCAAGGAGCTTGAAACGTGATATCCGGCATTTTTCCGACGCAAGCCGCTGCCAGAAAGCCTCGTCGTCGAATGGCAGCCTTCCGTCGCGCCGCGCTGCTTTCGGCGCTTGCGCTGGGCCTGCCCCCAGCAGCGATAGCCGCAGAACGGGAGGATGCAGCTCTGCGCGTGAACAGCGCAGCCTTCACGCGCATCACTGTGACGCTCGACGGCGAGCCAATGACCTTGCGGCGCTACGAGGCAGTCTATGTTGCCTCTCCGGTCGCGATGGCCGCAGAACAGCCTGCGCGCCGCATGGGGCCTGGTGGAAGCCCCACGGCATCCGACAAGCAGGCTCTGGCCAATCCGGCTGCATACCAGTCGCTTTATGTGTTTGCGCCAGAGAAGGCGCGGGAAGACTCGGCGATCATCCTAAATGTCAACAACGGCGGTTGGTTTGCTAGCGAGCTGCGCGCTGGCATCAGGGAGGGCGGCAGCTATTCCTCGACCAGCGATACCGACAAGGTTGGCGCGGCGCTGGCGGCCGGATATGTCTATGTTGACATCGGCACGCGCGGGCGCGGCATTGTTGCCTCAGACGGCAGCTATCCTGGCCATGCGCCTGCCGCGGTGGTCGACACAAAGGCTGCAATTCGATGGCTGCGGCTCAATGATGCTGCCTTGCCTGGTTCGGCCGAGCGGATCGTAGTAACAGGCACGTCGGGCGGCGGCGGGCTGACTACAGTGATCGCGGCGTCGGGCGACAGCCGGGACTTTTTTCCCGAACTTGCCCGGATCGGCGCCGCCGGAATCGATAGCAAAGGCAAGAGCACGCTGTCCGATGCGGTGTTCGCCGCAATCGCCTATTGCCCGATCACCGATCTCGGCCATGCCGATATGGCCTATGAGTGGCTCTATGGCCCGACGCGCTCGACCGGAAACACCGCCAGCAACCAATGGGGAGATGCCCAGGCGACAGCCTCGGCAACATTGGCTGCAGGCTATCCGGCCTATCTTGCAGGCCTGCGCCTCAAGCTCGCCGATGGTCGCGGCCTGACGGCGCAGACGATGCGCGACGCTATCGCTGCTGAGGTGATTGCCGAGGTGGAGCGCCATGTCGCTGCGGGCGGGAAGGTACCCGCGCGCGGCCAGCCCTTCGACGTCGCTATTCCGCGCATGTTTGGTGGATCAACCAGAGTTACAAGGACAAATGACTGGGTGAGCGTTGCCAACGGAAAGGTCACCGATTTTGATCTAGACGCCTTTCTCGGCTTTGTTGCCGCCATTACCCCGCTCAAGCCGGTTCCGGCGTTCGACCGCAGCCACAACACCAGCAATGCCGGGATTGATGGCGAGAACACGTTGTTCGGGCGTGCTGATCAGGCTTGGTCGAATTTCACCCCCTATGGCTGGCTGGCCAATGACGTGCCTGGAGACGGATCGGGCGCAGACGATACGGGCGTCTCCTGGCCCCGCTGGATAAAAGGAGAGGGCAAAACAGTCGAGAAGCAACTGAGAATGATAAATGCACTGACGTATCTTGGCACCAAAACCAAGGCCGCACCTTATTGGTATGTGCGGCACGGCATGATCGACCGCGACACGGCCTTCCCGGTCGAGATTGCACTGTCGCGCGCAATTGCAGGGGATCGCGATGTCAGGAATTTGAATTTCGCTTTGCCCTGGTTGACACCTCATAGCGGCGACTACGATGTTCAGCAGGCCTATTCATGGTTGGCCGAGGTCATGGCCGATAACAAATAATCCTACTCGGGATCAGCAAGCGGGCGAGAAGGCGTCGACCTCTCGCCTGCTGGTCGTATCGGCGCCTTGGCTGGAAATTTCGTCAGAGCCCCCGACAATCATAACCTGGTGATCAGCTGCCTGATGTCGCAGCGTCCGACCTTCGATATACTCTTGGCTGCCATACCAGCGGTTGGCAGCGTGGATGGTCCCAAAGCGCAAGGTCGTCAAACCATCTGCAGCGGGGGCTTCCAGCACGTCAATCGCGCCTTAAAGGCCAGTGGTTCGAAACCACCACCAGCCAGGCGCGCAGCATGGGCTGGATGCGATGGGTCGTCGTAGTGTACGACGATGCTGGCGAGGTGGTGAATACATTTGGTCATCGGGCGTTCCTGTCGCGACAGCCGCGATCCGCGGTTTCAGTCATTCCCCGTGACATCGAACCCTAGTTCAGGGTCAAGCCTTGGCCGATTTGGCTTTGGTTTAAAGGGCAAGCCCTGCAGTCGAGTGGAAGCCGTTTTTACGAATTTGTGGTGCTCCTGAACGAATGGTCGAAGCTGACAGGCAACAACGTGCACGCGGGTAACCGACTTTGGGTCAGTCTATCTGACCCAAGCGCCCTTCATCAAGCTTGAGCAATTGCGCTCACCAAGCGGATTGCAAGAGGCCTTCCATCATCGGGGCGGCTGTCTCGATTGATGGCAGCAGCCCGCCTTCGATCCATGCCAGAAGAAAGCCGCTGATCGCGCTAGCGATGAGGCCGATGCGCAGAGGTTCGGACGCCCGTCGGGCATTGTCCGATGGGGCGGGCAGCAAGGTCATCAGGCGAGAGATCTGGGCGCGGAAAATCGTTACCGCGTTCGTACCGCCCGAACCGTCTAGCAGTGCAGCATATAGCTTCGGGCGCGCCGCGATCGCTTCCAGCGAGAAGATCGTTGCGACTCGCATCACGCCTATACACGGGCCGTGGACGCGCCAATGCTCCTCGGCAAACGCAAACTGCCGATCGAAATCGATCGCCATGCGATCGGCGAGCAGGCCATACACATCATCGTAAAGCCGATAGAATACCGGTCGCCCGACGCCCGCCTCGCGCGCAAGTTCACTGACGGTGATATCTTTCAGCCGGGTCGTCTCGAGCAGCCTTTCGAGCGCCGCGTGCAGCGCCTCACGGCTGCGCGATTGCCGTAGATCGAGAGTGTCCGCATCGACAATCATGTGGCGTGCATAGCCGACGCGGACGCGCGCCGACAAGCTGCATCGTCACGCGGCCGACGCGAAGGCGCAGCGCACCGGCAGGCTTCGCAGGCCGGTGACGAATGTCGCCTGAGTATAGGCCGGCGCGCCATCCGCCTCGATCCGGTCAACCCGCCGGACGAGCGCGCGGAAGAATGCTTCGATCTCCATCTTGGCGAGGAACTGGCCGAGGCATTGGTGCGGGCCGTAGCCGAATGCGAGATGATTGTTCGGCGTTCGATCGATGTGGAACGTCTGCGCATCGGGGAACGCGGTTTCGTCGCGGGTCGCCGCGCCATAATGCAGCATGATGTGGTCGCCCGGCCGGAACGTCACGTCGCCCAAAGTGTACTCGGCGGTCACGGTGCGGAAGAAGTGCTTCACCGGCGCACAATAACGGATCGCCTCGTTGGCGAAGCTCTTCACCATCGCTGGGTCCTCGCGCAGCGCGGTGATGAAATTCGGCTGGTCGATGAGCGCCTGGATGCCAGCGGCGATCGAAGCGGCGGTGGTGTCGTGGCCAGCGGTCGCGACGATGACGTAATAGCCGAGCCGCTCTTCCGGGCTGAGGTCGCGCTCGTTGGGCAGCCCGCGGGCGATGATTGTCGAGACGTCGTCGCGCGGGTTGGCTCGGCGGTCTTGGGTAATTTCGTCGAAGAACGCGATGTAATCACGCTTCACCGCAATCGAATGCTCGACCAGCGACATGCCGGGACGGCGCACGGCGGGATCGGACGCGCCGAACACTTCGTGCGTCAGCTTCAACATCCGCGCTTCGTCGGCTTCGCTGATCCCGAGCACCGTCATCGCGACGCGCAGGGGATACCAGAAGACGATGTCGGCGGCGATGTCGCACTGGCCGCCCGTCGCGATAAGCCGATCGACGAACGCGGCGGCGAGATCATCCACCATTCCTTCGAGCCGGCGGACGTTCTTCGGCAGAAAATAGTCCTGCGTCATCTGCCGGAGTTGCTGGTGCCGCTCGCCATCGAGCACGACCAGCGTCTCGAAGCCGGCTTCCACCCCGAACAGCGCCTTGTTCGCCTCCTCGGCGTCGATCGGTAGCAGGGTGTTGCGCGGGCCGGCGTTGAAGATGGTCGGCTGGCGTTCGATCTCGCGGATGTCCGCGTGACGGGTCACGACCCAGAATGGGCGATATCCCTCGGCTTCCACCCATGCGATCGGATGCTCGGCACGCAGCCACGCGAAGAATGCCTGCATCTGCGCCGGATCGCCGTAGAGAGTGGAATCGACGATCTGCTCGGCGCGAAAATCGGACATGGGAGATGCTCCACACAGTGAAAGGGGGCGCCTATCGCGGCGCCCCCGGTTCGATCAGAAAGTGGCGCGCAGGCGGAGGCCATAGGTCCGCGGCGCGCCGAGATAGCCGTTCTCGTCGCCCGTCTGGAGCGGGGTGGCGAACGCCTGGGTGAAATACGTCTTGTTGAACAGGTTCTGCACCCAGCCCTCGATCGTAAGGTTCCACACCGGCAGCTTCACGCCGAGGTTGGCGTTGACGAGGCTGACTGGCCCCTGCCGCGATGTGCCGGCGGTGTTGATCAGCTGGGCGCTGGTATACTGATATTGCACGCGTCCGGTGAGGTTCACGTCGTCCGACACTGGTTGATCGAGGTTCAGTGCGACGTTGCCGCTCAGCTTCGGCGCGAATCGGAAGCGCGAGTTGGAAAGGACCGCGTCAATGTTGGGATCGGCGGCATATTTGGCGCGCGGGATGTAGGTTCCGTCGATCGCCAGCGTCAGGCCGTCGGTCAGCTCGAACAGGTTCTCGACCTCGACGCCGTAGTCCGTCGCCGCCCGCGCGTTGAGCACCGTGAAGCGCAGTCCGACGAACTGCGCGATCTGCAGGTTCGACAGATCGTAGTAGAAGAAGGCGACGTTGGTGCGCGCGCGGCCGTTCAGATACTGGAACTTGCCGCCGAGCTCGAACGCATTGACCGTCTCCGGCTTATAGATCGGGCTGAGCGGCGCTTGCGCGGTCGCGTTGCCGAAGAAGCCCGCGCGGATCGCCGCGGGCAGTGCGTTGTAAACTGCGGCGTTATTGATCAGCGTGCCGGCACCGTTCGCGTCGATGTTGACGCCCCCTGCCTTGAAGCCGCGATTGTATGTTGCGTACAACATCACGTCGTCGATCGGGCGGAACTGCAGGCCGAAGGTGCCCGATAGAGCCTTGTCGGTGGTGCTGCGATCATAGGCCGGGCCGGGCTGGACGCCGAGCAGCTTGAACAAGGCGAGCGGGCTGGGTTCGAAATAGGGGTTGCGAAAGCTGCCGCGCTTCTTCTCGATCGAATAGCGCAGTCCGGCGATCACGTTGACGCGCGAGCCGATCGCAAAATCCATGTGCGCGAAGGCGGCATAGGATTTGGCTGCGCCGCGCATGTCCTCGGTCGCCCATGTGCCGACCGGTGCCTGCGCGGTGCCGGCGGGAATGCCCGCCGCGCTGAGCAGGGTATCCCAATAGGTCTGTGCCTGGACCGCCCACGGCAGGATGCGGCTCATGCGCAGTTTCTCGTCGGAGAAGAAGCCCCCCACCACCAGGTCGGCGTTGAGCGCCTCGATCTTGGAATTCAGCGTCAGTTCCTGCGAGAAGAAGCGGCTCTTGAAGGTCTCGAAATAGCGGAAGATGTCCGCGCCGGAGAAATCCGGGTCCATGTCGCGCTGGTCGAGGCTGAAGTTGCGCAGTGCCGTCACCGACTTCAGCGAGCTGTTGCCGAGGCCGATGTCGATCAGCGCGGTGCCGCCGTAATCCTTGATCGTCTGGCGACCGTTGCCATTCAGCGTCTGCTGGAAATCGGACAGCCGTGCGGACGGGACCCTGAGTCCGAGCGCCTGGGTCAGCGCGTTGACCAGCGGCTCGGTCGGCCCGGCAGCGAAGCTTGACGTGGCGTAGCAGCAATTGCCGCCACCGCGCGAATAATCGCCGATCAGCCGGATCGAGAAGTCGCTCGACGGCTCGAACAGCAGCTGTCCTTTCACCGCCTGCGTCGCGTCACCGTTGAGGTCGCGGCCGGTTTGCGCATCAGTGTAGAAGCCCTCGCGGGTCGAGGCAAGGCCGCCGATGCGTACCGCCAGCGTATCGGACAACGGCAGGTTCGCTGCCGCGCGAACCAGCACTGATTCGTAGTTGCCCACCGTCATGTCGACCAGCATCTGGCGCCCATCGGTCGATGGCGCAGCGGAGGAGAGTAGCAGCGCGCCGGCGGTGGTGTTCTTCCCGAACAATGTGCCCTGCGGACCGCGCAATATCTGGAGATTGTCTATGTCCAGGAAGTTCTGCAGCGCAGCAGCAGCACGCGTGCGGTAGACGCCGTCGATGAACACGCCGACCGAACCTTCGAAGCTGCGGCTGTTACCGGTGGTGCCAAGGCCGCGGATGATGACGTTTGCGGTCGATGAGGAGATGTTGGTCGCGCGGAAGGTGATCGACGGGCTGATCGCCTGGATGTTCGCGATATTGTCGACCCGGGCGGTCGCCAGCGTGTCTGCATCGGCGGCGGTGATCGCGATCGGCACGTTCTGGAGGTTCTCGGCGCGGCGCTGGGCAGTGACGATGATTTCGCGGAGGCCCTGGTTTTCAGTCGCCGTGTCAGCGTCGGTCGCGGGGGGCGGTATTTCCTGAGCCTGCGCAGCGGTCGAGAAAGAGATGCCGGCGACGGCCGCCAGCAGATAAGCGCGTGAGATCGACATGGTAGAACCTCCCCTTTTTTGATGATCCGATCGAAGCCGGACTTGACTCGTTCCCTAGCAAAGATCCCGATGCGTTACAAGTGTAACGTAAATTATTGTGCCGCGGACTTTTTTATCGGCCAGCCAGCCTGGCGAGTGTCTGCCAGTCTCGCACTGCGGCGATATTGCGCTTCGCCAGCGTGACGAGCAGATCGCGATTGTGCGAAGTGTCGGGCATCACCGCAGCGGCCCCCACGGTAGCGGCGAGGCCGCTCGCCGTGGCGACACTGTAGAGATCGAACGCCATCGCTTCGGTGAAGGTCGGATCGACCGCGGCGATCGTCCGCGCATGATCGGCGATCAGGGCTCGCTCGCACGCGCGGCGATCCGCGATGGCGAGGCTCCCCGTTAGGAAATAGGCGAGATCGATCGCCGGGCTGCCGCGGCTGATCATCTGCCAGTCGATCAGATAGGCGACAGGCGCGTCCCTGCGGCGATCGAACATGATGTTGTCGACGCGCGGATCGGCGTGGATCAGCGTCTCTGGCCCGTTGAGCCGCGTGCGCCACGTTGCGGCGAACGGCGCGAACGCGCGGATCACCGCCATGTCGTCCTCGCCGAGCAACGCGGCATAGCGTGCCTCGAACACCGAGGCGCCGAGGCCGTAATAACTTGCCCCGCCGTCGGCGCCGGGGCGGTTGATCGCGATCCACGGCAAATGCGGAAGATCGGGCGCTTTCCAGTAATGCGCATGCAGCCGTGCGAGTTCATGTGTCACTGCCGCGGCGTCGGCCGGCGAGCAGCCGGCGATCTGGTCGCCCGGAGTGCAGAAGGCGCCGAGATCCTCCAGCACGAGATTGACCGTTAGTCCGTCTTCCGAGCATTCGGCATGGAAAGCGCGTGCTGTACGCATCGGGGGCGTGGGGCCGAACTCACGATACGCGCACGCTTCGGCGCGATAAGGCGCGATCGCCGCGGCGAGCGCCTGCGCGTCGGGGTAAGTTGAATTGAACTTCGCGATTACCGAGGTCAGCTCGTCAGTGACCGGCTTATTGTAGCCGATCGCGAGGCGAACCGTCTCGCTCATGTTGCCATGGCCGATCGGCTGCGCGCGCACCATCGAGATGCGGGGCAGCGCCTCGCCGGCATGCTGGAATACCGCCTGCAGCCAGTGTTCGTCGATATCGTTGACCGATGCGAGCAGCGCGGGCGGGGGCAGATCGGTGATGACCGACGCATCGCCGTAGCGCCCCCATGCACCTTCGGTGCGGGTCGGCGCCCACCACTCGACCAGCCGCCCTCCCGCCTGGCGGAATACGTCGATGCCCGATAGCTCCGGCGCGCCGGGCGCTGCCGGGCGACGGTTCCAGACTGCGCACGCAAGGTCCCCCTCGGCGAACAGCGCGTCGAAGGTGAAATCCGCCGCGCCCTGCGCCAGCGGATTGGCGAGCAGGTCGGCGACCGCCACTGCGGCAGCGTTGCCGGTCCGGTAGCGCATCAGGCCGGGCGCAACGATCTCCGTCAGCGCCGCGCCGTCGCCGCTGCCGAGCGCAGCAAAGAAGCGTCGCACCAACGCGGCGGTGTCGCCGACCGCCGGGTCGCTGCCCCCGGCTTGGTGGCGCGATTTCAGGATATTGGTTTCGTCCCCGGATCGCCCCCAGAAGCCCTTGGCGTAGGGTGTGTTCCAGCAATCGGTAAAGCGGCCGTCCGCCGCTTCGAACACCTCGATGCCGGAGAGCTCGACGCGCTCGCCGTTGCGCGTCACCATGTTCCAGACCGAGCAGACGAAGCGATCGTTGCCCAGCAGAACCTCGTGGGTGAACAGCGGATGGAGTGCTTCGCTCTGCTGCGCCACGCGCACCATCTGTTCGGCGTGGCTTAGCGCATTCACGCATTTGGGATCGTGCCGCACGATCGGATCGCGGCAGATGTCCGCAATCCGCGCCGGCTTGCGGGCGTTCCACACCTCGTCCCAATACGCACGGATCAGCGCAGTGGGGGAGGGGAGTTGTGCGTTCGAAATCGGCGCGGTCATGCTGCGTGGACGCTTTCGTGCGGGGGGCGCTGCCCGGGCCAGTTGGGCCGTTCGGCCTGGATGGCGGCGACGGTTCTGTCCCAGAAGGCGGCGGTCTTGCCGTGAAAACGGATGTCGAAGCGATCGGCAGTGCGGAACTCGAGTACCTCTACCCCCTGCGGCCCCGGCGTGTAATGATAAGGCACGTCGCTACCGACAAAGAAGCCGTCGCCGGCACCCAGCGTTTCGGTGCCCAGCTTCAGCGTGCCCGAGATGATATAGTAGAGGCAATCTGCATTGTGGCTGTGCAGCGGGAGAGGAAAGCCGCTTTTGAACCAGGCGTAGTACAGGCTCATCCCCGGCATCGAGAAGACTTGTTTGACGACATTGCCATCCGATGCGCCCGCCGCCTCCGCGCGTGCGAGGCCCTGGGCAATGATGTCGGTGACGCCCACCATCTCCATGCTCGGCACCTCATGCAGCGATGGCGCGTCGGCCGCGCGATAGATCCGGAAATGCGGTGCGGTCGTTTCCACGGACGTTGTAGGCTGGGTGGTCATCACATTACGCCTCAAGCGGGACAGACGGTCAGTTCGGTGCGGCTGGCGAGGTAGACGTTGATCGAGGCCGTACCGTCGGTATCGGCGACGATCGCCTCCTCTTCTGCGCCGGTAACTGCGTAGCGCGCGTTCGGCGCAAGCTGAGACAGCGGGATCGCGAACCGGCCGGGCGCGGCGCCGGGATAGAGCGTCGCCTCCAGGCGAGAGCCGTCGCTCCAGGCGCGCGCGACGAGGACGCCGGGATAGTCGACCGTCTCGATCATCGGCCCGGCGAGCGCCGTGGCGCCGGGGCCTTCGGTGAAGGTGCGGCGGAAATCGCCCGTCGCCATGAACTGTCCCATGATCGCAGTAGCGTTGGAGATGTTCGATCCATTGAGGAAGCGCTGCACGCCGCCGTCAACCGTAGGCGCGCCGTCGGCTTCGAGGCCACGCTGCGCCGCCACGGCGACGCGCTGGTCGCCGAACTCGCGCGCCGCGACGAGATAAGTGCCGAGCGCGCCGACATGCCCTGGCTTGTAGTTTCCCGCATCGAGCCCCGCACCGGGGAAGCGCAGCCGCGGCCCGTCCGCGCTCTCCTCGATGAGCGGCTCGATCTCAGCCCGCGCGATCGCCCATTGCTGGCGGGCACGGCCCGGGGCGAAGGCGTTCGCGAAAAAAGCATAGCCCGCCTCGCCGACCGGGAACGGCACCGGCATGCCGGTAAGCTGCGAGCGCAGCCCGATGATCGAGCCGGCGGCGTCGGTGAATTCGGTATCGAGCTTGTCAAGCCAGTTGTCGATATGCCGATCGACCAGCCGCGTGCCCAGCAAGGCATCGTGCGTGACGAGTGCGAGCATCCCGTAGTGATTGCAGATCGGATAGATCCAGTTCGGCTCGCACGCGAAGTGGCCGAACTCGGCGGTCTCGTAATTACGGTTCACCGAACCGACGATGCTACGGAAATCATGGGCGTAGGTGGTGCGGTCGTTGAGCCGGAAGCTGAGGCTGCCGGGCTCGAGATAGCGCCGGTCTCCTGTCGCCAGCATGTATCCGCCAACATGCGCGCCGAACCAGCCGGTGAGCATGATGTTGTCTTTCGCGGCGGGATCCCATTCGGTGAAGTTGAGATGACCCCAGCAGCTTTCGAGCACCCAGTAGTCCCATACTTTCTTCTCGAGATACTTCTCGATCAGATTGCGCTGGGCGAGCCCCATATAGCCCCGGAAGTTGGGGACATAGGCGGTCTGCGCCACCGCCAGCGCGAAGCCCATATGGTTGATCTGGTAGCGCAAGGCGGCGGGCTGGAACTGATCGATGATCGTGAAGCCGTCGAAGCTGCGGACCGGCTGGAGCGCGCGATCGAGCAGGTAGCGCAGCGCCGCCAGCTGGCCGGCCGTCATTTCGCGTGTGCTGGGGTCGGGCGCCTTTGCGGTCATCCGGCGCACCTCGGCCAGTGAGGCGGGGAGGAACGCCTCGCGCGCCGTCCCGCGAGTCACTGCGGCGCGGGCGAGCTTCGCATTGCGGCGCGCAAACAGCCCACCAACGGCGACTGCCGATAGGCCGACAATGAGGGACGCGCCTGGCCAGGTCGCCTCGCCCGCCATTGTGCCGGCCAGCAGTGCTGCGCCTAGCCACACCGTCAGCGGCGCCAGCACCATGCCCGCCCAGAACCAGGCAACGCAGGCGAACACGAACAGCAGGAGCGTCAGCGGGAACAGCAATGCCGCCCAGCCGCCGACCGCGACAAATCCGCCGCCCGGCACCCACAGGCCGAGCCCCGCAGCGGTCAGCGCCGGAGACAGCCCGAGCAGGCTCGGTAGCGCGCCGATCGCGGCGGCGGCGAGATACAGGATCCACGTACGGCGCTGCCGCGCGGCGGTGACGGGACCGATGGTGCCGCGGGTTGGCGGAAGGCGGGGCTCGTCGACATCGAACGGGACGGTTGCCATCATGTCCTCCTTGAGGATTGGCCGCAGATCGATTGATGGATCAGACGCTCGAACTGCTTGGTCTGGCTGTTCGGCGCGGCGAAGCGAGGGATGAAATCCTCTGCGGCGGTCAGCCGGAACAGCGCGAGCAGCGTCAGATCGAGGGCCACGACGCCGAGCAAAAGCCGCCAGCGAGAACTGCGCCGTGGCGGAGCCTGCAAGCTGCCAATACCGGGTGCCCACAGCACGGCAGCATCGGGCCGCGGTTCGCGCGCGAGGCCTAGCAAACCGACGATGGCGCGCAGCGGGGCGAGCAACTGCGATAGCAGCATGATAGCGAAGGCGCAGCAGGCCATCGATCGATATCCTCTCTCCGCCGCTCGTTGGGAGGGTCGGTCCCGCACTTGTCCCGCACCGTCGGCGCGCCGTCCAATTCAATGTGGGGCGTCATTGATCACGATCATCTATCAATGTATAATGGTCGAAGGAGGCGGAAATGCAGATCGAGCTCAAGCCATTCCGCTGTTTTGTGGCTCTCGCCGAGGAGCTGCATTTTCACCGCGCCGCTGCAAGGCTCAACATGACCCAGCCAGCGCTGTCGGCGCAGATCCGAGCGCTCGAACGGCTGCTCGGCTTTGCGCTGTTCGAGCGGACGACGCGGCGCGTCGATCTGACGCGCGAGGCGGCCGAACTCCTGCCGCAGGCACGGCGTCTTCTGGAGGAGAGCCAGCGGCTGAATCAACTCGCTGGCGGATTGCGGCAGGGACGCGCCAAACCGATGCGCTTGGGGGCGGCGTTTTACACGATCGACATTCCCGAGCGCGTTGCGCTGATCGAGGGCTTTTTCGATCGCCACCCCGATGTGCCGCTCGACGTGAGCACGGCCTATCAGAGCGCGCTCGTCGCGATGCTACAGCGCGGATCGATCGATGTTGCGCTGCTCCTCGGGCTGCCTGTCCCCCGCGCGGTCTATGCCGAGGAGCAGCGACGCGATCCGGATGTCGAGACGATCTTCCCCGACGATCTGCCGCGGCTGGTGCTGCGGCGCGAGCGCGTGCAGTTCCTGTGGCCGCGTGGGATGGCGCCTGGCGATGTCGTGCCGATTGCCGCGCTGGCGGGGCAAAAGGTGGTTATGCTTGGGCGCGCGCACGGCGATGTTTTGATCCAGCCGGTGATCGACATGCTGACGGTAGCGGGGGCCCACCCCGTGGTACCGCCCGAGTCGCACGCGATCGGGGTCGAGCGATACGCTAGACAGTTCCAGTTGCCCGCGATCTCGCTAGGCTGGTTCGGTACGCAGGAGGATGACACCTTCATTCGCCGACCGCTCGAAAACCTTACGCTTGAAACCGAATTCAGCGTCGTCAGAGCGCCGACTTCCGCCTCAGATTCGAGCACCCTGTTATGGGCGCTAACTGAGGAAATACAACGACGAGCTACACAGTGAGCATAAGGCGAGCGTGCTCTGTGAGTATCCTCAAGCTTTCTTGACGCCTGCGGCTTTCAAAATCTGCTGCCGTTCGAACTCGACGGGAGACAGCATTCCGTTCCTGACCTGCTTGCGCACCCGGGCTGTTGAACATCTCGACGCAAACGGGCATATCCTGCAGGGCTTCCTCGCGCGTTTTGTATGTTCGCCACCGTATGCGCTTGAGCGAGGAGAAGAAGCTCTGGGCCACGGTGTTGTCGTGGCATTTGCCGCGAGTTCTCGGCAGGCCAAAAAGTTGTCACCCCCGGGAACATTGGTATTGCGACGGGTGCGGACCGCACGGAGCTCGATCGGTACGGGCGCCTTCTTGGCGACGGTGTTGGACGACGCTAGCCAGGACGTTTCGGTCGGCGCTGGCCTCGTACTTAGCTAGTCGTTCTGATCGACAACAAGCCGCGCGCTTGCTTTGGAACTGCCGATCAACGCGTTGAGATCGACCAGCGCCGGAATGATTGCCAATCCATGAGGCCCGGCAATGTAGCGTGCCTGCCACGAAGGCTGGAACTTGGCCTTGTAGCTGCGCAGGCCACGGAAGCCGTAGAACCGCTCGCCATGATTGAAAACAAGTGCCGCAATTTTCGCCCATGCAGGCGCCAGCCGATGGGCCGCGATGCCGGAAAGAGGCGCCAGCCCCATCGAAAACGTCGCATACCCTTCGGCTTTAGCCCAGAGCATCAATTGGACGAAGAGAAAATCCATGGTGCCCGGCGGTGCTTCGGCTGCGTGGCGCATGAGATCGATCGATGCCTCCCCGCGATCGGACGTCACCCAGATGTTCGCGAAGGCGACGATCCTGTCGTCGCGCCAGATCACCGCCACATCGAACCAAGACAGGTAGCCGGGATCGAACCGGCCCAGGCTGAAGCCTTTTTCGGTATGGCCCTTTGCTGTAAGCCAGGCATCGGATAACCGATACTCGGCTCCATCACGCAAGGCGGAAACGGCATACCTCTAGTAGGAACTGCACCATTGGGACGTCGGGGGCCGAACTCGCAAGCACCAGATCGGCATCCTCCCGACGCAATTGCAGGCGGCGCGTGGCGAGTGCGAGCAGGAACTCGCTCGCCGCCCCGCCGCGGGGGCTTTGGCAGGCTGCAATGACACGTCGCAGCAGCCGGCCCATTTCACGACTTTCGTCGGCCGAGTCCGCAAAGTTGAGCTCGTAAGGGTGGGCTGCGCGGAGCAGCGACGCCTGGATCACGTCATCGTTGAACCGGCCGAAATTGCCGGGTGCGAGGATCGTCTGCTGGAACCAGTTGCTGATGATCCGGCGCTCGCCGGGAACGAAGGCGTTGGCCCGCAGCCGCTGCAGCACCGAGGCGATGGTGAAATAGACATCCGCCTGCCTGTGCCCCGGCTCTGCGGGGAGCTTCTTTGGCCAGAACACGAAGCCGGGCTGGAGACGCAGTGGCTCCTGCCCGTTGGCCACGAACAAGTCGTCGTCAAGCGCCAGGCTCGCCCGACGCAGACGGTCGACACGCGCTTGTATGGCCGACGCGAGTTCGGTGGGAACGAGGCTCTTGATCTCGGGATCGATCAGTAATTGCAATTCGGCGGCCCATGCATGGCTCTCGTAGGAAGCCGGAAGCACGATTTGGTCAACCGTCACCAACTGGTAGGGAAAGAAGTTGTGGGTCTGGATGAGGCTGCTCTCGAGCCGCTCGCGCTTGGGCTCAGCCGTCGTCTTAGCCATGCCAACAAGATAGAGAAGCGGCGCTTCCGGTGCGATGCTGCGCAGGTCCCGGCTGATGTCGAGCAGTGTCCGGCCGCTCTCGACGACCGCCGCCACGATGGCGATCGCATCCTTGGTCGCTTCAGGAATGTCATCGATCCCGTCGCGGGTGATAACGGGTGCCGGCGTCGCGAGTTGCCCTGCCACGCGCCGGGCGAGTTCCAGTGACTGATCGTCGGCGGCAATTACGTTTGACAGGCTTGCCGGTAGGGACCTCCGCAAGGCGTAGTCGAGCTTGCGTCCGAAGGCATCGCTTGCGAGCAGCCGCTCGGCGTTGATGTGGAACAAGCGCGGCGCCTTCGAGCCGCTGCGCCCCAGGCCGACCTCGAACACGGCGTCGCGGGCATAGCGGGCCATCAGTTGCGGGAGCCCCTTGGGCGCATCCGCGATGCCTACCAACAGCGCGTCCTGCTGCGGCCCGGCAAATTCGAATTGGTCGCCCTGGAGCTTAATTGCGTGCGAGCCGCCGAGACACGTCGGGCAGTCCGCGGACTCGTTGACTGAGGGAAGGTCCGTGACTCCGGCTGGATTGAGCTCTTCGTCCCGGGAGAGGTCGCAGACCACCGGTGTCGTGCTTGGCTTGCGCCCTAGGTAAAGCAGGTGGACAATTTGCTCCGGTTCGACATTCTTTTCGGCGACGAGGCGCGCCGCGAGTGTGCCACTCGACGAAGCGGAGATTAGCACCACCGCGCGTTCGTCGCTGTCGAACCCGTACTGGTCGAACCCGGCATACGACGAGAAATTGTCGGCAATTATCCATGCTGTGCCGGTGAAGGAACGGCGCTGCTCGTTGATCGCCGAGACGACAGCGTAGAGCGAGGGGGTGTCGAGGTAGGCCCGCGTCACTGACGGGTCGATGTGGGGCAGGCAGCAGAAGCCGATAAACGCGATTTCTGCGCCCCGCGCCAGAATGTTGGAGAGCCGGATGAACCGCTCGGTGTGCCGGCCCGATGGGTTCTCGAAATGATAGGTGGTGTTTGCCTCGACGAAACCGCGCCGCTCGTTGAAGATCGCGGTGATTCCCCGCCGCCGAACGTCGTCGATCGTCACGCCGTCCTCCAGCATCGCCCCTGCGACGGATTCGCGCCGGGCTTCCCGGCCGTTGCAGTCGTACCCGACCAGCACGACGGCGCTTCGACCGAGGCGGCCTAGGGTCGCAAGGTGCAGCGAATGCTCCGCAAGCGCGGCCCGCGTTGCGTCGAACGCAGGTTCTCGCACGAGGATCGCGACCTCGTCCGGCACTAGATTAGCCTCGATCTCGGCTTCAATCGTACTGGCAAATGCCTCGGGATCCAGTTCCGGGGTCGCGACGAAGACCAGCAATGCGTCGCGCGTGCTGATCTCATCGCCATCGGTCGGCCGCTCAAGATCGAAGCGCAGGGTGAACAGGGATTTCACCGGCCCCTCCGCAGCGGTAGGAGGACCGTGAGCAGGCTGCCGGCGACGGGTGCAAGCGCCCCGCCGGCAGGCCGGTAGACTTCGAGCGCCGCCGGGCCCTCACCGGCATGCTCGCCAGAGAAATCGGCATGGATCGACAGCCGCCCCGTGCGCAGCCGCAGGAACCCGCGCTCCCGGCGCAGGACGCGAAGCACGTGCGGAAGTCCCTGGCCAAAGCGCAATCCGCCCTTGGCGCTAAAGGTCGTAAAGCAGTCGCGGACGGCTTGCTCCTCCTCGTCCAACGTGATGTCGTCGAGCCTGCGGCCGGTCCGCGACACAGCAAAGCCGGGTCCGGAATCGAGCACCGACAGCTCGAACAGATGGGTCTGCGCTGCCCCGTCCGCGGCCTCCAGAGACTGGCAATAGTGCGCAAGCGGCGGATAGTCGGCGACGATCTGGACCAGCCGTTCGGGCTCGATCGCGTGATGCAAGGTCTTAATCGCGCGTATAGAGAGGGACAGGATGTTGCCCGCCACGTCGTACTGACCATGGTCCTCGGTGTTCTTGAACAGTTCGAACATCATGCCGCCGAGGGCCTCGTCGAGTTCTGTTGCGATCCTGTGCTGGTAGGCAGGCGGTACGGTGTGGTTCAGCAGCCAGGACGCGAGCGCCGCAAAAGCGCGACGCGGGCGCAGCAGCGGCCTTAGGGCGTCAGGCTGGTACAGCAGATAGGGCGCGCTGCGGCCGAGGTGATCGGCGCAGACCACTTCTGCCGATGCACCACGATAGGCGGATTTCGGCTTCATACTCATTAGTGCGGTCAGGCGCTTCAGCGCGGCCAAACGGACATCGCGTGTGACGTCTCCGGTCTGCCTGTCGCCCGTTATCGCAGCAGCACAGAGGGCGCCGGTCAGCCCGGGCAGGCGCCGGACCAACTCTTCGATCTGCTCGGGCGTGTGCACAAAGGTCTGGAGGGTCGCATCGGGGCGACGCTGGGCCCAGGTCACCAGCAACTGGCTCAGCGAAGCCTCGCCCCCGCACCCCAGGTGACGCAGATTCAGCGGCAGCGTAAATGGCTCTTCGAGCGGTGCCGCCGCGGCTTCGCGCAGCGCCTGCTCGATGTTGACGACGCTTGCTTGAGCGGGAATGCGCAAAGCCTTCTCCTTGTATTCCGCATGCCGACGCTGAACTTCCTTAGCGGAGGACGCGCCTAACACGATGCCCTGCCAACTTGAACCTGGTTTATTGTCTGCTGCCAGAGCATTTTGACTCGAACAGCTTTGCGTCTTTCAGTCCGTTTCAGCGTTCACGAAGTGCCGATCGGTCCAACATCGAACGCCTGCTTAGTGATAAGATGCCGCCGGTGGGCACGTACTGTGGCAATGGCAGTTTTGTCCCACGAGCTTCCGGCAGCTGCCGACCCAGACCCAGTCGTTCGCGGCTGCCGCGCTGAACGTCTGTTTCCGCCGAAAGCCACCAGGCTGCTATTGAGATCGGCGATCGGTCACGCTGATAATCGAAGATGGGTGGATAGCGGTGTCGGCTAGTTCCGCCTGCCGGTGTGCGATGCAGTCGCCGGAGCCTTTGCCGCTTTTCCCGGAGCTTGATCGCTGGGTTGCTGAGCGATCCCATATTTCAAGGGGGTTGACACTGGACTTCCTGCGCGGGATGCTTCGCAGACTAAAAAGCTAGCATATTTAATAATTTATGTTAGGTTTTGATAGTTCGCATCAGGGGGATGTCGTGAGTAATTGGGGGGCTGCAGCCATGGTTTTGGCTGCTTCTGCACTGTCCGTGCCGCCTGTCCTAGGTCAGACTCCGTCCAGCAAAGAGCAGCCAACACCTGTCATTGTTCAAGGCCAGGAGGCCATCATCCCGGCTGGCACGTCGGTGACGCTGCGGATCAAGCAGCCAGTCAGTTCACGCACTGCCAAGC
>Ga0075157_10000554_pt1 | contig 28982 bp, 21 predicted proteins | sample JI81BgreenDNA_FD_70967 | JGI IMG/M metagenome (GOLD analysis project Ga0075157, IMG submission 70967) | Wastewater effluent complex algal communities from Wisconsin, to seasonally profile nutrient transformation and Carbon sequestration -... | ecosystem: Engineered > WWTP > Effluent > Algae...
CCGCAAGTCCCTGGGTTGGAAGTCGCCTGCCGAGCTGTTCTTGCCCGAGGGTGCGTTCGACTTCCAGGCTTACTGGTCTACCATCATCAATCCTGTTGCACTTGGGGCTTGAATGCGCCCCCACCTTGAGCAGGCGGTTGGCTCATGCGCCCGTCCCTGGGCTTGTTGGGCTTGCGGCTGTGCTGGGCTCAGTCGTCTTCCAGCGGCAGGCCGCCTTGTTCCGGGGCGGGCGGCCACCGACCGGTTTCCAACCGTGCCTGAAACCAGCGGTGCATGGCCGCATCTTCCACCGCGTATTCCCCTCGGGCCGATTTCCACACCAAGGCGGGCGTGCGCTGCCGCAGCGACTCCAGGGCCTTCTGAGCCTGTTGCGCGCTCACCGGGCGGCCCAGTTTCTCGCGGTAAAAGCGCAGCGCCTCGGCGTCGTACGCGCGAAAGCGCGGCCCCTGGTCCAGCATGCGCCACAGCACCGCCTGCTCGGTCGGCTTCAGGCCCAGGTAGTCAGACTCCATCTGCGCCTCATCCTGCGCCTGCTGGTCCCGCGCCGCCTGTTGTAGCGCGGGCTCGAAGCGACCCCTGTAGCCCGACAGCGGGCTGAGTACCGCCCCCATGGCCGCCATGAAAAACTGTGGCCGGTGGCCAAAGGCGGTAAACGCGTCCTGCAACGCTACCCGGTCCACCGGCACCAGATCGGGCCGCTGCGCCTCCACCAGCCCGGCCACGTGGGCGATGAAATCGGTGTCCAGCGGCGGCAGCGCCTGGATCTGCGAGCCGTAGAACGGTGCCCCCGCATTGACCACCAGCCGCAGCAGCTTGTCGCGGTCGGAACCCGACATCACCAGCATCAGGTTCACCACACCGGGCTGGTTCATCTGGTCGCGCGCCGACTTCAGCGCCGTCATCGCCACCTCACCGGCCTCGCTGGTCAGGGCGTGCTGGGCCTCGTCAATGATCAGCGCCACTGGCCGGCCTGCCGCCTGCTGCAGGCTGCGCAGGGCATCCACCAGCGTCAGCCCGTCGATCTGGCCGATCTTGCTGGTGTCGATGTCCAGCGCGCCCGCCACCTTCACGCCTTTCACGCCAGCCTTTTTGGCGGCGCGCGCCACCGGGCCCAGGTGCGCTTGCAAAGCCTGGGCAATGGCCTCGGCAATCAGGGCGCCGGGGTCGCGGCGGGTGTCGGCCCACAGGTCCACGTACACCACCTCCACGCCGGCCTGCCGCAGCGCGGGCGCCAGATCACCCTGCAAAAACGTGCTCTTGCCGGTGCGGCGCGGCGCGGCCAGAAACAGGCCGTTGTGTGCATCGCCCAGCAGTGCTTTCCCCTGCATCGCCTGCACCAGCTGTTGCGCCAGTGCGGTGCGGTGGTACGCGATCATGCGATTACCTCTTTTTATCCGGAAGAAAGATATTTTATCTTCATGAGGATAAATGCGGATATTTGGCTGATTTGTCTCAGCGATCAGGTCTGGAGCAGCATGGGTTTTGGCTCATTCGCCTGGCGCTGCGGCCAGGAAAAGTCTTTGCATGACAAGGTACTGGCTCTGCTGGCGGGGTGTGTTGACGCAGGCTTTTGGCTAAGGCTTTTGGCTCAGGCCCACCCGATAAGACGCCGTTGGCGCCAACGCTGCACCGCGCCCTCCGGCACCAGTCGGCGTGGGTGAACCACAGCGGCCTGTATTCGGTGTGCGATCCGGTGCCCACCGCGGAGCGCCTCACCGGCAAAGGGCGGCCACCCCGAGCCTCACATCTTCGGCAATCCCGGCATGCCGCCCATGCGTTTCATCATCTTCATCAGGCCGCCGCCCTTCATCTTTTTCATCATGCCCTGCATCTGCTCGAATTCCTTGAGCAGGCGGTTGACTTCCTGAACCTGTACGCCGGCGCCGGCGGCGATGCGGCGTTTGCGGGTGGCCTTGATGAGTTCGGGCTTGCTGCGCTCCTTGGGCGTCATGCTGCAGATGATGCCTTCCTTGCGCCGGATGTCTTTTTCGGCGCGGGTCAGGTCGGCCTCGCTGGCCTTGGCCGCCAGGTTGCCGGGCAGCTTGTCCATCAGGCTGGAGAGGCCGCCCATTTGCTTCATCTGGCGGATTTGGTCGAGGAAGTCGTTGAGGTCGAAATCGCCGCCGCTCTTGACCTTGGCGGCCAGCTTTTGCGCTGCGGCCAGGTCCACCCCGGCGGTGACCTGCTCGACCAGGGCCACGATGTCGCCCATGCCCAGGATGCGGCCGGCGTGGCGCTCGGCGTCGAACACCTCCAGCCCGTCGATCTTTTCGCTCACCCCGGCAAACTTGATCGGCGCGCCCGTGACCTGGCGCACCGACAGCGCCGCGCCGCCGCGCGAGTCGCCGTCCATCTTGGTGAGCACGATGCCGGTCAGCGGCAGCGCTTCCTTGAAGGCCTTGGCGGTGTTGACCGCGTCCTGGCCCTGCATGGCGTCGACCACGAACAGGGTCTCCACCGGGTTGAGGGCGCCGTGCAGTTGCTGGATTTCGCGCATCAGCGCTTCGTCGATGGCCAGGCGGCCAGCGGTGTCGACCAGCAGCACGTCAAAGTAGTGTTTTCGGGCGTAGTCGAGCGCGGCGCGGGCAATGTCCAGCGGCTGCTGGTCGGGCGAGCTGGGGAACCACTCGGCCCCGGCCTGGGCGGTCACGGTTTTGAGCTGCTCGATGGCGGCCGGGCGGTAGACGTCGCCCGAGACGGTGAGCACCTTTTTCTTGCGCTTCTCCATCAGGTGTTTGGCCAGTTTGGCGGTGGTGGTGGTCTTGCCGGCGCCTTGCAGGCCGGCCATGAGGATGACCGCCGGCGGCTGGGCCGCAAGGTTGATGTCGGCCACGCCATCGCCCATGGTGGCGGCCAGCTCGCGGTTGACCACGCTGACCAGCACCTGGCCCGGCGTGAGCGAACCCACCACTTCCTGACCGAGGGCCTTTTCCTTCACCCGGGCGATGAAGTCGCGCACCACCGGCAGGGCCACGTCGGCCTCCAGCAGGGCCATGCGCACTTCGCGCAGCATGTCGGTGACGTTGCTCTCGGTGATGCGGGCCTGGCCCCGCATTTCCTTGACGATGCGTGACAGACGGTCGGAAAGGGCTGAGGCCATGGTGCGGGCGGGGCTGAAAGAGGGGTGTGGGGACGGGGCTGTCGACAGCCCCGCACAGGCACGAAAGCCGGCGCGGACATGGCCAGCGCCGCGGGTGCAGCGGGTCAAGACCCTTTAAACTGTGCCTTGGATTTTACCGGGCGGGTGCTGTGCGCACCCAGCCGCTGCGCCAGCCAAACACCCTCCATGCCCGCTTTCGCCCTCAACCCGACCGTGGCCGCCCTGTCTGCCGGCGCCGCGCTGGCCTATGCGGTGCTGGCCTGGGCCCACCAGCGCCTGAGCGTGCCGCAGACGCGTGCCGTGCTGGCGGCGGCTTGGTTCCTGCACGCCCTGGTGCTGGTGTTGTCGCTGTTCGACTCGCCCGCGCGTTTTGGCTTTGCCCCCGCGCTGTCGGTCACCACCTGGCTGGTGTTGACCGTGTACGCCGTGGAAAGCCGGTTGTTTCCGCAGCTTCGCGCCCGCTGGACGCTCGCCGGCCTGGGGGTGGTGGTGCTGGCGCTGGCGCTGGTGTTTCCGGGCAGCCAGCACCTGGCGCTGCGCTCGGCCTGGCTGCCTTTGCACTGGGCGCTGGGCATTGCGTCTTATGGCCTGATCGCGGCCGCCGTGGTGCACGCCTGGCTGATGCAGCGCGCCGAAAAGGCCATGCGCATGGGCGCCGCACCCGACACCTCTGTGCCATTGTTGACGCTGGAGCGGCTGACCTTTCGCTTTGTGGGCGCCGGTTTCGTGCTGCTGTCTGCCACGCTGCTGGCGGGTTGGTATTTTTCAGAAGTATTTGTCGACCACTGGGTGTGGAACCACAAAACGGTGTTCTCGGTGTTGTCCTGGCTGACCATCGGTGTGCTGCTGCTCGGGCGCTGGCGCCTGGGCTGGCGGGGGCGCATGGCCGCGCGCACTGTGTACCTGGCGGCGGGTTTGCTGCTGTTGGGCTATGTGGGTTCGCGCTTTGTGCTCGAGGTGGTCTTGCAACGCGCCTGAACGGCTGCTCACGGCACGCCAACGCCCATGAAATACCTGCTGCTTTTGACCGTGGTGCTGGTCGCCGTTTGGGTGTGGCGCCACAACCGCCGTGATATGCGCGACGGCAAACCGCCCGCGCCGCCACCCCGTGCCCTGACCCCTGCCACGCCGATGATCGCGTGCACCCAGTGCGGCACGCATGTGCCCGAGCACGAGGCCGTCCACGGCAAACGGGGTCTGTATTGCTGCCCTGAACACCGGCGGCAGTGCCACGATGGCTGAGCCCTTCTCCCTGCCCCGGTCCGTGGGCGGGCAGCCGGCGCTCAGGGGTTCTGCCGCTGGGGACATCCCGGCGGCCGGCCAGGCCGATCACCCGCCCAGCGGCTTTGCCCGCCAGTGGCGCATGTTCATGCAAACCCGCAGTTTGATTGCGGCGGTGTTGCTGGCGCTGGAGGGTTTTGTGGTCGCCACCGGTACGGGGGGCCCTGGTTGGCTGTTGTGGGTCTGCGCGTTGCACCTGGGCGCATGCCTGGGCGCGCAATGGGGGCTGCCGTCGGCCGAGCGGGGAGGGCGCCAGCCCTGGCACTGGCTGGCCACTATCGGCGTGGATGTGTTCACTTTTGCGGTGCTGGAGCACTTCCAGCAGGGCGGCATCAGCTTTGTGCCGCTGTTTGCGCTGCCGGTGCTGATGGGGGCCGTTTTGGGGCCGCTCACCCTGGCGCTGGCCACCGCTGCCAGCGCCACCCTGTTCCTGCTGGGCCACGCCGTGCTGACCGCGCCGCTGTTGACCGAGGTGTCCACCTCGCGCCTGCTGCAAAGCGCCCTGACCGGGACCGGTTTTTTCCTGGTGGCCCTGCTGACCCATGCGCTGGCGGGCCGGCTGGCGCGCGAAGAGGCGCTGGCCCAGAGCAGCCTGGCGGCCGCGCACATGCAAACACAGGTCAATGAACGGATCATTGAAGGCATCAGTGAAGGGGTGCTGGTGGTCGACGCACGGGGCCAGGTGCGCAATGCCAACCCGGCCGCGCAGGCCATGCTCAGTGTCGATCACAGCCCATGGCCCGCCGGGCGGCTGTGGTTGTCAGACGGCCAGGGCTGGCAAGGCCTGGCGCAATTGGTGGAGCAGTCTTTTGCCGATGGGCAGCCCCTGCAGGCCCAGGTGCGCATCGAGTCCAACGGGCTGATCTCGCACAGCCTGTTTGTGCGCACCCAGCTGACCGCATCGAAGGACGGGCGCCAATCCCGCCTGTGCGTGCTGTTTCTGGAAGACTTGCGCGAGGTGGAGGCGCGGGTGCGAACCGAAAAGCTCGCTTCCATGGGCCGTCTGTCGGCAGCGGTGGCGCATGAAATCCGCAACCCGCTGTCGGCCATCACCCAGGCCAATGCGCTGCTGGATGAAGAGGTGCAGTCGCCCACCCACAAGCGCCTGACGCGCATGATCGACCAGAACGCGCAGCGCCTGGCGCGCATCGTGGACGACATTTTGAACGTGGCGCGGGCACAACCGAGCGCCGGGCCGCACGCGCAGCCGCCCCTGCCGCTGGACGACACCGTGGCGCACATTGCCCAGGAATGGAGTCAGCAGCACCAGGCCGGGCAAGTGCTTGGGGTGCACCTGCATGCGCCCGGTGCCCAGGTGCGGTTTGATGCCGAACACTTGCGGCGGGTGCTGATCAATCTGCTGGACAACGCCTGGCGCTATTGCAGCAGCGAGGCGGGTTCAATTCGCTTGATGACCCGGCCCGTGGGCCCGCAGGACAGCAGTCTGCGCCTGTCGGTCTGGAGCCAGGGCGGCCCCCTGGAACAGAGCGTGCAACGGCATCTGTTCGAGCCCTTTTTCTCATCGGAGAGCCGCTCCAGCGGGCTGGGGCTCTACCTGTGCCGGGAACTGTGCGAGCGCTATGGCGCGCGCATCGCTTACCAGCGCAAGCGCCTCGAACAGCAGGAGGGCAACGAGTTTTATGTGACCCTGCCCGCGGTGCGCAGCGATGCCCCGGGCCAGCCATCGATGCCGTCGCTGTCCAGCCGTTGGCCGGCAGATACCAGCTTGCCGCCCGACTTGTCCACCGTGATTTGAGCCCATGCCTGCCCACACCGCCGCTGTCCTGGTTGTCGACGACGAGCCGGACTTGCGCACGCTTTACGAGCTGACCCTGCTGCGCGAGGGCTATGAAGTGGTCTGTGCGGGCGATTTGGCGCAGGCGCGCGAATCGCTGGCGCAACAGCGGTTTGACCTGCTCATCACCGACATGCGCCTGCCCGACGGGCTGGGCCTGCAACTGTTGCGCGATCTGCAGGGCGCCCAGCGCAGCGAAAGATCGATCGTCATCACCGCCCACGGGTCGGCCGAGAACGCGGTGGATGCCCTCAAATCGGGCGCCTTCGACTACCTGACCAAACCGGTGGACCTGCAACAGCTGCGGGCCGCCGTGCGGGCCGCACTGCAGAGCCAGCGGCCTTCACCGGCTGCATCAAGTGGTGCCGCTGGCGTACCGCGGCGGGCCGCTGCACAGCCAGCGGATGCGGTGCCAGCGCTGCAGCGCATCGTCGGCCGTTCGGCGGGCATGGAGCAAATACGCCAGCGCATTGAAAAAGTGGCCAGCAGCATGGCGCCGGTGCTGATCCAGGGCGAGTCGGGGACCGGCAAAGAACTGGTCGCCCGGGCGGTGCACGACTGCAGCCACCGGGCCGCCGGGCCCTTTGTGGCGGTCAACTGCGGCGCCATCCCCGAGAGCCTGATCGAAGCGGAGTTTTTTGGGGCTCGCAAGGGTGCCTACACCGGCGCCTCCCAAGACCGGGAGGGCTACTTCCAGGCCGCGCGGGGCGGCACGCTGTTTCTCGACGAAATCGGCGATTTGCCGCTGGCGATGCAGGCCAAACTGCTGCGCGTGATCCAGGAAAGGCGGGTGCGCCCACTGGGCGGCGTACAGGAAGAGCCGGTGGACGTGCGGCTGGTCAGCGCCACCCACCGCGATCTGGCGGCGATGGTGAACAGCGGCCGTTTCCGTCAAGACCTGTTTTACCGGCTGAATGTCATTGGCCTGCGCACCCCCCCGCTGCGCGAGCGCCGCGAAGACCTGCCCGAGCTCGCCCAGCAACTGTTGCAACGCCTGTGCCACGAGGCCGGCCTGCCGCTGCCCGACCTGTCGCCCGGCGCGATGGCCTGGCTGCACAGCCGGGAATGGCCCGGCAATGTGCGCGAGTTGGAAAACATGCTGCAACGCGCCCTGGCCCTGAGCCAGGGGGGGCGACTGGAGGCGGAAGACTTCGGCGAGGACGCGGACGCTGCAGCCCCGGGCGCCGGGGCCAGCGGTGTGGCCCAGACCGCCGTGCAAGCAGTAACGGGGGCCATTCCCAGCGATCTGCAAAGCTTTCTGGACGAGCAGGAGCGCCAGGTGCTGCTGCAGGCGCTGCGCGAAACCGCTTTCAACCGCACCGCGGCAGCGGCGCGGCTGGGCCTGAACCTGCGGCAGATCCGCTACCGCATCCAGCGATTGGGCATTGTGGTGCCCAGCAGTGGCGATGAAGACGCCTGAGTACCCGAGCAGCCGCAGTGCCGCGCAGCCCCTGTGGCAGGGCGGCTGGCTGCGTGCGGCCCGGCACTGCCCCTCGCCCAATGCCGGGCCTCGGCCCCTTGACGCACACATCGATCTGCTGGTCCTTCACTCCATCAGCCTGCCACCCGGACAGTACGGCGGCCCCGAGGTGGAGCAACTGTTCACCAACCAGCTCGACTGGAACGCCCACCCCTACTTCGAGGGCATTCGCGGCCTTGAGGTGTCTTCGCACTTCTTCATCCGCCGCGATGGGGAGCTGCTGCAATTCGTCGATGCCGATGCCCGCGCCTGGCATGCGGGCGCCTCTTGCTGGCGCGGTCGCAGCAACTGCAACGATGACTCGGTGGGGATCGAGCTGGAGGGGCTGGAGGGTCAGACCTTTGAAGAGGCACAGTACGCCACCTTGCAGGTGCTGTGCGACGCGCTGGCGCAGCGCTACCCGATTGCCCACTTGGCCGGGCATGAACACATCGCACCCGGCCGCAAGCAAGACCCGGGGCCGGGTTTTGACTGGGCGCGACTGCAACACTTGCTGCGCTGGCCGACTGGGTGTTTTCCCTTGGGTGTTCTGGGCGCAGACCCGGCAGCCGGTGGCGCTGACCAGGCATAGGCCGCAGGCCCCCGCTGTACCCGCGAACGCAGCCATGGTGGGCAAGGCGGCGCTTTTTCGCGTGTCCAGACGCATGGGTGTGCGCCTGCGGTCAGCCGCCCTGGGCGTTGCCAAACGCCCCTTGCAGATGGCCTCAGCCCTTGGGATGCACCCGACTTCGGGGGGCTTTTCGAATCGCAAACAAGCCATGCTGCCGAAAGCGCTTGTCCGGGCCAGGACACTACCCCTAGTGTCTTGAACCAATCCGACACACCAGATATAGTGTGTCCCGCGCGACGCGCTGGCATCACCCCATGGCTGCCCACTGCGCTCGGAGGCCCTCGGTTGCTCGACCGGTCTCGTCTGCAGAAAGTCCGTCGCGCCACCCCTGACTGCCGCTCCTCTTGCGCGGCGATTCCGACCACAACACGCCGAGGACCCATGCTCTCCGTCTCCACCCCAGGCACCGCCGCGCCATCGTTCGGCCGACCAGACGCCGCCGCCGCGCCAACCCAGAACCCGCACGCCCAGGCGCTGACCCACTACCAGATCATCCGCCGCAACGGCGCTGTCGTGCCGTTTGAGCCCAGCAAGATCGCCGTGGCGATGATGAAGGCCTTCCTGGCGGTGCACGGCACCCAGGGCGCAGCCTCGGCCAGCGTGCGCGAAACGGTCGACACCCTGACCCAGGCGGTGGTGCGTGCCCTGATGCGCTCGCGCCCGGGCGGTGGCACCTTCCACATTGAGGACGTGCAGGACCAGGTCGAACTCGGCCTGATGCGCGGCGGCCACCACGAAGTCGCCCGCGCCTACGTGCTCTACCGGGAACGCCGCGCACGCGAACGCGCCCAGCAGGCCGAAGCCCAGAAGCCGGCGCAAGCCACCCTGCATGTGACCGATCGCGGCCAGCGGGTGCCGCTGGACCTGGCGCAGCTGACCGCGCTGATCGAAACCGCCTGCACCGGTCTGGGTGCCGACGTCAAGGCCGAGCCCATCGTCGCCGAGACCCAGCGCAACCTGTACGACGGCGTACCGATGGAAGAGGTCTACAAGGCCGCCATCCTTGCCGCCCGCACGCTGATCGAAAAAGACCCCGACTACACCTACGCCACCGCGCGCCTGCTGCTGCACACCGTCGTCAAGGAAGTGCTGGGCGAAGAAGTGCCTGCTGCCGAACTGGGCCAGCGCTATGCCGAGTACTTCCCGCAGGCCATCCGCAAGGGCGTGGCGGCCGAACTGCTGGACGAGAAGCTGCTGCAGTTCGATCTGCCACGCCTGGCCGCCGCGCTCAAGCCCGAGCGCGACCTGCAGTTCGACTACCTGGGCCTGCAGACCCTGTACGACCGCTACTTCCTGCACGTGCGCAAGACGCGCATTGAGTTGCCGCAGATTTTCTTCATGCGCGTGGCCATGGGGCTGGCGCTCAATGAAATCGACCGCGAAGCCCGTGCCATCGAGTTCTACGAGGTGCTGTCCTCGTTCGACTTCATGTCGTCCACCCCCACCCTGTTCAACAGCGGCACCCGGCGCTCGCAGCTCTCCAGCTGCTACCTGACCACCGTGCCCGATGACCTGGACGGCATTTACGAGTCCATCAAGGAAAACGCGCTGCTGTCCAAGTTCGCCGGTGGTCTGGGCAACGACTGGACCCGCGTGCGCGCCCTGGGCGCCCACATCAAGGGCACCAACGGTGAATCGCAGGGTGTGGTGCCTTTCCTGAAAGTGGTCAACGACACCGCCGTCGCCGTGAACCAGGGCGGCAAGCGCAAGGGTGCGGTCTGCGCTTACCTGGAAAGCTGGCACCTGGACATCGAAGAATTCCTGGAGCTGCGCAAAAACACGGGCGACGACCGCCGCCGCACCCACGACATGAACACGGCCAACTGGATTCCCGACTTGTTCATGAAGCGGGTGATGGAGAAGGGCGAATGGAGCCTGTTCTCACCCAACGACGTGCCCGATCTGCACGACCGCTTTGGTGCCGACTTCGAACGCGCTTATGTCGCCTATGAAGAAAAGGCCGCGCGCGGCGAGATCAAACCTTACAAAAAGGTGCCGGCGGTCGACCTGTGGCGCAAGATGCTCTCGATGCTGTTCGAGACCGGCCACCCCTGGATCACCTTCAAGGACGCCTGCAATGTGCGCTCACCGCAGCAGCACGCTGGCGTGGTGCACAGTTCCAACCTGTGCACCGAGATCACGCTCAATACCAACGACGGTGAGACCGCAGTCTGCAACCTGGGCTCGGTCAACTTGGTTCGGCATCTAAAGAAGGCGCCGTTCGGCGTACCCGAGGAAGTTGGGACAATCATCCTTGATCACGAAAAGCTAAAGCGCACGGTGACTACCGCGATGCGCATGCTCGACAACGTGATCGACATCAACTATTACGCCGTCAAGAAGGCGCGCGACTCCAACCTGCGCCACCGCCCGGTGGGCCTGGGTGTGATGGGCTTCCAGGACGCCCTGTACGAACTGCGCATCCCCTATGCCTCGAACGAAGCGGTGGCGTTTGCCGACCGATCGATGGAGGCTGTCTGCTACCACGCCTATTGGGCCTCGACCGAGCTGGCGCGCGAGCGCGGTCGCTACAGCAGCTACCGCGGCTCGCTGTGGGATCAGGGTGTCCTGCCGCCGGACACCATCGACCTGCTTGCGCGCCAGCGTGGCGGCTATGTGGAGGTGGACCGCTCTACGTCGCTGGACTGGGATGCGCTGCGCCGGAAGATCGCACAGGACGGTATGCGCAACTCCAATTGCGTGGCCATCGCGCCGACCGCAACCATCTCCAACATCATCGGTGTGGACGCGTCCATCGAGCCCTGCTTCGGCAACCTCTCGGTCAAGTCCAACCTCTCGGGCGAGTTCACCGTCATCAACGGCTATCTGGTCAAGGATCTCAAGCGCCTGGGCCTGTGGGACGACGTGATGATCATGGACCTCAAGCACTTCGACGGCTCGCTGCGCGCCATCGACCGGGTGCCGCAGGACATCAAGGCGCTGTACGCCACCGCTTTCGAGGTCGAGCCTGCCTGGCTGGTCGAGGCCGCAGCGCGGCGCCAGAAGTGGATCGACCAGGCACAAAGCCTGAACATCTACATGGCCGGTGCCTCGGGCAAAAAGCTCGATGAAACCTACAAGCTCGCCTGGCTGCGCGGCCTCAAGACCACCTACTACCTGCGCACCACGTCGGCCACCCAGGCCGAGAAATCCACCGGCCGTGCCGGCCAGCTCAACGCTGTGTCGGCGCACGGTCACGAGGGTGCTGCTCAACGCGCCATGAGCATGGCGACGTCTGCTGGCGCGGTCACCGAGCCCGCCACCGATGTGAAGTTTTGCGCCATCGACGATCCGGGCTGCGAAGCCTGCCAGTGATGGCTTTCGCCGCTGTCTGCGCACCCGTGTCCGTGTCCTGTGCTGCATTCGATGCGACACCACAACACAAAGCGGGTGCCGCACGCGGCGGCCCTTTGCATTTCATGCCGACACTTCGATAATCCGCTGAATTGGACACCACCATGCTGACCTGGGACGAACCCGTCACACCTGCTGCGAAGCCCGCCCTTCAACCCTTGCCGCCCACCCAGCCAGGCGCGCAAGCCGCAGTGTCCCCCGGCCCCCCTGCACCTTCCGCTCGCCAAGCCGCTGTTTCGACCAGCGACAGCGTGGAGCGCCGCGTCAACGTGGCCGACAAGCGCATCATCAACGGCCAGACCGATGTCAACCAGCTGGTGCCGTTCAAGTACAAATGGGCCTGGGAAAAATACCTCGCCACCTGCGCCAACCACTGGATGCCGCAGGAAGTGAACATGAGCCGTGACATCGCGCTGTGGAAAGACCCCAACGGCCTGACCGAAGACGAGCGGCGCATCGTCAAACGCAACCTCGGCTTCTTCGTCACCGCCGATTCACTGGCCGCCAACAACATCACCCTGGGCACCTACCGCCACATCACGGCGCCCGAGTGCCGCCAGTTCCTGCTGCGCCAGGCGTTTGAAGAGGCCATCCACACCCACGCCTACCAGTACATCGTGGAGAGCCTGGGCCTGGACGAAGGCGAAATTTTCAACGCCTATCACGAGGTCTCGTCGATCCGCAACAAGGACGAGTTCCTGATCCCGTTCATCGACGCGATCATGGACCCGGCCTTCAAGACCGGCACGCCCGAAGCCGACCAGACGCTGCTCAAGTCGCTCATCGTGTTCGCCTGCCTGATGGAAGGTCTGTTCTTCTACGTCGGCTTCACCCAGATCCTGGCCCTGGGCCGGCAGAACAAGATGACCGGTGCCGCCGAGCAGTACCAGTACATCCTGCGCGACGAGTCCATGCACTGCAATTTCGGCATTGACCTGATCAATGCGATCAAGCTCGAGAACCCGATGCTCTGGACGCCGCAGTTCAAGGCCGAGGTCAAGGAACTGTTCCTCAAGGCTGTGGACCTGGAATACCAATACGCCGAGGACACCATGCCGCGTGGTGTGTTGGGCCTCAACGCCTCGATGTTCAAGGGCTACCTGCGCTACATCGCCAACCGGCGCGCCACGCAGATCGGTCTGGAGCCGCTGTTCCCCAACGAGGAGAACCCGTTCCCCTGGATGAGCGAGATGATCGACCTCAAGAAGGAACGCAATTTCTTCGAAACCCGGGTGATCGAATACCAGACCGGCGGCGCACTGTCCTGGGATTGAGCGTTTCCCGGCACCCTTATGTTCACGCTTCCACAAACCCCCACTCCTTGGTGCGAACGCACCGTAGGGGGGTTTTGTCACAGCATTCAAGGCTTTGTTGCCCGACGTGGATGCATCCACGGCACCAGTGCCCTGAATCACTTCCGCGGCCTGCTCGCGTGTGAAGTGCTCTCTGCAACTTGATCAAGGAGAAAATCATGGCAACTGCGAAAAAGGCACCGGCGAAGAAGGCTGCTGCACCGGCGAAGAAGGCTGCTGCACCAGCGAAGAAGGCTGCTGCACCAGCGAAGAAGGCTGCTGCACCAGCGAAGAAGGCTGCTGCACCGGCGAAGAAGGCTGCTGCACCAGCGAAGAAGGCTGCTGCACCGGCGAAGAAGGCTGCTGCACCAGCGAAGAAGGCTGCTGCACCGGCGAAGAAGGCTGCTGCACCGGCGAAGAAGGCTGCTGCACCGGCGAAGAAGGCTGCCGCACCGGCGAAGAAGGCTGCCGCACCAGCGAAGAAGGCTGCCGCACCAGCGAAGAAGGCTGCTGCACCAGCGAAGAAGGCTGCTGCTCCGGCGAAGAAGGCTGCTGCTCCCGCGGCAAAAACCAAGCTCAACCCTCAGGCTGCTTGGCCGTTTCCGACCTCAAGCAAACCCTGAGTCTTTTCGAGAGAATCCATAAAACCCGGTACCCAGGTGCCGGGTTTTTTGTTCCCAGTCAACACAAAGGTGTATCCGCTGATCCGATGCCCTGAAAAGGTGCCATGTGGTCGAACGGGGCGCGCATCTGACTGGGAAGCAGCGCTCGCGAAGAGTGCATCAACAGCTTGCTTGCGGCGGCTCACGCCCACCCGGGGAGGCCTCAACTCCCTACCGCCGAGCGCCAACACCCGCTGGCGAGTCGCCAATGGTCGGTCAGCCGCAGCGGTCTGGTGCCGCGCTCGTTGCCCGGCGTCAGGCCGGGGGGGTAGCGCGGTGGCTGAAAAACGGAGGACGCTGGGCTTGGCATTCGTCATCGACGACACCTGTCCAGCGGCTCTCCGTCGGGCAGGCGTGGTCAGGGCTTCCTGGCGGGTGCCTGGTCTTTGGACGACGCTTTTTCGGGAGTCGCCGCGGGCTGGTATTTCGCGCCGTTGACGGTCAAGCCTTCGGCCGATAACTTGGCGGCGCGCTTGTCGCCGATGCCGGGTACGCGTGCGATGAGGTCGGGCCAGTCTTTGAATTTGCCCGCCTTGCGCGCCTCCAGCATTTTGCTGGATGTGCCGGGGCCAATGCCTTTGATGCTGTCGAGATCGGCCTCGCTGGCGGTGTTCACGTCCACCGCCGCCATGGCCAGGGTGGCGGCCAACGAGAGCAACAGGGCAAGTGCTTTTTTGAACATGGGGTTTCCTCCTGAAAAATGACAGTGGCGACGCCAGGCACCACACCGGGCGCCGGGAACCCGTTGGGTTCCGTTGGTTACTCTAGCGATCTGGCAGCGGCTGCCTATCCCCCAAACAAGGTAGGTATGGCCCGGGCGCTACACTGCAACGGCGCAAAGTGCGCGGCAGTCGGTGCAGAGAGGTGAGCATGGTGCGGGGTGGTTGTGGGGTGTTGACGCGATGGACGGGCCTGTTGAGCTGTCTGGCCGTGGCAGGCTGCACCACACCGGTGCATATGCCGGTGACCACCCCGGGACCGGCGGTGGAGCATGCGCCACAGCAGATGCCAGCCGAGGTGTTGCGTGTCGCCCATGCGCTGTTTGAGGTGCCCGCTGGTGGCAGTGGCTGGGCGTTTTTCCAGCTGCCCGGCAAAGCGTTTGCACCGTTTGAGCCGGTTTCTCGCCTGGGGCGGCCGGCTTTGCAGGTACAGGCCGACCGGTCGGTGAGCATGCTGCGTCAGCGGTTCGAACCGGGTCTGCCGGCGGTGGATGTGCTGCAGTTCTCGTGGAAGGTGGACGCCCTTCCAGACGGGGCCGACCTCAAGGATGCCAGCGCGACCGATGCGCCAGTGCGCATTTTGCTGGCCTTCGACGGTGACCGCAGCCGCTGGGACGCGCGGGCGCATCGCCTGTCCGAGCTCAGTCGCCTGCTGACTGGCGAACCCTTGCCGTATGCCACGCTGTCGTACGTCTGGAGCCGGGAGGACGCGCCCGAGTCGGTGTTGCACAACCCGCGCACCGATCGCATCCGCAAGTTGGTGGTGGATAGCGGCGTTGCGCACCTGGGGCAGTGGCGAGACCACCGGCGCGATGTGCGGGCCGACTTCATTCGCGCTTTTGGCGAGCCGCCCGGCCCGCTGGTGGCGGTGGCGGTGATGACCGATACCGACAACACCGCCAGCCGTTTGCAGGCCTGGTACGGTGCCTTGCGGCTCAGGCAGGCGTCCACAGCCCCCTGACAAGGTGCGCCGCCGACCATTTCGGGCCATCGGAAGGCCTGGTGTGGGTCTGTCACATGAGGGAAACACCCGCCCCGCAGGTGGGAACGGTTGTTGCATAGTGCAGGCCATGTTCAACTGTTTCAGGTGTCAAGCATGAAGTTTCGCCTTTCCCTCGTTGCCGCTGCACTGGTTTTGGGCGCCACCGGCCTGCAGGCCAAGACTTTCAAATGGACCAGCGCCAGCGACATCCCGACCTGGGACATCCATTCGCAGAACAACGCACTGGCCAACGGTATCCATGCGGCGGTTTACGAGTCTCTCGTCTACTACAACAGCCGCACATTCAAGATCGAGCCGGTGCTGGCCACCGCCTGGAAGCAGGTCACGCCGACGCAGTTGCGCGTGACGCTGCGCAAGGGGGTGAAGTTCCACGATGGCTCGGACTTCACGGCAGACGATGCGGTGTTCTCCCTGCAGCGGGCCATGGCCAAGACCTCCAACTTCGGTGTCTATGCCCAGGGTATCGACCGGGTGGTGAAGGTGGACGACGGCACTGTCGACATCTTCACCAAGGACCCGAATCCGGTGCTGCTCAACCAGATGACCGAGCTGCGCATGATGAGCAAGGCCTGGGCCGAGAAGAACAAGTCGGTCGAACCCAAGGACATCAAGACCAAAGACGAGAACTTCGCCCACCGCAACGCCAATGGCACCGGTCCCTTCATGCTCAAGGAATGGCAGCCCGATCAGAAACTGGTGCTGACCAAGAACCCCGGCTGGTGGGGCAAAGGCGAGAGCAACGTGACCGAGGTGGTCTATACCCCGGTCAAGTCCACCGCCACCCGCATGGCGGCGCTGCTGTCGGGTGAGGTGGACTTCGTGCTCGACCCCAGCCCGCAGGACCTGCCGCGCCTGCGCCAGGCCAGCAACCTGAAAGTGATCGACGGCGTCGAGAACCGCACCATCTTCTTTGGCATGGACCAGTTCCGCGACGAGCTGCCGGGCAGCAACATCAAGGGCAAGAACCCGCTCAAGGATGTGAAGGTGCGCAAGGCGCTGTACCAGGCCATTGACATCGACACCATCACCCGCGTGACCCTGCGCGGCCTCGGCCAGGCCACTGGCGCGCTGGTCGCGCCGCAGGTCAACGGCTGGACCAAAGAGGTGCACCAGCGCTACCCGTACGACATCAACGCCGCCAAGAAGCTGCTGGCCGATGCGGGTTACCCCGACGGTTTTGAGGTGGACTTTGCCTGCCCGAACAACCGCTACATCAATGATGAGCAGATCTGCCAGGCGGTGGCGGCCATGTGGGCCAAGATCGGCGTCAAGGCCAAGCTGCGCACGCAGCCGCTGGTGACCTACTTCCCGATGATCCAGCGCTACGAGGCCAGCATCTACATGCTGGGCTGGGGCGTGCCGACCTTTGACGCGCTCTACAGCCTGCAGTCGCTGGTGCGCACGGTGGGCGCCGGCGGTGACGGCAACTACAACGTGGGCCGCTACAGCAACCCGCAGATGGACGCACTGGTCGAGCGCACCAAGAAGGAGACCGACCTGAAGCGCCGCAACGAGCTGCTGACCCGGGCGCTGCTGCTGCAGAACCAGGAAGTGGCCCACATTCCGCTGCACAACCAGGTGATCCCGTGGGCCATGAAGAAGAACATTGACGTCGTGCACCGTGCGGACAACCGCCTGGACTGGCGCCTGGTCAAGGTAAACTGATTTCGGCCTGAAAACGGAGGGTCGCGCACCGCGCGGTGGCGACCCTCCCTTTGTTTTTTCACAATGTTCGCATTCATTCTCCAGCGCCTGGCGCAGGCGGTCGTGGTCATGGTCAGCGTGGCGCTGATCGCCTTCATGCTTTTCCAGTACGTGGGCGACCCGGTGGTGTTTCTGCTCGGGCAGGACGCGACGCCCGAGCAAATCCGCGAGCTGCGCGCCGACCTCGGGCTGGACCAGCCCTTTGTCGTGCAGTTCTGGCACTTTCTGGCCAACGCGGTGCAGGGCGAGTTCGGCCTGAGCCTGCGGCAGGGCTCCAAGGTGTCCAGCCTCATTGCCGAGCGTTTCCCGGCCACATTGGAGCTGGCCTTGGTGGCCGCGCTGCTGGCGCTGCTGGTGGGCATTCCCATGGGGGTGTACGCCGCCCTCAAGCGCGGCACTTTCATGAGCCAGGTGTTCATGACGCTGTCGCTGCTGGGCGTGTCGCTGCCGACCTTCCTGATCGGCATCCTGCTGATCCTGGTGTTTGCGGTGCAGCTGGGCTGGTTTCCCAGCTTCGGCCGTGGCGAGGTGGTGCAGATCGGCTGGTGGACCAGCGGCCTGCTGACCGCCAAGGGCTGGCACCACATCGTGCTGCCGGCGGTGACGCTGGCCATCTTCCAGCTCACGCTGATCATGCGGCTGGTGCGCGCCGAAATGCTGGAGGTGCTGCGCACCGACTACATCAAGTTCGCCCGTGCCCGCGGCCTGACGCAGCGCGCCGTGCATTTTGGCCACGCGCTGAAGAACACCCTGGTGCCGGTGATGACCATCACCGGCCTGCAGCTCGGCGGGCTGATCGCCTTTGCCATCATCACCGAAACGGTGTTCCAGTGGCCGGGCATGGGCCTGCTGTTCATCCAGGCGGTGACGTTCGCCGACATCCCGGTGATGGCCGCCTACCTGTGCCTGATCGCGCTGATCTTTGTGGTCATCAACCTGATCGTCGACCTGCTGTATTTCGCGGTCGATCCGCGGCTGCGGGTGGAAAAGTCGGGAGGGCATTGACATGACGCACCCCCTGCGCCGCTTCGCGTCTTCCCCCTCTCCTGCGGGAGTGGGACGCAGCCTATGGCCTGGCGAAGTCAGTTCCATGGCTGCTCTGCACGGTGTCGCCTCTTCCTCAGCTTCCTGGGTTCCGTTTTGCCAACGGCAGGCATGACATGTTGAGTCCCCGCATCAAAGCCCATGGCCGTGCGTTTGCGCACATCGCCGCCTTCCATCCCGAGCTGACCGCGTTGCGGCGCGATCTGCATGCCCACCCCGAGCTGGGCTTCGAGGAGCACTACACCGCGCGCCGCGTGGTCGAGTCGCTCAAGGTCTGCGGGGTGGACGAGATCCACACCGGCATCGGCAAGACCGGCGTGGTCGCGGTGGTCCACGGCCGCCAGCGCTCCAGCGGCCGCATGATCGGCCTGCGCGCCGACATGGACGCGCTGCCGATGCAGGAAGACAACGACTTTCCCTGGCGTTCCAGCCGCCCGGGGCTGATGCATGGCTGCGGGCACGATGGCCACACCGCCATGCTGATCGGCGCGGCGCGCTACCTGGCGCAGACGCGCCAGTTCGATGGCAGCGCGGTGCTGATCTTCCAGCCGGGTGAGGAGGGCTTTGCCGGCGCCAAGGCGATGATCGAGGACGGTCTGTTCGAGCGCTTCCCGGTGCAGTCGGTCTATGCCATGCACAACTGGCCGCAGATGCAGCCCGGCACGGTGGGAATCAACGCCGGCCCGATGATGGCCGCCGCCGACCGCATCACCATCGAGATCAGCGGCAAGGGTGGCCACGGCGCCCACCCTTACCAGACGGTGGACCCGGTGCTGGTGGCGGCGCACATCATCACCGCCGTGCAGAGCATCGTCTCGCGCAACGTGCGGGCGCTCGACCAGGCGGTCATCAGCCTGTGCTCCATGCACGCAGGCGATCCGGGCGCCTTCAGCGTGGTGCCCGGCAAGGCCACGCTGGTGGGCACGGTGCGCAGTTTCAGCGCCGAGGTGCAGAGCCTGCTGGAGCGCCGGCTGCAGGAGGTGTGCGCCGGCGTGGCCATGGGTCTCGGCGCGGTGGCCCATGTGCACTATGAGCGGGTGTATCCGGCCACCATCAATACCCGCGACGAGGCGCGTTTTGCGGCCTCGGTCGCGCGGCACCTGGTGGGTCAGGAGCATGTGAACGACGAGCTGGAGCCGAGCATGGGCGCGGAGGATTTCGCCTTCATGTTGCAGGTCAAGCCCGGGGCCTACCTGCGGCTGGGGCAGGGCACGGACCACGGCGTGGGCAGCTGCCACCTGCACAACAGCCGATACGATTTCAACGACGAGGTGTTGCCGCTGGGCGCGGCCCTGCACGCCAGCCTCGTCGAGCAGGGCATGCCGCTGGCGGCGCCCGCCTGAGCAGCGATCTTCACCCGGTCACCATCACCACAAGCAAGGAGCATTCGATGAAGTTCAAGCAGACCCTGTCCGCCGCGCTGGTCACCGGCGCCCTGCTGGCCATGGGCGCAGCCCAGGCCCAGACCGTGCGCATCGGCAACCAGGGCGATGCCCTGTCGATGGATCCGCACTCGCTCAACGAAACCACGCAGCTGAGCGTGGTCGGCAACGTCTACGAACCGCTGGTGGGCCGTGACCAGAATCTCAAGCTCTCGCCGCGCCTGGCCACCAGCTGGAAGCAGGTGTCGCCGACCGTGTGGCGTTTCGAGCTGCGCAAGGGCGTGAAATTCCACGACGGCAAACCCTTCACCGCCGATGACGTGGTGTTCAGCCTGGCCCGCGGTGCCGGCGAGGGTTCGGACATGCGCAGCTACACCAACGACATCAAGGAAGTGCGCAAGGTTGACGAGCACACGGTGGACATCGAGACCAAGGGTGCCTTCCCCATCCTGCCCGATGTGCTGACCTTCTTCTACATCATGAGCAAGTCGTGGTGCGAGGAGAACAACGCGACCCGGCCGGTGGACCGGCGCAAGGGCATCGAAAACGCGGCCTCCTTCCGCGCCAACGGCACCGGCCCCTACCGCCTGCGCGAGCGCCAGCCCAACGTCAAGACCACCTTTGTGCGCAATGGCAACTACTGGGGCAAGATCGAAGGCAACGTGGTCAACGTAGAGTACACCCCCATCGGCAACGACGCCACCCGTGTGGCCGCGCTGCTGTCGGGGCAGGTGGACGTGATCGAGCCGGTGCCGGTGCAGGACGTGGCCCGCATCAACGCCAGCGGCAAGTCCAAGGTGCTGCAGGGCCCCGAGCTGCGCACCATCTTCCTGGGCATGGACCAGAAGCGCGACGAGCTGCTGTACTCCAGCGTCAAGGGCAAGAACCCGTTCAAGGACAAGCGGGTGCGCCAGGCCTTCTACCAGGCCATCGACATTGCGGGCATCCAGAGGAGTGTGATGCGCGGTGCCTCCCGCCCGTCGGCGCTGATGGTCGGCCCAGGCATCAACGGCTACTTCGCCGACATCGACAAGCGTTTGCCCTACGACCCCGACGCCGCCAAGAAGCTGCTGGCCGATGCGGGCTACCCCAACGGCTTCGAGGTCGGCATGAACTGCCCGAACGACCGCTACGTCAACGACGGCGAGATCTGCCAGGCGGTCAGCGCCAGCCTGGCCAAGATCGGGGTCAAGGTTCGGCTGCAGGCCGAAACCAAAGGCACCTACTTCCCCAAGATCCTGCGACGCGACACCAGCTTCTACCTGCTGGGCTGGACGCCGAGCACCTACGACGCGCACAACGTGCTCAACTCGATCACCCGCTGCGTGGATGACAAGGGGGCCGGCCAGTTCAACCTGGGTGCCTATTGCAACCCCAAGCTGGACGAGCTGACGGTGAAGATCCAGTCGGAGACCGACCAGGCCAAGCGCAATGCGCTGATCAAGGAGGCCTTCCAGCTGCACGCCGATGACGTGGGTCACATTCCGCTGCACCAGCAGGCCCTGGCCTGGGGCGTGGCCAGCAATGTGAGCCTGGTCCAGCTGGCCGACAATGTCATGCCCTTCCGTTATATGACGGTGAAATGATGGCCCCCCTGCGCCGCTGCGCGGCTTCCCCCCTGCTGCGCGGGGGGACGCACCCTGTGGCCGGGCGGAGCCCGTTCCACGGGTGCCTGGAGCTGAGGGCACGCGCGCCGAAGATATGGCGTGAGTCCCCTGCGCCGCTGCGCGGCGTCCCCCTGCTGCGCGGGGGGACGCACCCTGTGGCCGGGCGGAGCCTGTTCCACGGGTGCCTGGAGCTGAGGGCACGCGCGCCGAAGATATGGCGTGAGTCCCCTGCGCCGCTGCGCGGCGTCCCCCTGCTGTGCGGGGGGAAGCACTCTGTGGCCGGGCGGAGCCCGTTCCACGGGTGCCTGGAGCTGAGGGCACGCGCGCCGAAGATATGGCGTGAGTCCCCTGCGCCGCTGCGCGGCTTCCCCTGCTGCGCGGGGGGACGCACCCTGTGGCGGGGCGCAGCCCGTTCCACGGGTGCCTCGAGCTGGGGGCACGCGCTCCGGTCAGGTTTCTCTCTCAATGCTGTTGTGACTGCTCTGTTCGCGTGTCACGCCGGTTCTTCCGGTTGACTGATCAAGAAAGACTGAACGTTGATTGCTCTTGTTCGCCGTTGGCTTGACAGCGATGTCGGCCACAGTTTCCGTACCTCGCCCACGGCCCTCCTGGCGGCGCTGATCGCACTGGTCTGTGTGGTCTGTGCCGTGTTTGCGCCGTGGATCGCGCCGCACAACCCGTTTGACCTGGCGTCGCTGGAGCTCTCCAACGCGCGCCTGCCACCGGCCTGGAGCGAGGGTGGCAACCCCGCGTTCTGGCTCGGCACCGACGACCAGGGTCGCGACATCCTCTCGGCGCTGATGTACGGCGCGCGCATCTCGCTGGCCGTCGGCCTGGCGTCGGTGGTGCTCTCGGTGGTGATCGGCGTGACCCTCGGCCTGCTCGCCGGTTTTCTGGGCGGCTGGGTCGACAGCCTGCTCATGCGGGTGTGCGACGTGATGCTGTCCTTCCCCGCCATCCTGATCGCGCTGCTGATCGCCGGCGTGGGCCGTGCGCTGTTCCCGAACGCACACGATTCGCTGGCCTTCGGCGTGCTGATCGTCTCCATCACCCTCACCGGCTGGGTGCAGTACGCGCGCACGGTGCGCGGCTCCACCCTGGTCGAGCGCAACAAGGAATATGTGCAGGCCGCCCGGGTGACCGGCGTGGCACCGCTGCGCATCATGCGCCGGCATGTGCTGCCCAACGTCATGGGCCCGGTGCTGGTGCTGGCCACCATCCAGGTGGCCACGGCCATCATCACCGAGGCCACGCTGTCTTTTCTGGGTGTGGGCGCGCCGCCCACCTCGCCCTCGCTGGGCACCCTGATCCGGGTCGGCAACGACTACCTGTTCTCGGGCGAATGGTGGATCACCATCTTCCCGGGCCTGATGCTGGTGCTGATCGCCCTGTCGGTGAACCTGCTGGGTGACTGGCTGCGCGATGCGCTCAATCCGAGGCTGCGTTGATGAGTCTGCTTCAAGTCAAAAACCTGGTCGTCGAGTTTCCCGGCCGCCGCGGCACGCTGCGCGCGCTGGACGACATTTCCTTCGACATCGCGCCTGGCGAAGTGCTGGGTGTGGTGGGCGAGTCCGGTGCCGGCAAGTCCCTCACCGGGGCGTCCATCATCGGCCTGCTGGAGCCGCCGGGCCGGGTGGCCAGCGGCGAGATCTGGCTCGAAGGCCGGCGCATCGACAACCTGCCGCCCGAGCAGATGCGCCAGGTGCGCGGCCGCCAGATCGGGGCCATCTTCCAGGACCCGCTGACCTCGCTGAACCCGCTGTACTCGGTGGGCCGGCAGCTGATCGAGACCATCACCACCCATCTGCCGGTGAGTGCGACCGAGGCACGGCAGCGCGCCATCCAGCTGCTCAAGGACACCGGCATCCCGGCGGCCGAGCAGCGCATCGACCACTACCCGCACCAGTTTTCCGGCGGCATGCGCCAGCGGGTGGTCATTGCCCTGGCGCTGGCGGCCGAGCCGCGGCTGATCGTGGCCGACGAGCCGACCACCGCGCTGGACGTGTCGATCCAGGCGCAGATCATCACCCTGCTCAAGACCATCTGCCGCGAGCGCGGCGCGGCGGTGATGCTGATCACCCACGACATGGGCGTGATCGCCGAAACCTGCGACCGCGTGGCGGTGATGTACGCCGGCCGCATCGCCGAGATCGGACCGGTGCACGAGGTCATCAACCACCCGGCCCATCCCTACACCCGGGGCCTGATGGCCTGCATCCCCGACATGGCAGCCGACCGCGAGCGGCTGCACCAGATCGACGGCGCCATGCCGCGCCTGAACGCCATTCCGCGCGGCTGCGCCTTCAATCCGCGCTGCGACCGCAGCTTCGAGCGCTGCCACGAACAGCGGCCCGAACTGCTGCCCGCAGGCGCGACGCGGGCCGCCTGCTGGCTGCACGACGCATCGAGCATGCTGACCACCGGGGAGGCCGCATGAGCCCGCTCGAACCAGCCGTGATGGACCGATCCGCCACCGCTGCACCTGCTGCGGCCGAAGCGCCGCTGGTGCGCGCCACCGACCTGGCCAAGACCTTCGACGTCTCCGCCCCCTGGCTCAACCGTGTGATCGAGCGCCAACCGCGGCAACTGCTGCGCGCGGTCGATGGGGTGAGTTTCGACATTCCGCGCGGGCAGACGCTGGCGCTGGTGGGCGAGTCGGGCTGCGGCAAGAGCACCGTGGCGCGGCTGCTGGTGGGCCTCTACGAGCCCACACGCGGCGGCTTCGAGTTTGACGGGCTGGATGCGCACGCGGCGTTCAAGACGCCGCAGGGCCGGCAGCTGCGCCGCCGCATCCAGATGATCTTCCAGGACCCGTACGCCAGCCTGAACCCCCGCTGGCGGGTGAGTGACATCATTGCCGAGCCGCTGATCGAGCACGGTATCCTGACCGAGCCGGCCGCGCTGCGCGACCGGGTGGCCGAGCTGCTGCAGTCGGTGGGGTTGTCGCCGCTGGACGCGGGCAAGTTCCCGCACCAGTTCAGTGGCGGGCAACGCCAGCGCATTTCCATCGCGCGGGCGCTGGCGACTCAGCCCGAGTTTCTGGTCTGCGACGAGCCCACCAGCGCACTCGACGTGAGCGTGCAGGCGCAGGTGCTCAACATCATGAAGGCGCTGCAGCGCCAGCACGGCCTGACCTACCTGTTCATCAGCCATAACCTGGCGGTGGTGCGCCACATGAGCGACCAGGTGGGCGTGATGTACCTGGGCCGTCTGGTGGAACTGGCCGACAAGCAGACGCTGTTCAGCCAGCCGCGCCACCCGTATACCCGCATGCTGCTGGATGCCATCCCGAAGATGCACGCCACCGGCCAGGCGCGCACACCGGTACAGGGCGAAGTGCCCAACCCGCTGAACCCGCCACCGGGCTGCGCTTTCAACCCGCGCTGCCCCCACGCCAACGACCGCTGCCGTACCGAGCGGCCAGCGCTGCAGACCATTGGCGGCGTCCGCATCGCGTGCCACGCGGTGGAGGAAGGCCGGATCTGACTTCCAGGCGGAGCAGGGCGTCCAGACATCTGGGCGTTGACGCGGACGATGAACACTCCCCTCCGCGAATGTCCCCCGGCCCGCTGCGCGGGCCTCCTCCAAGGAGGCGCCACCCGACTCCTGCGCGATGCGCTCATCCCGCTCTCGGGCGGTCTGCTGCGTTGCAAAGCCTCGCCGGGCCACCGGCCCGCATGCGTTTTGCGCCTCGCAGGCCATCCCGACAGTGGGCGAGCACCTCCGCGAAGACTCGGCCAGCGCCGCCCAGTTCGCCGCTGGAAGCACCCGTCATCCTCAGGCATATCCGGCGCGCGTGTCCGAAAGTCCAGGGATGCCGTGGAACCGGCTTTGCCGGGCCACAGGCATCGTCCCCCCTCCGGGGGGAAGCCGCGCAGCGGCGCAGGGGGGAGTGTTTAGCTCTCAACGCGCACGCTTATGCGTACCTTTTACTCCTCAAGTTCTGCTTCATCTCCTTGAGCATGGGCTGCAGCTGGTTGCCGCCGATGCGCAGCGCCAGGCAGGTGGCCACCACGTCGATCACCATCAGGTGCATCAGGCGCGAGGTCATGGGGCTGTAGCGGTCGTAGCCTTCGGGGTGGTCGGCCGCCAGGTGGATGTGGCTGGCCGCGGCCAGGGGCGAGCCGCTGGCGGTGATGGTGATGACGGTGGCGCCGTGCTGTCGCGCAATGTCGGCCGCGTCCATCAGGTCGCGTGTGCGGCCGGAGTTGGAGATGATGACCAGGCAGTCGCCGGGGCCGAGCAGCGAGGCGCTCATGACCTGCATGTGACCGTCGCTGTAGGCAATGGCGTTGATGCCCAGGCGGAAGAACTTGTGCTGGGCGTCCTGCGCGACGATGCCCGAGTTGCCCGCGCCATAGAACTCGATGCGGCCGCGGTTTTTGTAGGTGGCCAGCAGTGCGTCGACTGCCTTTTCAATGGCGTGGCTGGAGGCGTCGTTCCGATACTTGAGGAAGGCGGCCACGGTGTTGTCGATCACCTTGACCAGCACATCGCCCACCTTGTCGTCCACGTCGACGCTGCGGTGGATGAAGGGCACGCCTTCGCTCACCGTACCGGCCAGCTTGAGCTTGAAGTCGGACAGGCCGTCGTAGCCCATGCTGCGGCAGAAACGCACCACGGTGGGTTTGCTCACGTGTGCGCGCTCGGCCAGTTCGGCCACCGGCAGGCTGGCAAAGGTGCGTGGGTCCAGGAGCACGAGTTTGCCCACGCGCTGTTCGGCGGGGGCCAGTGAGGGCAGGGAGGCTTTGATGCGGTCGAGCATGCGAAAATGGTAACCCAGTTACATATCCCCGTGAAACCTTGTCCACCCTGAGATGTGCCGATGAACCAGCTCGAAGCCCTCAAACAGTTCACCACCGTGGTCGCCGACACCGGTGACTTCAAGCAGATCGCGGCGTACACGCCGCAGGACGCGACCACCAATCCCTCGCTGATCCTCAAGGCGGTGCAGAAGCCGGCGTATGCGCACCTGCTGCAGGAAGCGGTGGCGAAGTTCGGCCAACACGGGCTGGAGGAGGTGATGAACCGCCTGCTGGTGCGTTTTGGTGTCGAGATCCTGCAGCACATCCCCGGCCGGGTGTCCACTGAAGTGGATGCCCGCCTGAGTTTCGACACCGAGGCTACGGTCTCGCGTGCGCGCCGCATCATCGACCTCTACCAGGGCGAAGGCGTGCATGTGGACCGGGTGCTGATCAAGATCGCTTCGACCTGGGAGGGCATTCAGGCCGCTGCCCGCCTGGAGCAAGAAGGCATTCACACCAACCTCACCCTGCTGTTCAGCTTCTGCCAGGCGGTGGCCTGCGGGCAGGCCCGGGTGCAGCTGATCTCGCCCTTTGTCGGGCGCATTTACGACTGGTACAAAAAGCAGGCCGGCGCCAGCTGGGACGAAGCCGCCATGGCCGGCGCGAACGATCCCGGTGTGCAGTCGGTGCGCAAAATCTACCACTTCTACAAGAAGCACGGCATCGCCACCGAGGTGATGGGCGCCAGCTTCCGCAATGTGGGCCAGATCACCGCGCTGGCCGGCTGCGACCTGCTGACCATCAGCCCCGAGCTGCTGGCCCAGCTCGCAGCCACCGAGGCCCCGCTGGCCCGGGCGCTGGACGCCGAGGCCGCGAAAGCCCTGGACATTCCGTTCGTGCAGTACGACGAGGCGGCCTTCCGCTTTGCACTGAACGAAGACGCGATGGCGACCGAGAAGCTGGCCGAAGGCATCCGCGCCTTTGTGGCCGACACGATCAAGCTGGAAGCCATGATGCGCTGACCTGCGCTGCTTCGCCCCACTGCTGGAGCGACCAAAAAACAAAACCCCGCGAATCGCTTCGCGGGGTTTTTTTGGGGCTTTTGCCGGACCGCAGTGATGCGTTCCGACGCCGCATGAGCGTGCAGGGCAAGGCGCGGCAGCGTTGAGCAGTGGCAGCGCCACGGCAAGCGGCTGCAACACCGCCATGCGCCCTCAGGCAAGGAGAAGCATTACATGCCCATGCCGCCCATGTCGCCCATCCCCATGCCACCGCCGGCCGGCATCGGAGCGTCTTCCTTCGGTGCCTCGGCGACCATGCACTCGGTCGTCAGCATCAGGGAAGCCACGGAAGCGGCGTTCTGCAGGGCGGTGCGGGTCACCTTGGTCGGGTCCAGGATACCCATTTCGATCATGTCGCCGTAGGTGTCGTTGGCGGCGTTGAAACCGAAGTTGCCCTTGCCTTCCAGCACCTTGTTGATCACCACCGAGGGCTCGCCACCGGCATTGGCCACGATCTCGCGCAGCGGGGCTTCGATGGCTTTCAGGACCAGCTTGATGCCGGCGTCCTGGTCGGCGTTATCACCCTTGATGGCGCCAGCGGACTGCTTGGCGCGCAGCAGGGCCACGCCACCACCGGCGACGATGCCTTCTTCCACCGCAGCGCGGGTGGCGTGCAGGGCGTCTTCCACGCGGGCTTTCTTTTCCTTCATCTCGACTTCGGTGGCCGCACCGACCTTGATGACCGCCACGCCGCCGGCCAGCTTGGCCACGCGCTCCTGCAGCTTCTCGCGGTCGTAGTCGCTGGTGGCTTCCTCGATCTGCACGCGGATCTGCTTGACGCGGGCTTCGATGTCAGCGGCAGCGCCCGCGCCGTCGATGATGGTGGTGTTTTCCTTGCCCACTTCGATGCGCTTGGCCTGGCCCAGGTCGGCCAGGGTCACTTTTTCCAGGGTCAGGCCGACTTCTTCGGCGATGACCTTGCCGCCCGTCAGGATGGCGATGTCTTCCAGCATGGCCTTGCGGCGGTCGCCAAAGCCCGGCGCCTTGACGGCGACCACCTTCAGGATGCCGCGGATGGTGTTGACCACCAAGGTCGCCAGCGCCTCGCCTTCGACGTCTTCGGCAATGATCAGCAGCGGACGGCCGGCCTTGGCCACGGCTTCCAGCGTGGGCAGCAGGTCACGGATGTTGCTGATCTTCTTGTCGAACAGCAGCACAAACGGGTTGTCCAGCAGGGCGGCCTGCTTCTCCGGGTTGTTGATGAAGTAGGGCGAGAGGTAGCCACGGTCGAACTGCATGCCCTCGACCACGTCCAGCTCGTTGGTCAGGCTCTTGCCGTCTTCCACGGTGATCACGCCTTCCTTGCCCACTTTGTCCATGGCATTGGCGATGATGTCGCCGATGCTGGAGTCGCTGTTGGCAGAGATGGAGCCGACCTGGGCGATTTCCTTGCTGGTGGTGGTGGCCTTGGAAGCTTTCTTCAGCTCGACGATCAGGGCTTCCACGGCACGGTCGATACCGCGCTTCAGATCCATCGGGTTCATGCCGGCGGCCACATACTTCATGCCTTCGCGCACGATGGCCTGGGCCAGCACGGTGGCGGTGGTGGTGCCGTCACCGGCGTTGTCGCTGGTCTTGGAGGCGACTTCCTTGACCATCTGGGCGCCCATGTTCTGGAGCTTGTCTTTCAGCTCGATTTCCTTGGCCACGGACACACCGTCCTTGGTCACGGTGGGGGCGCCGAAGGAGCGCTCGAGCACCACGTTGCGACCTTTGGGGCCCAGGGTGGTTTTGACTGCGTTGGCCAGGATGTTCACGCCTTCGACCATGCGGGCGCGGGCTTCACCGCCGAAAACGACGTCTTTTGCTGCCATGTTGATATCTCCGATTCAGAAAATGAGGATGAATGAGGGAAGGATTACTTCTCGACAACCGCGAACAGGTCGTCTTCCTTCATGACCAGCAGCTCGTCGCCATCGACCTTGACGGTCTGGCCGCTGTACTTGCCGAACAGGACGCGGTCGCCGACTTTGACGGTCAGGGCCTTGGTCTCGCCCTTGTCGTTCGTCTTGCCCGGGCCGACGGCCAGCACCTCACCCTGGTCGGGCTTCTCGGCGGCGGCGTCGGGGATGACGATGCCGGAGGCGGTCTTGGTTTCGCTGTCAATGCGCTTGACGATCACGCGATCGGCGAGAGGACGAAG
>Ga0075157_10000555_pt1 | contig 28951 bp, 26 predicted proteins | sample JI81BgreenDNA_FD_70967 | JGI IMG/M metagenome (GOLD analysis project Ga0075157, IMG submission 70967) | Wastewater effluent complex algal communities from Wisconsin, to seasonally profile nutrient transformation and Carbon sequestration -... | ecosystem: Engineered > WWTP > Effluent > Algae...
TGTTCTTTACTTGTGGGTTAGCTGAAACAAATCGTCATCCGTTTGATTTACCTGAGGCAGAAGCTGAACTAGTTTCAGGATATAATGTAGAATATTCTGCAATGGGTTTTGCATTGTTTTCTTTAGGAGAATACGCAAATATGTTAATGATGAGTTCACTTACCGTTATCTTATTTTTTGGAGGATGGTTACCACCTTTTTTCTCTCCAGATTTTATCCCTTATTCTTTTTGGTTTGGTGTTAAAATATGCTTCTTTGTTATTCTATTTGTTGTGATGAGAGCAGCTTTACCAAGGTTAAGATATGATCAACTTATGAGTTTAGGTTGGAAAACTTTTTTACCTATTTCACTAGCTTATCTTCTATTAACTTTTAGTATCTTAATGTCTTTTTCAATATTACCAAACTAACATATTCTTATAGTATAAAGTATGTTATTAAAAAGAAACAAAATAAAATATAAAGGAGTTTTAACTTTAAAAAGTTCTAATAAATTTGCTTTTGATGCATCGATTAAAGATCTAACATCTTTTATAAATAGTTCTTCTTTAAATGCCAGCAGCATAAATCAAGCACTCCAAAGTAAAACAAGCAAGTATATTACAATTTTTAAGTCTCCTTTTGTTTATAAAAAAGCAAAAGATACTTTCTTATTTGAAACTTATTCATCTACACTGACTTTCGAAACTTCAAATTTTATGGTTTTAAAACTATTGATTACAAAACTAGAAGGTTTCAAAGGTCATGTAGACAGTACAGTTCGAATTGCTTCAGTTTTACATGAAGAAGATAAAACAAACGTAAAGTTTGGAACCGAGGAATTTAAAAAAATAATAACCCAATAACTACGTTCTCGTATAAATTGATGGTATTGGGAAGATAGTTTAGCGGTAAAATGTCGGTTTCCAAAACCGTTGTCGGGGGTTCGATCCCCTCTCTTCCTGTATACAGAGACAATTACATCAGGAAATAAAATATTTAAATTATGTTAGCAGCAGCACAAAAAGTAGGAGCAGGATTATCAACATTCGGACTAGCAGGAGCAGGGATTGGTATCGGATTCATTTTCGGATCTTTAATTTTAGGGACAGCAAGAAACCCTTCATTAAAAGATGATATGTTTAGATATGCAATTTTAGGATTCGCTTTAACAGAAGCAATCGCGCTATTCGCTTTAATGATCGCGTTTTTAATTCTATTCGTTTAATTTAATAGATTTAAAATCTTGAGTTTTTAGTTTAAGGGTAAAACACGATGCTCATAACATCGATGATACATGTTCGAATCATGTAAAACTCATAAATAATTTTAATAAATAACTATAATTATGATAACATCTAAGTTCTTCAAGCTCAGATAATGATGTTTTTCTGATTATAAAATTCAATAAATAGTCAAAAATTTATTAAGTTGACTTAAACAAATTATTTATAAGCTTAAAAATTAAAAAAAAATATATATGAACGAAATTTTATATTCGATTTCAAGTATTTCTATATTACAAATAATACTTTGCACAAGTTTACTTGTTAGTGCGATAATGGTAAATTTGTCGTCAAATCCAGTAGAGTCAGTTTTATTTTTAGTATTAACTTTTGTAACTAGCGGTATTCTTTTAATGATGCTTTTATCTGAGTTCTTTGGTATTACTGTAATTATTATTTATGTAGGAGCTATAGCTGTTCTATTTTTGTTCGTAATAATGATGCTAAATATTAAAGGATACAATTTAGATAATAGCGCTTTTTCATTTTTTCAAAGTAAACTTGCAAAATTATCTCTTTGCTGTTCTGTTTTATATCTTATTTCATTATTTTTTGGTTATAAGATAGAAGACATTTTTAGTACAACATCTGCTCATCAAAACTCTTTTGCTTTAGATTCACTAGATAACATTGAAGTTTTAGGTCAAGTATTATATAATTACTATATTGAATGTTTCTTAATAGCAGGTTTATTATTATTAGTTGCATTACTTGGGTCTATCGTATTAACTTTAACTTATAGTAATACTAAAAAAGGGCATCAATTACCTAATAGACAACTATCAAGATCGGATAAGTTTTTATCTTATTTTGAATAGTTTTCAATGAATATTTAAGGGTATATTATCATATTCATTCCAAAAGATGACTAGCTCAATGGTAGAGCGTTTCGCTTACAACGAAAATGTTAGTGGTTCGAGTCCGCTGTCGTCTAGAAAGATAATTAAAAGCAGATTTTTAAAGCTATTCAACAATCTTTAAAAATAGTCGATGTGGTGAAATTGGTATACACGCCAGGTTTAGGTTCTGGTCGATAATCTCGGTAGGGGTTCAAGTCCCCTCTTCGACATTTCAAAGTTTATCACAGTTTCTCTTGTCTGTAATCTGCATTTTTAGCTCAACTGGCTAGAGCAGTGACCTTCTAAGTCACAGGTTAAAGGTTCGAGTCCTTTAAAGTGTATATTAGCTCAATGTCTAAATAGCTCAGTGGTAGAGTAATGGACTGAAAATCCATTTGTCGGTGGTTCGAACCCACCTTTAGACAGTATATTAAAAAGTCAAAATTCGTTAAGGCAATATATTTTGTTTTTGAAAACGCTTTTTATAAAATATAATATTATGAAACAATCTAGTAAAACAGAATTATTGAACAGGCTAAATAACAAGCTATCAGGTTTTTGTAAAACAGATTCTTTTTCTTTAGTTTACAGTAAAGACGCTTCTAAGTATCTTGAAATTTTATATAAAGAAGGAAGAGTAAATTTTTTCAAAAAAGTGAAAAACAAACTTATAGTTACTGTGAATGTATATCCAAATGCTACTGGAGATAAAATTCTCTTTGAAAAGACAAAAAATAAACCAACATTAAGGTATCAAGATGTTGCCAAAATAAAGTCTTCGCTAAAAACAATATATTTTCATACAAATAAAGGTCCTAAGACACTTGAACAAGTTAAAACTGAGCAATTAGGAGGTGTTCCTATTTTTTATATCTAATTCAATTATGACTAATACACAAAATTCACTAGAATTATTAAAATATAAAAACTTTTTATTAATAAAAAATAAAAAAGATACTATTTCATCTTTTAAAAAAATCACCAATACATCAAATTTTGTTGACATATCAAGCAAACTTATAGCTCAGATAAAACAAGAAATGCCTGATAAGTTAAGAATTTACAAAAAGAAGATGTTTTTAAAAGGACTTGGTTACAAAGTTATCGTTGAAAATAAAACCTTATCATTTAAATTAAATTTAAGTCATGAATTAAAAATAGAAATTCCTGTTTATATAAAACGTGTTACTGTTAATAAAACCAATATTGTTTTTGAATCTTACGATTCCGTTTTATTAGGAAATTTTGTTGAAAAAATTTATAATTTAAAACCAAGAGATAGTTACAAAGGAAAAGGATTTTTTCTAAAGTCAAAAGTTGTTCCTATTAAAGAGATAAAAAAAAAGTAATAGTTGTACAAAATATATGTTAAAAAAAAATACTTACTCAAAAAAAGAAGTAAAACAGCTTGATTATAAAAATATTAAGCTAAAAAATTTACAAGAGCTAATTACAGAAAGTTCTGTATTTGTAAAACAAAACTCTATTAATCATATTGACCCGTCTCTTCTAGTTCAAAGTTTAAGACAGTTTATTAAACTTATTGGTAAAATTAAACATCCTATTAGAAAAGACAAAGAAAGATTTGAATCTTTTTATAAAGAGAGTCCTATTTTGTTATATTCTGAAAACAGATACACCAGACAGTTATTAAAATTAGCTTTTACAAAATTAAATGGTTTATCATCAAATTCTAACTTGGCATCATTTATTGAGATTGGAGGTATTAAGCAATTAATTGCTTCTACAAAAACAAGAAAAAAATGTGCCTTAGTAATTTTTGTTGAAAAGCCTACTCAAACAAATATTGACTTTTGTATAAGTAACAGAATTTATATGATGTCAATGTTTGTAAATACATCTTTAGATAACCTCAAAGGAAATTATAAAGTTCCTTTAACAATGAATACCTTAAAACGCTATTTTTGGTTAGCAACTCTTTTAGAGTTAATTTAATTTAACTATGTCAAAAAAATATAAACATCTAACAAAAATACAAGAATTTCGATTAATTCCATCTCGTGTTCTAAAATTTAAAAAAAGTAAATGGACAAAACTTAAAAGTATTTTGACAAAAAAATTTCAATCTTTACAACAAGATAGAAAAAAAATGTCTAGTAAAGGTAATTTTATTCGTTTACCGCTTGGTTTTAAAACCAATGAAGCTTTAGTAAATTTTTCACAAAAGATCCAAAACAAGAAGAGTTTTTTTTCTTACAACGGACCTTCGAAGTCAAAAATTCAAGATAAATTTAAAGTATATGTTAATCGAGGAAGATTTTCTTATTTATCTAGTTTATCACGTGATAAACGTCAATCAAGTCTAAAACTAAAGTATCTGTTAAATCAAAATAACATGGTTACAAGACAGAAGTGTAAAGATAGAGATCTTTTTATTAAAAATATTTATAACGATAATTTTTGTTTAAAAGGAGTAACTTCTTCTTTTTATTTTTTTAATAGTTTAAGAGACGTAAAAGATAAAATTAAATCAAAAATAGTACTTATTAATGATAAAAATGCTCTTAGATACGACAATTTAATGAAAGGAGATATTATCAGAGTAGAATCGAGTGCGTTAGATATTAAAAAAAATATGAAAGCATTGTTCTCAAACTATTCTTTACCTTCTCACTTAGAGTCTGATATTTACTCTCAATCAATTGTTATGTTAAAAGACAAATCAATTACTACTCAAGAGGATTATCATTTAATTTCTTTAGAATATATTAATGTTCAAAAAATGTAATTTTTAATTTCAACTGCGAATATAGATTAATGGTAGATTTTTTGCCTTCCAAGCAAGCGGTATGGGTTCGAGTCCCATTGTTCGTATTTAATTTCATAAGTTCTTATGTGAGCTTTTAATATCCGTGGTTTGATGCAGTTGAGTTGACCACCCGTGTCTTAGACGAGGAGATATGGCTGAGTGGCTTAAAGCACTGGTTTGCTAAATCAGCATGTATAATGTACATCATGGGTTCGAATCCCATTGTCTCCATTTATTTCTATATCCCCTATGAGAATCGAACTCATATTTCTTCCGTGAAAGGGAAGCGTCCTAACCTTTAGACGAAGGGGATTTCAAATTAATTTATGAAAATCATTAAAAGTAAACCTATTAATAATTCTAGTAGGCATCAAATAAAGTTATCTAAGTTTTTGCTAGCAAAAAAAGTTAACTTTATTAATAATTTAACTGTTCCAAAAAATTCATCTTATGGAAAAAGTCAACCTTCTGGTCGCATAAGTGCATGGCATCGTCAACGCGGTGCCAAAAAAGCTTATCGTCCTATTGATTTTTTAAATCAAGCAGGATTATATGTAACACTTTTTTCTGCCTATGATCCAAATAGGACATCTTTTTCATCTGTTGTTTTTGATTTAGTTTCTAAAAAATTTAGAAATTATTTATCTACCGCATCTGTAGCGCCAGGGTGTCTGGTACAAGTTAAACGAAAATTACCAAGATACAGACTTGGTTATAGAATGCAGTTAAAAAATTTACCAACAGGTTCTTTAATTAATAATGTTGGAAACTTTTTAGGCAACAAGGTTTCTTATATCAAATCTGCAGGTGCAGTGGGACAAATTATTCAAATAAGTGTTAACAGTTGTAAAATAAAACTTCCTTCAGGTAAACTAATCGAAATTCCATCTTCTAGATACGCAACATTAGGTTCTGTATCTAACGAGAAAAATAATTTAGTTTACAAAGGAAAAGCTGGTCGTAACAGAAATTTAGGTCGTAGACCTATTGTGCGAGGTATCGCAATGAATCCAGTGGATCATCCTCATGGAGGAAGAACCAATGGAGGTCGTCCATCAGTTACACCTTGGGGTCTTCCTACAAAAAGTAAATTTTATCTAAAAAAACGAACAAGAAAATAATTATGTCAAGATCAAAATGGAAATTTAAATGCATTCCAACAGCGTTTAAAAAAATTAAGAGAAAAGTTTGGGACAGAGATTTAATTATTCAAAAGAAATACATAGGTCGTAACTTCTCTGTTTATAACGGTTCTCAGTTTTTTAAAATTAAGATAGACAAGCCAAAAGTTGGATATAAGTTTGGTGAGTTTATTTATACTCGAAAGTATGTTAAAAAAGAAAGCTTTGATAAAAAATCAAAAATTAAAAAATAAATACTTAAACTCGTATTCAAATAATCAACTTATAGAAAAAAAGAAAAATTTGTTTTTACAAAATTATAAATTAAGTTTAAATGCAAGTCATCTTTTTTTTAATAAAGGTTTACTATTTAACGAGCCAGAAGTTTTAAAACAAGGTAATAAATATACTATTAATTTAGTAGGTTTTTACAGAACCAAAATATTATTAAAATATAGAAAAAAAATAAAACAACTAAATTCTAAGTCGTTCTCAAAAGATTTAGAAATTTTTAAAAATACTTCATTTTTTCAATCAAATCAAATTTTAGTGAATTTTTTATGTTTAAATAGATTAACTGATAAAGTATCTATAAAAAATGATTATTTTTTTTATAAGCCTTACAAAAACTTGTTATTTGTACGTAATTATAACCTTTGGTTAGATTTTGTTAAAACAACAAATTTAGTTGTTAGAAAATTATTAGATGCTAAAGCTATGCTACTCTTATTTGGATCTTTATTCAAATATTTAAATAAAAGAAAACACAATAGATTTATCTTTTTTGTTTCAAATTTATTTGATTATTTAGTTAAAAATTATCCAGACCAAATAAAAGGAATTAAATTAGTAGTAAGTGGACGTCTTTTATCAAAACCTCGTTCAAGCATTGCCAAAATTGAAAGAGGTACTTTAAATTTAACCAGCAAAGATGCGTGTGTTGTATCAAATCAAATGCACGTTTATACTTTATATGGTGCTTTTGGACTCAAATTATATATAAATTATCAAAAATAAATATATGGATACTTTAATATTTAAATCCTTTTTACCGGAAATCTTTTTTTCCTTAGCGACATTAATTCAAGTTGTATTAAATACCAAAGTAATTAATGACTTGAAGTATAATTTTCCTATTGTTGATAAAGAAGTTTTTTATCAAACAGTCTTCGTATTAATTCTATTTGTAATTTTTCAAAATGACTTAAAGATCGAAGGAATTTTAGGAACAAATACATTAGCAAATGAGTCTACAATTAGACTTGTGAAACAACTTTTTTGTATATTTGCTATTTTTGCTTTAGTTATTGTAAATGAAGCACATGTACTTCAGAAGTTAAATTTTACCGAGTTCTACTTTATTTTTTCTTTATCTATATTCTCGCTAATATTAATGATAAGTTGCTCAGATCTTTTAATATTTTACCTTTTAATGGAGATGCAAGCTTTATGTTTTTATGTGTTAGCAGCTTTTAATAGAAATTCTATTTTTTCTGTTGAAGGAGGTATTAAATATTTTATAAGTGGAGCTTTCATCTCAGGTTTTTATTTGTTAGGGGTTTCTTTTTTATATGGAAGTTTAGGGACTATTAATCTAAATAATTTACAGTCTATACTTTCTTTTGACCTTTCTACTTATAATGAAAACTTAATATACTTATTATACTTAAGTATCACTCTAATTACATCTACTTTATTATTTAAAGTTGCTTCTGCCCCATTTCATTTTTGGTCTCCTGATGTTTACGATGGTGCACCTTTAAGTTCAACAATTGTCTTTTCAATTATTCCAAAAATTCCATTGTTTTTCTTTTTCATGAAGTGGCTTAACAGTATAAATGTAGTTTCCGAAAATTTATCAACTGTTTTAGTTATGTTTGGTTTATTATCTGTTTTTGTTGGAACATTTTTTGCTTTAGGTCAAAAAAGATTAAAAAGACTTATTGTTTATAGTTCAGTAGCACAAACAGGATTTCTTGTATTAGGTATAGGTCTTTTAAATTTAGAAGGCTATTCTTATACTTTCTTTTTTTTAGCTCTTTATGTAATGACATCAATCTTAATTTGGGGTCATTTTGTCTTATTTCATTCTTATTCTAGTAAAACTAATTCATATTATGAAAAAGAATTAACTTCTCTGTATATTTCAACAATCAACAACTTATTTAAAGATAATGTAATTTGGGCATTTTCTCTAGTTATTATATTTTTTTCAATTGCGGGAATTCCACCATTAAGCGGTTTCTTATCTAAGATGTTAGTTATCTATAATTTAGTTAATTTAGATTTTGTAGTATCAGCTGTAATATTAGTATTAATTAGTTCAGTTTCTGTGTATTATTATATTCGAATCCTAAAAGTAGCATACTTTGAACCTAAAAAAGAAAATTTTAGTGAGGATTTTAAAGTAATTTATGCAAAACATGATTTAGATTTTGTTAATTTACTAATTCCATTGTTATTATCTTTTTTAATTCTATTGTTTTATAGCCCAAGTTTTTTTTTACTATTATCCCAGTATGCTTCGTTCGGAAGTTTTATCTATTAACTTTTAAAAAAATTTATGAATAAAAAATATAATCACAAATTTTTACTAAATCTTCAAAATATTATTCCTGTTATTACTACTCAATCGGTAAAAGACGAGCTTAGTTTAGTAGTTAGCCATAAACATTTAATATTTTGTCTAACCGTTTTAAAAAATCACATAAATTATCAATATAATTTATTATCTTGCATTTCAGGTGTTGATTTATTACATACAACACATAGATTTGCTGTTGTTTATGATTTATTAAGTATTAAATTTAATTCTAGAATTAGAGTTAAAGTTTTTTCAAATGAAACCACAAGTATCGCTTCATCTATTCCTGTTTACGTTAATGCAAATTGGTGGGAAAGGGAAGTGTGGGATATGTTTGGAATTTATTTTCAAAATCACCCAGATTTAAGAAGAATCTTAACAGATTATGGTTTTGAGGGATATCCTTTAAGAAAAGATTTCCCTTTATCAGGTTATGTTGAAGTTTGTTATGATTCTGTAAAAAAACGAGTTTCTGTAGAAGGTCTTGAATTATCTCAAGAGTTTAGATCTTTTTCTTACGATACTCCTTGGTAAATTTATTATAAGTCTTAAAAAATTATGCTATTAAAAAAAAACGAACTTAACACAGAACTAAAAAATTTTACAATTAACTTTGGACCTCAACACCCTGCAGCTCACGGTGTTTTAAGATTAATTCTTGAGTTAGATGGAGAAGTTGTAAAAAGAGCAGATGCTCATATAGGACTACTTCACAGAGGTACCGAAAAATTAATAGAATATAAAAACTATTTACAAGCAATGCCGTATTTTGATCGATTAGATTATGTATCTATGATGTGTCAAGAACATGCATATTGCTTAGCTGTTGAAAAACTTGCATCAATCTCTATTCCAGAAAGAGCTAAAGTTATTCGCGTAATATTTAGTGAAATTACCAGAATTTTAAACCATTTATTAGCTGTAGGATGTCATGCTATGGACGTTGGAGCAATGACACCTTTTTTATGGGCCTTTGAAGAAAGAGAAAAATTAATGGAATTTTATGAAAGAGTTTCAGGTGCTAGAATGCACGCAGCTTATTTTAGACCAGGAGGTGTTGCATCAGATTTACCGCTTGGAATGTTAGATGATATTTATTTATTTATTGAGCAATTTAACTTACGATTAGATGAAATCGAAGAAATGCTTACTGGAAATCGCATTTGGAAAGAACGTCTAGTTGATATCGGTGTTGTTTCTGCTCAACGAGCAATTGATTGGGGATTCAGTGGGGTTATGCTTAGAGGTTCAGGTATTCCTTGGGATTTAAGAAAAAATCAACCTTATGAATCATATGGAGATTTAGAGTTCAGTATTCCAGTAGGAAGTAGCGGAGATTGTTATGATCGATATCTAATTCGTGTTGAAGAAATGAGACAGTCTTTAAAAATTATTCATCAATGTTTAGCAATAATCAATACAGGTCCTGTAAAATCTGATGATTACAAATTTAATCCTCCTTCAAGATTTGAAATGAAAAATTCTATGGAAGCTTTAATTCATCATTTCAAATACTTTACAGAAGGATTTGTTATTCCTCACGGTGAAACTTATACAGCCATAGAAGCTCCTAAAGGAGAGTTTGGTGTTTATTTAATATCAAATAATACAGAAAAACCATATAGATGCAAAATAAAAGCCCCTGGTTTTGGACATCTACAAGCCCTTGATGAAATGTCAAAAGGTCATATGATTGCTGATGTAGTAACTATCATCGGTACACAAGATATTGTTTTCGGGGAAATAGATAGATAAAAAGAGTTGATTATGATGTTAATTTTAATTTTTTCAATTTATATTTTTGGTATATTTTCTACTTTTTTTTTAAAAAATAGAAAATATCAGCAAATGGTTGCTTTAGGGTCTTCTGGTTTAGCTTTATTAGGTTCAACTGATATTTTCATTAATTATGAAAAAATAAATGTAGAATTTTCTGAAGTAGTTAGTTTTTTTAAATCAAGCTCTTTATTTTCTTACTCATTTGGTTTAGATGGTCTATCAACTTCTTTTTTATTCCTAAGTTGTCTACTTATTTTTTTATGTATTCTATTTATATGGGACGAAGTTAAGTTTAGAGAGTATTCTTTAAATTTACTACTGATCGGATTATTCTTAGCTTTAATTTTTACTGTAGAGGATTTACTTCTGTTCTATGTATTTTTTGAAGCAATTTTAATACCTATGTATCTTGTAATCGGAATTTGGGGTTCAAGGGAAAGAAAAATTCGAGCTGTTTATTTATTCTTTTTTTATACATTATGGGGTTCTCTTTTAACTTTAGTTGGAATCTTATATATCTATAGTCAAACTGGAAGTTTAAATTTTGAATATCTATCATCTTATCCGTTTACATTAACAGAGCAGTTATTTTTATGGGCAGCATTTTTCTTATCTTTTGCCTCAAAAATACCTATGTTTCCTGTACATATTTGGTTGCCTGAGGCACACGTAGAAGCTCCTACTGTTGGTTCAGTTCTTTTAGCAGGTATTTTACTAAAATTAGGAGTTTATGGATTTATTAGATATAATCTAACTCTTTTTTTTGATGCTTCTGTCTATTTTTCACCTTTAGTTTATTTCCTTTGTATTGTGGGTGTCATCTATGCATCTTTAAGTGCTTTAAGACAAACTGATCTAAAAAGAATTATTGCATATTCATCAATTGCTCACATGAATTTAGTGGTACTTGGAATTTTTAGTTTCAATGTATCAGGTCTAGAAGGTTCTATTATTCAAAGTATAAGTCATGGATTTGTTTCTGGAGGACTGTTTTTACTTATTGGTATTTTATATAACAGGTATCATACAAGATTTTTACATTATTATGGTGGTATTGTTCATTTTATGCCAGTTTTTTCAGGATTATTCCTAGTATTTACAATGGCAAATATAGCTTTACCAGGAACAAGTAGTTTTATTGGTGAATTTTTATTATTATTAGGTATCTACAAAGAAAACACTTTAACAGCTGTTTTAAGTGCTCTTGGAGTAATTTTATCGGGAGCTTATTCACTTTGGTTATATAACAGAGTTGTTTTTGGAAACATTAAGGTTAATTATACTCAACTATTTAATGATATTAATCTTAGAGAATTCGTAATTATGTTCTCTTTATTAGTATTCTTATTAATGCTAGGTATATCACCTAATATTTTCTTAAGAAGAATTCATGCGTGTTCAACTTTAATTGTACTATAGAATAAAATCTATTCGGTTATTCCTCTTTTAATTGTTACAGAGAGTACTGAAAAACTTTATAAAATTATATAATAAAAATGAACGCACATTACTATTCACAATTGGATTTAATTAACAAATATCAGTTATTAAATTTGAATGAGTCTAAAGACGTAATACAAGGTGTAGAGGTTTGCCTAACAAAGTTAGAAAAAGAAGAGATTGAAGGTAAAGATACAGAACTTGAAACATTAACTTTTTTTAACTCTCTATTTTCAAGAAGTCCTAAGATAATTGTTAAAAATTCTTATATTTCTGGAAAATTTTCAAAAGAGATCAATAAAAAAATTAAAATTCATAATAAAAACTCTGTTTCAGAGATGTTAAATTTTATTGTCTCACAATGTCATACATCTAATCGAAGTCTAAAAGTTGTAAATCAAAAGCGAGGTTGTTTTTTTTTATTATATCAAATAAAATTAAGATATAAAAAACATTCGCTTCAGATGCCTACAGCTCTTTTACGTAGATCTGGTAGTGAAATACCTAATATAAAATTTAAAATTTTTTTTAACAAAACTAATATTAAAAATTATATGGATATATATCCGTTGTGGCAACTTCCTGACTTAAATTCGATTTCATAAATCTTTTAGAATATCGAAAAACCATTAATATTGGACGAATGGCTGAGTGGCTTAAAGCATTAGACTTGAAATCTGACATGTCTAAGAAGGCATCATGGGTTCGAATCCCATTTCGTCCTTAATTTTTATATTTTAAAATATGCTACTAACCATTTTACTTTTACCATTATTGGGATTTTTTAGCGGTCTTATTTTTGGTAAACAGTTAGGAAGGGGTGTACCTATTATTACAACAACATTAACATCAATTTCTTTTGTTTTATCGTTTGTTACCTTAGTTGATGTTATAGCTACCGGAAACTCGTACATGGTTGTCCTGAAAGAGTGGATGTATACAGACGATCTTTTTGTTAATTGGGGATTTTGTTTTGATAGCTTAACCTGTGTAATGATAGTTGTTGTTACATTCATTTCTAGCTTAGTTCACCTGTATTCAACAGAATATATGGAAAACGATCCGCATTTGACAAGATTCATGTCATATCTTTCACTTTTTACCTTTTTCATGCTAATATTAGTAACTGCAGATAACTTTTTACAGATGTTTGTTGGTTGGGAAGGTGTTGGAGTGTCATCTTATCTTTTAATTAACTTTTGGTTTACTAGAATACAAGCAAATAAAGCTGCAATAAAAGCAATGTTAGTAAATAGAGTTGGTGACTTTTTCCTTTTATTAGGAATGTTCACTATTTATATCAATTTTGGATCATTAAACTATGATGTTGTATTCAACTCAGTTTATGCTGTTGCAAACAATACAAGTTTTTTTGGAATTTATGAGGTAAATTCTATTGATTTAATTTGTTTATTTCTTTTTTTAGGTGCTATGGGTAAATCAGCACAAATAGGTCTACATACTTGGTTACCTGATGCCATGGAAGGTCCAACTCCTGTTTCTGCTTTAATTCACGCAGCTACCATGGTTACTGCTGGAGTTTTTCTAGTATGTAGATGTTCTTATTTATTTGAACAGTCTCCTTTTGTTTTATCAATTGTTACTGTTGTTGGTGCTATGACAGCTTTTTTTGCTGCTACAACAGGGTTATTCCAAAATGACATGAAAAAAGTAATTGCGTACTCGACTTGTAGTCAATTAGGTTATATGGTTTTTGCCTGTGGACTTTCAAGCTACGATGTTGGTATGTTTCACTTATCAAATCATGCCTTTTTTAAAGCTCTTCTTTTCTTAGGAGCTGGTGCAGTAATTCATGCAGTATCTGATGAGCAAGATATGCGTAAAATGGGAGGACTAAAAAATTTACTTCCTTTTACTTACGCTGTGATTTTAATAGGTTCTTTAGCTTTAGTAGGTTTCCCATTTTTAGCTGGATTCTATTCTAAAGATATTATTCTAGAAGTAAGTGGTTCAACTTATACTACAGTTGGATTATTTTCATACATTTTAGGTATTATCGCAGCTTTTTGTACTTCATTTTATTCTACAAGATTATTTTTTCTTGTATTTTTATCAAATCCAAATGGGAATAAAAAAGTAATATTAAATGCTCACGAAGGTACATGGCGTATGTCATCTCCTTTATTTATTTTATCTATTTTAAGTTTAACAATTGGTTATATTTCAAAAGACTTATTTATTGGTTTTGGTGCTAATTTTTGGGGATCTTCAATTTTTATCAATCCTAATAATTACATTATGACTGATATTGAATTCTTAGAAATAGAATATAAACTGTTACCTTTATTAGTTACAATTTTAGGAGCTTCAAGTGCTTATTATATTTACGTATTTAAAATATTTGAATACTATGACTTTAAAAAATCACCATTAGCAAAAAAAATATTTAACTTTTTCAACAAAAAATGGTATTTTGATAGAGTTTATAATGAAGTTGTTGTTCAAAATGTTTTAAAAGAAAGTCATTACTATTTCTATCAAGATATTGATAGAGGACTAATTGAAAAATTAGGACCCTCAGGAATTGTAACTTTTATAACATCAACTGTTAAAAATATAAGAAAATATCAATCAGGGCAAGTTTTACATTATTTATCGTATTTTTCAGTTTTCTTTATTTTATTTATTTTACTTTTAAATAAAGACTACTCAATTATTGCTTTATTAATTTTAGCTTCTTTTATTTCTAACTTATACTTGAAAAAAAACTAATAGATGGATATATCTCAATTGGTAGAGAATCAAATTGTGGCTTTGAGTGTTATGGGTTCGAGTCCCATTATTCATCTTTTAAACAATGTAATAAATGCTTAGTTGGCGGAAATGGTAGACGCGACAGACTTAAAATTTGTTCCTTAACAAGGGTGTTGGTTCGATTCCAATACTGAGCATTAATATTTAGACTTTAAACTAAAAGTTTCAATTTATGAAAATTCTAGAAATAATTTTAAAATCAAATCTATTTGCATATTGTGATGCTCCGCAACCATGGCAAATTGGGGTACAGGATCCTGCTACACCTATCGCTGAAGGAATGATTTTCTTCCATAACTATTTAATGTTTTTTTTAATCGTTATTGGAGTATTCGTATTCTGGATGTTATTCCAAGTAGTTATAAACTTTAATGACAAAGCTAATCCTGTGTCAAAAAAATTTACACATTCTTCTCTATTAGAGATTGTATGGACAATTATTCCTGCAGTTGTTTTACTTTTAATTGCGATTCCTTCTTTTGCTTTACTATATTCATTAGATGAAATCATTGATCCAGTTGTAACTTTAAAAGTTATTGGTCATCAATGGTATTGGAGTTATGAATACTCTGATTATGCAACTTTAGAAGGTGGAGAAACATTAAACTATGATTCTTATATGATTCCAACAAGTGATTTATTAGCTGGAACATTTAGATTATTAGAAGTAGATAATAGAGTAGTATTACCAGTAAAAACACATATCCGCGTATTAGTAACTGCGGCAGATGTATTACATAGCTGGGCAATTCCATCATTTGGAATTAAAATTGATGCAACACCAGGTAGATTATCACAAGTATCTCTGTTTATTAAAAGACAAGGTGTATACTATGGTCAATGTAGCGAAATTTGTGGTGTAAACCATGGATTTATGCCTATTGTAGTAAGAGGTGTTTCAACTGACACATTTACAAATTGGATTGCTGCAAAATTAGACAATCTAGTATTAAATTAATAATTTTATTTAAAAACCTTACTTCATGACAAGATGGAATAGAAATTCGCTATTAGCTTTTGTTGATTCACATATTATAAACTATCCAACACCTATAAACTTAAATTATATGTGGAGTTTTGGATCAACAGCAGGAATTTGTCTAGTAATACAAATAGTTACTGGAATTTTTCTTGCAATGCATTATACACCACACATTGACTACGCATTCTTAAGTGTAGAGCATATTATGACCGATGTTAAAAACGGATGGTTAATTAGATATACTCACGCAAATGGTGCCTCAATGTTTTTCATTGTTGTATATTGTCATATTTTTCGTGGACTATATTATGGTTCATACATTTATCCTAGAGGTATGCTTTGGGCTAGTGGAGTTATTATATTTTTATTAATGATGGCTACAGCTTTCATGGGATATGTACTACCTTGGGGTCAAATGAGTTTTTGGGGGGCTACTGTAATTACTAATCTATTCTCTGCGATACCACTTGTTGGACAATCTGTAGTAGAATGGCTTTGGGGAGGCTTTTCAGTAAGTAATGCAACTTTAAATAGATTTTTTAGTTTACATTATTTCATGCCATTCGCTATTGCTGGATTAGTTATTTTACATTTAGCTTTACTTCATAAAGATGGATCTAATAACCCTTTAGGAATTAACACAAACGTAGACTATGTATCTTTTTATCCATATTATTATGTAAAAGATTTACTTGCATTCTTCGTTTTTGCTACAGTATTCGCTTTTTTTGTATTTTTTTATCCAAATGCATTAGGACATCCTGATAACTATATTCCTGCGAATCCTTTAGTAACACCACCTCATATTGTTCCAGAATGGTATTTTTTACCATTTTATGCAATATTAAGATCAATACCAGACAAACTAGGAGGTGTTGTTGCTATGGTTAGCGCTATTTTAGTCCTTTTATTATTACCGGTAATTAATACATCAGAAATTAGAAGTAGTAAATTCAGACCATTATTTGCGTTTTTTTATTGGTTTTTAGTTGCAGATTTCGTTATTTTAGGATGGATCGGACAAAAACCGGTAGAATCACCTTATATTGAAATTGGTATGGGTGCAACCGTATTCTACTTTGTATTTTTATTAGTTTTATTACCTCTTATTGGAATTATTGAAAAAAAATTAGTTAAACATGGAACTCCAAATGTTTCACAAGAAATCGAGGAAGAGAATGAACTAAAATATAATCCAGTAAAAGGACCTTACTTTTATAACAAAGATTTTAAATCAGATTTTACTGAAAAATAAATCTTTAATATAAATTGTATAAATTAAAAATTTTTTGGATTGTAAGAGAAATGTTTATTCATACTTATTTATTTTAAATTCTGTCTGGGTTCGAATCCTGGACTAAATAAATAATATAATAGGCATTTAAATTTAAATAATCAAGAACAGAAAAGTAAAAGTAATTACTTTTACTTTAAAATAAAATGTATAAAATTAAATTAGGATATACTTAAGACTTAAGTATATGAAATAATAAATATAAAATCCCTAAATAATGATTTAGATGATTAACGTAATTATAGATGATTTCGAAATTTTAACAAGACCAAATGTCTCGATTCTAGAAACTTGCAAATTGATTGGAATTAACATACCTCGTTTTTGTTATCATGAAATTTTATCAGTTTCAGGAAACTGTAGAATGTGTCTAGTTGAAATCGAAAACGGAGAAAAACCTGTAGCTTCATGTGTTACCGAAGTTGAAAATGGTATGTCCGTTTTAACAAACACACCTTTTGTTCAAAAAGCAAGAGAAAACGTAGTAGAAGCTTTACTACTAAACCATCCTTTAGATTGTCCAATATGTGATCAAGCTGGGGAATGTGATTTACAAGATCAAGTAAAAAAACATGGTAGCAACTATAGCAGAAACTTTTTCAAAAAAACTTCTGTAGAGGATAAATACTGTGGACCTTTAATTAAAACAATAATGACAAGATGCATCGCTTGCACACGTTGCGTAAGATATACTTCGGAAATTGCTGGTATGGATTTTTACGGAACTCTGAATAGAGGTGGAAGCACAGAAATTGGATCGTACGTTCCTAGCTTTTTTAAATCTGAAATTTCTGGTAATGTTGTAGATTTATGTCCTGTTGGTGCACTAACTTCTTTTCCTTATGCGTCAAAAGCCAGACCATGGGAATTAAGAATTACAGAAAGTATCGATGTTACAGATTCTTTAAATTCAAACATTTATGTTAACTTTAAAGAAACTGAAGTAATGAGAGTATTGCCAAAACCAAATCAAGAAATAAATGACAGTTTAATTTCTGATAGAGCAAGATACACTTATGATGCAAACAGTACTAACAGAATAATTGCTGCATTAGGGCCAAGCTCATTAAACGATAAAAAAAAAGTAAAACTTGGTTGGAAAAAATTTCTTCCAAAATTTGATAAATTAGTTGAGACAAAAAAAATTAAATTTTTTGTAAATGACAACTTAGATTTTGAAAGCTTATTAGTTTTAAGAAAAATAGGTCAACTATATCCAAATACTACTGAAATTCAAAGTTTAAATGCAAATAAAAACGGAAATTTTTATTCCAATACAAATAATAGTTTTCAAAATATAATTCATGAAACTGAGGGTGCTGTTGTTTTTTTAGGAACCAATCCAAAAATTGAAAATCCAATTTTAAACACTAAAGTAAGAATTAAAGCAAAAAACAATTTAATAACTACTTATGCTGCAGGATTATCATTTGATTACAATTTTTTAACAAACTTTATTAATCTTAATACATCTGAACTATTTCAAGGAATTGATGGAAAAATTAAAGATCTAGCTAACTCAATATCTACATCTGAAAAACCTTTAATTTTAATAGGAAATAGTTTAAAAGATAGAGTATCTAATCTACAAAGTTTAACTGCAACTTTAACTAAAACAATACCTACTGCAAATATTTTAACTTTTGGATTAAGAGGAAATTCCGAGGCTTTAAATATGTTTAAATTTAAAAATTTTTCGTATGTAAAAAATGATGCGAATGCTGTAAACTTTTTTGCAAATAGTGATGACAATATTATTGTTCGTAAAATATTTGACGCAAATCAAAACGAGAACATTTGGTATAATACTCACGGAAGCGATCTTTCTGAAAAATCAAACTACGTTTTACCTGCTGCAAGTCATTTTGAAAGAGAATATGTATACGTTAATTTAGAACATAAGGCTCAAAAAACTTCTAAGGCTCTTGAAATATCAAAAGGTTGTAAAGATTTAGCTTCTATTTTAATATCTGGATATAACTTACCTTCAAACTCTAAAAATATGAACTTTTCTGGAAGTTTTGAATATATAAATGAAATTATATACAATAAATCTTCATCAGAATACTTAAAAGAAATTAAAAGTTCTTTTAAAAACAAAATAGGTTCGTTTTCATCTTTTAATTCATTAAAAGTAAGCAAGTATCCTTTAATTGGAAAAATTAAAGATTTTTATCTTGTAGATACCTTTAGCCGAAATTCTTCTATTATGAAAAATTGTAGTAAAGAAATTCGAGCTAACTTTAGAAATTTCTAAACAAAATCTAAAAGGCGAGGTGAAGCAGTGGTCAGCTTGTCGGGCTCATAATCCGGAGGTCATAGGTTCGAATCCTATTCTCGCTTTTCATAAAAGTTTTTAATATTTCAAATAAAAACTTAGTAAATTAAAAACGAAGTTTTGTATATACAAAACTTCTGATTTAATCTGCTCATATTTTAATTAAATTAAATAATAGTTCTTTTGTATTACCCTATCTGTATGGGAAACCCAATATTTAGAATTTACATTTCATAAATATTTTGTTTAATAGATATTAAAATTTGTCGATATTATTCTGAAACTTCTGTTTCTTGAAGTTTTTTTGGATCTGTTGTTAAAGTAACATAGATAATGTAAAAAAATAAAACAACAGAAATTGCAGAAATATACGAACCAAATGATGCGATAGCATTCCATCCAGCAAAAGCATCTGGATAATCTGGAACTCTTCTTGGCATTCCGGCAAGACCTAAGAAATGCATAGGGAAAAAAGTTACGTTAACCCCAGTAAAGAATAACCAGAAGTGAATTCTTCCTAAAATTTCTGGATATTTAAGTCCAGTAATTTTTTCAATCCAGAAATACCAACCAGCAAAGATTGCGAATACAGCTCCCATAGATAATACGTAATGGAAATGTGCAACTACATAATAAGTATCATGAACTACAGCGTTAATTGCAGAGTTAGATAATACAATACCGGTTAATCCCCCTACAGTGAATAGGAATAGGAATCCAATAGCAAATAACATTGGTGTATCAAATTTAATTGATCCTCCCCACATAGTAGCAATCCAACTAAAAATTTTAATTCCTGTTGGAACTGCAATAATCATTGTTGCTGCAGTAAAATAAGCTCTTGTATCTACGTCTAGCCCTACAACATACATGTGGTGTGCCCAAACGATAAATCCTAAGAATCCAATTGAAACCATAGCATAAACCATTCCTAAATATCCAAAAATAGGTTTTCTTGAATAATGAGAAACAACATGACTAATAATACCGAATCCAGGTAAAATTAAAATATAAACTTCAGGGTGTCCGAAAAACCAGAATAAATGTTGATATAATACTGGATCTCCTCCTCCTGCTGGATCAAAGAATGTTGTACTGAAATTTCTGTCAGTTAATAACATTGTAATAGCTCCTCCTAATACAGGTAATGAAAGAACTAGTAAAAAAGATGTTACAAGAACAGACCACACATATAAAGGTAATCTGTGCATTGTTAACCCAGGTGCTCTCATGTTAAAAATTGTTGTAATAAAGTTAATAGATCCTAAAATAGACGCAGCTCCAGATAAATGTAAGCTAAAAATAGCTAAATCAACTGAAGGACCTGAATGCGCTTGAATACTACTTAATGGAGGATATACTGTCCATCCTGTCCCTGCTCCAGCTTCTACTAGAGTAGAAGAAACAAGTAAGAATAATGATGGAGGTAATAACCAGAAAGAAATATTGTTCATTCTAGGGAATGCCATATCAGGAGCACCGATCATTAGTGGAACAAAAAAGTTTCCGAATCCTCCAATGATAATAGGCATTACCATGAAGAAAATCATTAAAAAGGCGTGTCCTGTAATTAAAACGTTATAAAGTTGATAATTACCGTTTAAAATTTGGCTTCCTGGGTGAGCTAGTTCCATTCTAATTAGCATAGACATTGCTGTTCCTAAAACTCCAGAAAATCCACCAAAAATTAAATATAAAATTCCAATATCTTTATGATTTGTAGAAAATAACCATCTAGAAGCTACATTATATAAGCTAGAAGACATATTGATTTTTAAATTTGAAAAAAGTATTTTTAATCAAAATTTTTTAATAAAAGTTTTAAATATATGAATTCATATATGCTCAAAAGTTTTTAGTAGACCTAAAAATTTCAAGCTTCTTCAAATAAAATTAAACTGAAAATGTTTTATTCCAGCCGCACGTTCCCGTACGACTACCTTGTTACGACTTCATCCCAGTTACAGATCCCATAATAACTGACGTTTTACGGTCAATGTCAAACAAGACCCGCTCCCAGCATGTGACGGGCGGTGTGTGCAAGATCTAAGTACAAAATTCACCGTAACTTGATGATTTACGATTACTTGTGATTCCGACTTCATGTAGACGAGTTGCAGTCTACAATCCGTACACGATAATGTTTAGAGATTTACTCAAAATCGCTTTATTGTCTAACTTTTTGTCATTATCATTGTAGCACGTGTGTAGCCCAGTTCATAAGGGCCATAAGGGCTTGACGTCGTTCTCACCTTCCTCTAGTTTGTCACTAGCAGTTTTTTATGAGTAGTAATTTTAACTTAGAAAGTTAAAATTTTTCTAACATAAAATAAGAGTTGCGCTCGTTAAAGGACTGAACCAAACACCTCACGGCACGAGCTGACGACAGCCATGCAACACCTGTATAACTATATATAAAATTTAATAAATTTTTAATAAGATCGTTGCAATTAACAACGCTTTAGTTATATTCAAGAACTGGTAAGGTTTCGCGTGTATTATCGCATTAAACCACATGCTCCACCACTTGTGTAGATCCCCGTCAATTCCTTTGAGTTCCAATCTTGCGATCGTACTTCCCAGGCGGAATGCTTAACGTGTTAACTTTACATTTGACTAAATACCAAATGTTAGCATTCATCTTTGACAGCGTGGACTACCAGGGTATCTAATCCTGTTTGCTCCCCACGCTTTCGTTCCTCAATGTCAGTGATATCCCAGATAGCCGCTTTCGCCGCTGGCATTCCTTTGTATATCAACGGATTTTACTCCTTCTTACAAAATTCTGCTATCCTCTGACTCACTCTAGATAACCAATATCTAAGGCAATTTTAATATTACTTAAACTTTCACCAAAGATTAAATTATCAATCTACGAACCCTTTACGCCCAATCATTATGAATAACGCTTACTCCCTTCGTATTACCGCGGCTGCTGGCACGAAGTTGGCCGGAGTTTCTTCTTTAGCTACAGTCATTATCCTCACTAACGAAATAGTTTTACAGCCAATTTAAGTTTTTACACCTAAATCTTTAGTGCTGTCCTCACTAACGCAATATTACTGGATCCAGCTTTCGCTTATTGTCCAATATTCCCCACTGCTGGCATAAGCCTGGGCCTTATCTCAGTCCCAGTGTGGCTGATCATCCTCTCAGACCAGCTAAAGATAATCGGCATGGTAGGCTTTTACCCCACCATCTACCTAATCTTCCGCAAGCTCATCTCATAGCGATGTAAATCTTTCAATGTATTTGAAATTAACTTTTTGCAAAGCTTTGTTCAATCTATGAGGTAGATTCTTACGTGTTACGCACCTGTGCGCCATGTCTTGCAACATTCGACTAGCATGTGTTAAGTATATTGCCAGCGTTCATTCTGAGCCAGGATCAAACCCATATAATATTATAATTACAATATCAAAATTAAGTTTATCTACTCTAAAATAGCTGTCTTTTTTACTTAATTACCAAAAATATATTTTTGATAACTTGTGGCAACAAACCACAAAAAAAGAAATTTCGAAATAGAATTCGTTCACAATAGACTAGAGTTAGGACTTAAAGTGAATATTTCTATCTCAAATGTACTTATTTGTTTAACCTTTTTAGAGGTCAACAAATAATTTAAAATACAAGTTACTCTTTAATTAAAAAAAGTTAACTTGATAGTAAGGCCTAACGAGAGAATATTAAAACCTCGATTACGCCCTATTTTTTCTTAGAATCCTCTGACTTTTTTTTTAGTAGAGCATTCATTCTTTTTGCTGCTTTTACTTTTTCATCGTAAAACTCGTCGTTAAAAGTACCAGACTCTCCAAATTGAGATGCTTGATCCATCTCTCTAGAAATTGATTTTACTTTTTTTACCAGTCTTTCTCTAACACCTAATGTCATTTTGAAAAAAGCTTGAAAATGTTTACTAAATAGCATATAAACGGCAGCAAAAACTACAATAGTTGCTATTACTAGCACTCCCATTCCATATTGATCGAATTGTGGCATATTTAATTTTTAATAACTTAAAATTTAAAACCTGTTTTTTAAAAGGCAGATTTAACCTTTTAAAGAATTTATTTCTACAATAGCTATCTTTTTGCGCTTTTTAAAGTATGCAATTAAAATAGCAAGTCCGATTGCGGACTCTGCAGCTGCAACAGTTAAACCTAATAAGAAGTAAATTTGACCGATTGAATCACAAAGATACACACTAAAAGTGGCTAGATTCAAATCAACGCTTAGTAACATAATTTCGATACACATCAAAATTAGTAAAACGTTACCTCTATTTAAAATTATTCCTGTTGCGCCTATCATAAATAAAAGTGTATTTACTATAATTTGTGTATAAAGCATAAAACGAACAGTCTTTTTAATTACCTTAGGACAAAATAAAAATTAATTTAGAATTTTTAGAAATAAAGAATTAGTACTTCTCAACTAAAAACCTTACAGTTCTTAAATTTGAAGCCTATCAACGTAGTAGTCTTCTACTTATTATGAAAATTTGTTTTGAGGGAAGTTTCTTGCTTATATGCTTTCAGCAATTATCTCTTATAAACTTAGCTACTTGACGATACCATGGATATGATAATCAATACACCATAGGTTTACTTAACCCGGTCCTCTCGTACTAGGGTTTACTCCTCTTAATTTTCTACACTTGCGGCAGATAGGGACCGAACTGTCTCACGACGTTCTGAACCCAGCTCACGTACCACTTTAATTGGCGAACAGCCAAACCCTTGAAATCTTCTTCAACTTCAGGATGTGATGAGCCGACATCGAGGTGCCAAACGGTCTCGTCGATATGGACTCTCAGAAACCATCAGCCTGTTATCCCCGGCGTACCTTTTATTCGTTGAGCGATGGCTATTTTACACTAAACCATCGGATCACTATGACCGACTTTCATCCCTGTTCGATTTGTCAATCTTACAGTCAAGCAAACTTGTACCATTGCGCTCCACGGTTATAAAACCTGAGTTTGCCTTTGTACGCCTCCGTTACTTTTTTGGAGGCGACCGCCCCAGTCAAACTACCTTTCATAAGCTGTCTTTTAAAAAAAATTAGTTGAAACAAACAAAAAGAGTGGTATTTCACCTTTCGCATTTCTGCTCCCACTTAGCGGCTACACAAATTATTTGTTTTAACAACTTAAAATCATAGTAAAGGTGCACGGGGTCTTTCCGTCTAACCGCAAGAAACTCGCATCTTCACGAGTATTTCAAATTCACCAAGTCTATACTGGAGACAGTGAAGAAATCGTTACACCATTCATGCAGGTCGGAACTTACCCGACAAGGAATTTCGCTACCTTTGGACCGTCAGAGTTACAGCCGCCGTTTGCTGGGGCTTAATTTCGATGCATATACATCTCCACATTACCTTACAGCACCGGGCAGGTGTCAGTCTCTATACTTCTTCTTTCGAATTTGCAGAGACTTGTGTTTTTGTTAAACAGTCGTTTCTTCCTCTTTAGTGACAACAGCATTTGCTTGCGCAAACACTGTCACTCCTTCTCCCGAAGTTACAGAGTTAATTTGCCGAGTTCCTTCAGTATAGTTTTCTTGATCGCCTTGATATATTCTATCTATCCACCTGTGTCGGTTTACGGTACGATCTTATATAATGTGCTCTTTCCAGAAAGCTTTTGAATACTAATAACTAAAAATCAATCTAGTCTAATATTTTTAAAACTTTTTCACACATTATGGTTTTCCCATTAAATTATACTTTTGTAATTTTTCTTAGGGATCGTATTTTGTACAAGTATGTTTAGCATATTCTTGCTTACCTTATGGATTTTCGGCGACAATGATTAAACATTGTTTTAGCTACTAATGCCAATATGCTCACATCAAATATATCCAACACCTTTTTTAAAGTATTTTCATCTATATATTGATCGTTCTGCTACCAAAGTTATTAAACTTTTTAAAAATTCGGTGATGATTTTAGTCTCTATACATCTTCGAGGCAAAAAAGTTAGATTAATGAGCTGTTACGCTTTCTTCAAAAGATGGCTGCTTCCGAGCCTACTTTATAATTGTGAACACTTTTTAACACTCTTATCACTTAAATCATACTTAAAGACCTTATTTGTTAATCTGGGCTGTTTCCCTCTCGATAGTGAACCTTAGCGCTCACTATCTGACTCCACAAAAGTACGTTTTGGTATTCGTAGTTTTTCATAATTTAGTAAGACTAACGTCCCCCTTACTACAAAAGAGCTCTACCCCCAAAAGTATTATTTGTAGGCTATACTTAAATATATTTCGCAGAAAATCGGCTATAACTGAGTTTGATTAGCCTTTCACTCCTAACCACAAGTCATCCCAGTCTTTTTCTACAGACACGGGTTCGGCCCTCCAAGCACCATTGCTGGTTGCTTTTCAGCCTGCTCATGGTTAGATCACTCAGCTTCGGATCTTGTTACTATAACTATAACGCGTTTTAACACATAATTTCTTTTCATTTTAGTAAAAAATTCGCTATAATAACAAACTTATTGGCCCATTATGCAAAAGGTACGCTGTCACTTTTTATAAGCTCCAACAGATAATATGTAATAAATTTCAGGTTCTTAAATAACCTTATAAAGTTCTTTTTCACCTTTCCCTCACGGTACTTGTTTACTATCGGTTATCAAAAGTTTTTAGTTCGAGGGAAATTCCTCTTAATTTTAATAAACTTATCATAGTTCATTAGTAAATTAATTTAACGTTATTTTAATCGTACAGGACTTAGACCTTCTATGGATTGATTGAATATAAACAACGTTAAAAACTTGTCTGCTTTCGCTCACCACTACTTACAGATTCTCGGTTGATTTTTAGTCAAGGTTACTAGAATGTTTTACTTCACCTTGTTTAAAATAGACTAAATCTAAAGATTTCTCTTCATTGAGTAACAAAGTTTCTTAGGGCTATTGCCCTCAAACTTTATTTTTGCAATTCACAACTCGTCTTTTGATACCTAGGCATCCCTTTATTACATTTAAATTCTAATATCTTATCTTTTCCTATAAAGTAAGATATAATCATACTTCTCTTCTATAACAATTACTTCCATAATTGTCTTCGCTGCTATAATTCCCTTTTTTTCAGTATTTAATAGCTCCTTAGGGGATAACCAACGAGATCTGGTATTGATTTCTGTGTAACTCAGCCTAAAGATCGTTTCTTGTTTAAAAAATTTGTATAATTAATGTAGGTTTAGTGCGTCGTTTAAATAAATAGCGATTAAAACGCTAAATACGAAAGACTGAATTAATGCAACCCCTAACTCTAATCCAAATAAAGGAATTAAAATTAGTAATGGCACTAAGTGAACTAAAAATAACACTCCGCTTGCGGTTACTAAAGCGAATGCGAACCCCGCAATAACTTTAAGTAATGTATGTCCAGCCATCATGTTTGCAAATAGTCGTATTGATAAACTAATTGGTTTAAACATGTAAGAGATAAACTCAATTGGAACTAGTAAAAATGCTAAAGCTGTTGATGTACCTGGTGGTAAAAACAGTGAAAACATTTTAATACCATATTTTTTAGCGCACACAATGTTAATTCCTATAAAAATAGATAAGCTGATAGCGAATGTAACAATTAAGTGGCTAGTTAATGTAAAACTATATGGAACTAATCCTGTTAAGTTAATAGATAAAATACCTAAAAATACTGTAAACACTAAAGGAAAAAAACGTTGTGCTTTTTTACTTTGAATGTTGTCTGTAACTAGTGCTAAAATTAGGTTGTAAATTGACTCTAAAACAGATTGCCAAGCATTTGGAAGAATTCTTAGTGTTCCATCTTTTGCTGTTAATGATTGAGCAAATAGAGTTAATAAAAATAACATTACACCCATTAAAATTGAAACGTTTGTAATTGTTAAATCAATTGCTCCAATTTTCATAGGAATAACTGGTATTACTTGAAATTGTTCAAGTGGACTTAGTATTAAATTTAATTTTGACATATTATTTTTGTATATATTTTACGACCCCCACCAATAAATAGTGATAAATAAAAATAACCAAACAACATCTACAAAATGCCAGTACCATGCAGCAGCTTCGAACCCAAAGTGGTGTTCTCTTGTAAAATGGTTATAATATAATCTGAATAAGCATACTGTTAAAAAGCAAGTTCCAATAAATACGTGGAATCCATGAAACCCTGTAGCCATATAAAAACTTGCCCCGTAAACACTGTCAGATATACTAAATGGTGCTGTTGCATATTCATAACCTTGCAATGCTGTGAATATAATAGCTAGTGCTACTGTAACAATTAAAGCTTGAATTGCCTGATCCTTCGATCCTAAAACTATTGAATGGTGTGCCCATGTAACAGAAGCTCCAGAACTTAATAAAATAATGGTATTTAGTAACGGAATTTTCCAAGGATCTAGTGTTACTATATACGCTGGAGGCCATACTCCTCCGATTGCAGGACTTGGGTTAAAACTTGAGTGAAAGAATGCCCAAAAAAATGCAACGAAAAACATTACTTCTGATAAAATGAATAATATCATTCCCATTTTTAGTCCTGTTTGAACTGATTTAGTATGTTGTCCTTCTAATGTTGCTTCTCTAATAATATCTCTCCACCAACAGTACATCATGAAAAGAATCATTACAAAACCAAATTGTAATAGAAAAAAACCTCCTGAATATCCATGCATATATAACACTCCTCCGAAAGTAAGCATTAATGCTGAAAAAGCCGAAACAATTGGCCATGGACTTGGATCAACTAAATGAAAACTATGTTTTTGATTATTTCTCATAAATAGCTTAATATATAATATATTTTAAAATAGGCTCAAGTAGATTTGAACCACTGACCTTACGCTTATCAGGCGTATGCTCTAACCTCTGAGCTATGAGCCTTGATTAGTAAAAAGTTAATTAATCTTTGTACTAAAATTTGAATGTAAAGTTAAGAAGATTTTTTTTTCCTTCTAATACGTTTATATTCGAAATAGCGTTTAGTACCTTTTGGTAAAAATCTAGTTGAACTAACTATTTGACCATAGTTGTTGTATACTAGAATTAATGAATTTGTATATTTTTTGTTAATTTGACTCATACTTTTTTACCATCTATAATGTGCGTTAGATTTGTTTTTTGCTGCTTCTTTAACAACATTATCCCTATCTAAAACTGATTTTGAATTTTTATTTTTCAAAATATTTATAATTTCTTGAGTTAATTTTTTTTCAAAATTTATATGGGATTTATTTTCAGAAATAGCTTTTGATATCTTTTTTACGATTAAATAATCACGTCTGCTCGAGTTAACTGGCAACGGAACTGTAAAAACATTTCGTCGTATTTTAACAGTACGAATTTCAACGAGAACACTTAAAGAACGTACGATTTTTTTTATCACGGTAACAGCTTTTAAGTCTAATGACTTAGAAACATTGAATAAAGCTTTTAAAATTATAGATGTTGATTTACTTTTTTTACCGTTTTTGGTAAAACAACCTATTAATTTTGTATAAATATTATTTTCCTTTTTGTTTCTTAACTCCATATTTTGATCGAGAAGTTTTTCTATTTTTTACTTCTTTAAAATCATATTTACCACGCACACAATGATATTTAACACCTGGTAAATCAGGAACCCTTCCACCCCTCATGAGAACGACTGAATATTCTTGTAAAGTATGTCCTTCTCCTGGTATATAAGATTCTACAACTTTTTTATTTGATAATCTTAATTTTGCTACTTTTCGAATTGCAGAATTAGGTTTTTTTGGAGTGCGAGTAAATACTTTTACGCAAACCCCTTTTAATTGAGGATTTTCCATTAAAG